>Ga0255055_10003493_pt1 | contig 10611 bp, 5 predicted proteins | sample JV7_2_27_MG_FD_188633 | JGI IMG/M metagenome (GOLD analysis project Ga0255055, IMG submission 188633) | Seawater microbial communities from Jervis Inlet, British Columbia, Canada - JV7_2_27 | ecosystem: Environmental > Aquatic > Marine > Inlet | place: Canada: British Columbia | collected... | reverse complement strand
TCGGCTTCGGCCGTGTCCGGGTTGTCTGCCGGATCTTCGTCGACCTTGGTGGTCGGCACCATCCCGGCGGCCAGCACCACCATGTCGGCTTTGATCCGAATGTCGTCACCCATCAGCGTCTGTTCTACATCTACGGCGATCCGACCATCGGAATCTTTGGTCACTCCGGCGATTTCACCTTTGGTGAGAAAGACCCCCTCGTCTTCCTGAACGGTGGCGTAGAAACGCTCGTACTGCGCGGGTGTCCTGACGTCCTTGTAGATGATATAGATCTTAGCGTCGGGGTACTGCTCGCGTACGTACATCGCCTGCTTGAGGGATACCCGGCAACACACCGCAGAACAGTACGGCAGGTGATCCTGATCTCGTGAACCGGCGCACTGTATAAAAGCGATGCTGTCGATCGGTTTGCCGTCGGAAGGACGTTTGATGCCACCGTTAGAGACCATCTCTTCCATCTGGATATTGGTGATCACATCTGGCGAGCTTCCGTATCCCAGGTGGGAGAGTTTTTCTGCGTCGTACGGTTTCCAGCCGGTGGTCATGATCACAGAACCGACCTTGATTTCGGTGGCTGCTCCACCATTTTTTAGCGACACGGCGAACTGTCCGGGCTGCCCCGAAGTTTTTTCAACGGTGGTCGACTTGTGAACGGTGATGTTCGAATCCGCCTCGACCGCTTCGATCAGTTGCTCATAGCCGGAGTCCTCGAGATCTTCGTACGGCGGGTTTTTGGGAAACACCTTGCGGTATTTCGTTGCCCAGCCGCCCAGGCGGTCCTCCTTTTCGACCAGAGTGACTTTGTACCCCGCTTCGGCGGCAGATTTCGCCGCGGTCATGCCGGTGATGCCCCCGCCAATCACCATGATGTCCTTGGTGGTTTCTTCGATATGGGGTTCGGGTGGTTCAGTGTGTTGGACTCGAGTCACACCCATACGGACATAATCTTCCGCCAGCATCTGAGTGTCCTCGTCATTTCGCGGGTGGCTCCACGCCACGTGTTCGCGAAGGTTCGTCCTGTCCGTCAGAATGTTCTCGCCGAAATCGAACAGCTCGGGAAACACGCGCTGAGAGCAAGCCGCCACCACAACGCGATTGAGCCCTTCACTCTCGATGTCCGATCGGATCGAATCGACGGCCTGCTGGGTACAGAGGATATCGTGTGTTTTGCAGATCGCGGCTTTTGCTTCGGTCGCAACTTTCGAAAGCTTGTCGAGATCGATGGATTTTCCGATGTCACAGCCCTTGCATATGTAGACGCCTACTTTTGTTTCCATGATGTCATCTCCTCGCGCCCGCGATGATTGCCCTCAAAACCGCGCCGGTTGCTTCCTGTACCGATGCCGCGACGTCGACGGGCCGCGACGCCACACCGGCACCGATAACACCGGTGCCCGTATGCGGCGCGATGAAGCCGAATTCGTCGAGCGGGGTGTCCAGCGGCGGCGCGTCGTCGGCGGTGTTGGGCACCATGCCGGTTGCGAGGACCGCTAAATCCACCTCCATCCTTGTGATATCTCCTGTAAGCGTGTTCTCCGCTTCCAGGATCACGTTCTTATTGTCGGGATTCTCGGTGATTTTTCCCACCTTGCCCCTGTGGAAAAAAAACTTCTCGTCTTCCTGGACCTTGGTATAAAAATCTTCCATGCGGCCTGGCGAACGCACGTCGATGTAAAACATGTGCACTTCCGCTTCGGGGTACCGCTCCCGTATGTAAGTGGCCTGCTTCATCGACGCCAAACAGCAGATCGCAGAGCAGTAGGGCAGGTGATTGTCGTCGCGGGATCCCGCACACTGCACGAACCCGATCTTCTTGATCTCACCGCCATCCGACGGCCGCACGATGTTGCCCTGTGTCGGCCCGTTCTCCGATGCGTATCGTTCCATCATGACATTCGTGACAACGTTTGGAAACTGGCCGAATCCGAGATTGTCGATTTTGGTGGCGTCGTACGGTCTCCACCCGGTTGCCCAGATGATTGCGCCGACCTTGGCGGTAATGGTTCTAGGCTGCATGTCCAGCTCGATCGCTCCGTACTCGCACGCTTCCACGCACTTATGCATGCGCTTGTCGCCGGCGTATTGAGGATCCACGACGTATCGATTAGGATAGGCCATCAGGTGCGGCAGGTAGATGGCCTTGGTTTTGTCGATGCCGTAGTTGAAATCGTTTTCGCGTTCGATCTCGCACACCTTCTCGCATTCGCCGCAACAAGTGCATTTGTCGTTGACGTAGCGCGGATTCAAGCGAATCTGGACTTCGTAATCTCCGGCTGAACCCGATACGCCTACGGCCTCTGCCAGCGTCAAAATTCTGACGTTGCCGTTGGATCTCATGCGCTTCAGATTGATTTCCATCCCGCAAGTCGGCGGACAGAGCTTGGGGAAATATTGATTCATCGCCGCCACCCGTCCCCCTAATGACGGCATGCGTTCTACCAGAATAACTTTTTTGCCGATTTCGGCGGTCTCGATGGCAGCGGTCATGCCCGCGATGCCGCCTCCGACCACAAGCGTTTCGGCCTGGATTTGATCGCTCGAGTCGCCTTGACCCGCGATCGGTTCGAACTCAGCCATGCGATTTCTCCTTAAATGTAAAGAGCAAACAATGGATGCGTGTATCGCTTGAGTTAAATATTTGTCGATAATGACCCGGGGAGAAAGCAATATGGGATCCAGATGCCATCGGTTTGCCTTTGAAAAAAATATAGAGCTTTTACACTAACACGACAGTGGTCACCGGACAATAGAGAGTCAAAAGTTTTTCAAATCGGACATATCATATGCAAAGCTCGGTCTACTCGGGTTTCGGTATCGGACCGTCGACCTTCTCGACGAGTAAGGCCGGCCAGTGGAGCATGGCGGTTGTGTGGCGTTTGGTTTCGATGTCCTTGTATACGTACTTTGCCTGTTCGACGGAAATGCCGACCATCTCGGCCAGCCTCTCTGGGGGCAGCTCGTTGCTGAACGCCCATAACGCCAAATCCATTTTGTCGAACGGTAAGGCGTAGTAAAACTCGTCCTGCCCCTGGGGTAAGCTGTACGTGTCGGTGGTGGGCAAGGCGTTGCAGATCTCGTCGGGCAGACCGAAGAAGCGGGCGAGCGCGTACACTTGGGTTTTGTACAGGTGCGCAATCGGTTTGATGTCGGCCGAGCCATCGCCGTTTTTTACGAAAAAGCCCTGATCGTATTCGACTCGGTTGGGGGTTCCCGCCACGGCGTAGTTCAAGCGGTCCGCGTGGAAGAACTCCATCGTCTTTCGTACGCGTTGTTTGAAGTTGGTGGCGGCGACGATCTGCAAGTACTGCTTCAGCGCCAGTCTTTTTCGTTTGATTTCGCCGTCCGGTGACTGGACGATCAGGTCGAAGTGGTTGATTTTGCCCTCGGTGCCGCCGACGATGGCGATCTTGTTCTTCCAGCCCTCACCGTACTCCGGAAATGTTTCTTTGATGGCTTCGTCTCTCCACTTGTAACAACCTATCGCTTCCAGCGTTGGGGCGATGTCCACATTCATATAGTCGATACCCAGGTGGTCAACAACCAGCTTACCCCTGGGCGTGCTTTCGCTGGCGGTGTCGTGTTCGGGCAAGAGGAGGCCAAAGACCTTTTTGGGCCCGACGGCTTTTACGCAAAGTGCCGCCGAGACCGCGCTGTCGATCCCCCCGGAGACGGCGATTACCAGCCCTCGCCGCCTGAGGTGATCGCGAAGTATCGTCCGCATACGCGAGACGATCCTGTCGACCTCTTTTGCTTCGTCGAATTTCAGTTCGTCGGGTAACACGTTTGTCGGTTGCATCTCAAGCCTCCATCGTTATCAACCATCGCCCAGCGTCTGCCGTCGATGTAACTCACCTTATGTTCTTGTTTTACACCGAGAGATATATTACCACAAAATCCGAGTTTTTCACCGCATTTCCAGAGTGTCGACTACCGCTCCGCCGAAATAGTCGTCATCTTGGAAGATATCCGAGAGACGCAGATTGAACAGCAGAGGGAACTGCACCAACCTCATTCTCACCGTGTACCTGCCTGGATGGATGTCGTCGGGAATCCATATCTCGTAACGATCCTTCAAGACCGTGCCCGTCTCCCAATCCTGGGTTCGGAACACACCGTGGGCGGGTAGCAGATTCCTTCGGAAGCGATATCTCGCGTGGCTTCTGAACTCCAGTATCTTTCGATACAGTCTTCCATAACGCTTGTTCCACAACGGACCCTTGGGTACCTCGTGATCGAAGCGAACGATCAATACGTGTGGTAACTGTGACCCAGTTTGGGCGGTTTTCTCCCAGAAGACGTCTAACGCCAGAGTGCTATTTCGCGAAACCGTATTGTCCTCGAATCGGTGAGCCAGCAGACTGACCGAACCACACACAGCTACAGCCTTGGTCGTTAACACAGAATCAATGATTGCGGGCTTCAAGACAACATCACGCGCCAAAACGACGCTCTCGTCCTTTCGCAATTCGTATATCCACTGGTTGTCCCCGGTCCATATTGGTGTGAAGACATCCGGCGATTCCTCGAACTTCGCTTTCTGATACTCGAACATCGGCAGCACGATCGAGTATTGAAACATGTGCCGCGGTTCTGCGAATGTGTGGTTTACAAAAACCAACGTTACGTTGTGACGGTTCATGAGCGCGACCGTTTCCGCGATCGTCGTGTAGGGGCTCATTATTCGACGTTGATCGATGAGTCTGTCGAGGCCGGTGGGGTCGTTGGGAGGGCCGTGTTGGCCTAGGACAGCCACCACCTTGTGGTGGGTGAAACCCGCAATCGTATAACTGGTCACCGGGTCGGCGGCGACACCGTAGGTGCCGGCCATGCCGGAGAGAAATCCAAGGCCCTCCTTCCACTCATAGGGGACCCGTCCTCTGTGGGCGACGGCACTCGCCTGCGCTGCGACAAATCGCTGCAGTCGACCGAACATAATAACTGCGACGATTAACAGCGTCACGATTGTGACGGTTCTCTTTGCCAAAGAATACCGCCCACGGGCCAGCCCGACCAGGCCCACCAAAAGACACGCAAGCACCAACGCGTAGGGAATGATCCTGAGAGTCCTGAAAGTCAAATACCCTGCCTTTGGTGCAATCAACGGGGTAATAAATGGATTCACGGCTACGAAGAGGGAACAGACGGTCAAGGTGACGAGGAAGTAGGAGCTGCGGTGTCCTCCGGTCAATCGTGGCAGAAAAAAAGAGGCAATTACCGCCAGCCACCCAAGCCATCCCAACCAGCGGGAGAGTTCGGCGACGCCCGCGATATATAGACCGTCGAAGACAAACAGAACACCGTGAAGGTGTGTGTGTACCGGGCTGACCGCGGGTCCGTTGCTGATCCATCTCCACACCAACACGGGAGCGCTGCTGGCAAGGAGGACCAGTAGGGACACGACGAGACCTGAAGATTTCAACGCAGTGAGATGTTGTTTCCATACGCACGCCAATGCCAGCGCTATGCACCCACCGAAAAACAAAAAGAAACTGGGCAAATGAATTGCCAGAAGCACGAATCCGGATACCGAAGCGAGAGCGAGATCGGTCCTACGGGATCGTCCGACATACCTCAGGTAAAGGGCAAACCCAAGCCACACGATACCTACAGAGAATCTCCCGGGAAACGCGATGCCATTGAACCACTGGGGATTGCCTTCGGGATAGAGTAGGAAAAAGATCGCTGTCGACAGGACTGAGATTGCCGTTGAGTCGGTCAACTGTCTTGCGAACAGGAAGAACATCAAACCCACGAGGGGTCCCAACACGATGGGCAGCCAAAACCAGGCGGTCACGGGGTCTATCCCGCTCCACTTGCACATGATGGCAATGAGGGAGTGGAGGAATCCTTTCCGGGGATCCGTGCCGATGCCATCCGGCCCTTGGTGTAAAACCGAGCTGGGTTCAATAGACTCGTCGATTAGAATCTGTCGGACGTAGGCGAGGTGGTCCAAGGAATCCCAGTGGGTGTCGATCCCACCCTGGCTCAACCCCAGTATCAACGACATCGACAACAGAAGTATCAGTACGGCCAAAAAGGATGCCTTGCTCACTCGCGCGGCCTTTAGAGGCGCCCACCGGCCTTTTCCTTTGACGACGGCGACGCCGCCCGTCACCACAGCCGTCAACACGTACGCCCCTTCGAGCGTCCTCAACCCGAAACCCAAGACGGAGCAAACGAGGCATATTGCGCAATACAGAAAGAGACTCAGAAGAACAGAATAACCTATCCACTCCCATACGTCGGTGCGACGACGGGAGAGTAGAATCGAACTAGCGGCGAATCCAGGCAGAAAGAACAGGCAAAGAAAACTTAGAAAAAACATAAGCGGAGTGAGCGAAGCGAATGAATGACCGAGAAAGCTGTTGCAGACGTAGGCGAGTACGTAGGGTAGAAAGTAGAACAACCAGGCCGGATGCAGTCTGCTTGAAAACGCGCGCGTCATTCTTGCTTGTCCTCGAGGACGTTCCAGCGCAGCTTTTTCGCGATGTCCCCAATCCCTCCCACGGCCATTAAGACCACCAAGGTATCCAGAGGAAGCCGAAAACGTACCTTGGAGATGAACACCGCGTGGAGGAGTGTGTACGCCAAGAAGAATAGGAAAACGAGGCGTACGTCACGGTTTCTTCGCAAGTTCCTGAAAAGCCAGTATAGACAAAACGGTAACAACAGTCCGTAGGAGAGAATACTGGATAGCTTTTTCTTGAAGTCCAACGGGATGCTCATCGGAGCGGGATACGGACGCCACAGGTTGAGGGCCTTACTGAACGACAGCGCCAGGAATCGGCCAGGATCTGCCTGGATGTGTTCACTTGCCGCCCGGAAATATGCCAGATCCCGCTCGGCTTCGTTCGAATTAGCGGCTTCGATCGCGTCTCTTTCCTTGTCTCGGCCCTCCACATTACGATTACCCGTCGCGGCTTCCGTGCCGGGGTAGTTACCCAACCAGAAATTGTAACCCCCATTGGAGGAGACGAGTATGGGGGCTCCCAATTTGTAATAATTCCTTACCGTCCAACTGCCGACAACGATCGACAGGGGAAGCAAAAACAAGATTGCCAGGCGAACGCCTCGACGTGTTCGATCCTCGCAAACGAACCAACCAACTGTCAGGCACAGTGCCGGTAGAACTGAAACCGTGGTGAGTGTCGCGACCCCTCCTGTAAGTCCGGCAAGAGCAGACTTGAGACCGGACCCCTCCTCAATAGCGCTCAAAACTAACTGGACCACGGCGACCACCAGCAGAATCTGGATTACGACGGAGGAGTACACACCCGCGACGAACACGTGCAGTGGATAAACAGCGAGCAGCGCCGCGGCGAGCAGCGATTTTTTTCGTCCGTGAAACTGGCGGGCTACCAGGTACGCCAGCAGAATGCTCAGCGTCCCCATGAGTGCCTGCAATAGGCGGGCGCTGGTCACCCCCGGGCCGAAGACCGCCAGAAACATGGGATAGCCGGGAGGCCAGCTCGCGGTGGGTAGACCTTCTGGGGTAACGTAACTGTGATTCTCGACGAGACTGAGTGCCAAGCGCTGGTATTCTAGCCCGTCATTCCAATTGATGGACGGCTCGAGAGTCAACACGTAGCCCAAGCGAAGAAACAACGCCACGAGCAGAATGGGTATCAGCCAGCGTACATTTCGTCGCGTGTCGGCCCCCAAAATCGCCTCGTCTCTGTGAAACTGGATTAGCGCCTCGGCGCACCACTCCTCAAGGGTGCCCCAGATTGCCTCCACGGTCAAGCACGCGACTCCTGATTCTCTTTGATCGTTTGTATATCTGTCCGTATCCTCCGAGAAGGCGACCTTTGGAGGTCCGGGCCGCCCTAGACCTCGGAAAGTTCAAGACCCGCGGTTGGTCGGCCCAATACCACAAATACGCTCGACTTGGAAGGGCAGTTGTCATGTGGAGTCGGCTGTTTCTGATTGTTCTTGCGTTGTTCACGGTGCTGTATGTCGGGCACATCGTTGCGCTCGACGTGTTGCCGATGATCGACCTGCCCTATCACCTGGCGGCGGCCACCATCTATCGTGACCGCGACGCACCCGGCAACAACTTGGCCGAGTACTACTCCGTCGATGTCTTTCCAAATCCGAACATCTCCCATCTTGTGTTCTGCGGCGCCGAGGTGTTTTCGTCCGTCGAGACTGCCAATAAAGTCTATCTGTGTCTCTATGTCGTTCTGCTACCACTATCGGTGCTTCTGCTCATACGGAAGCTGCGGGGGGACCCCTGGTTCACGTTGTTGTCGTTCACAGTCCTGTACCAATACAGCTTCTCATGGGGATTCGTCGGTTTCACCATGTCGGTACCCTTCGTACTCTTCTTCTTTTACGGGCTACTTGGACATGCAGAGAACCCGAGTACGAGTCGCAGGATCGTCCTTTCATCGCTGCTTCTATTGCTATTCTACATGCACATTCTATCGGCGGTGTTGTGCGCGGCGATGCTCCTGCTACACTGCGTCGCCGGAGGCAGAACAAAGTTCGGTCGCGCGGCCAAAGACGCGCTGATTCTCGTTCCCGTATTGATCCTCATAGTCGTGTGGCGGGCGTCTTTGCCCGACGGGGCGGAAGGGCTGGGGGTCGGGACTTACTACCGTTCCGAATACCTACCAACCCTCTACCGTCGAGCGGCGTTCTTTTTCTGGGACAACTTCGCTCTCTATGCAAGCGTCAAGGGCTGGATCGTCGCTGCGTGTTTTTCCATTTTTATCGTCCATTTCCCCCTCGTGTCGTGGGCAAAGCGTCGCCCGTCGGGAAAACCATGGAAACTCAATTTGTCGACCGAACATCTCTTACTCGTGGCCGCTCTACTATTTTATCTGATCTTGCCGCGCAGGATCCCCGGCACAGCGCATTTGTACGAGCGATTTTCCGTGCTGGTGTTGCTGGCGTTGATCCTTCTCGGATCGCGCGTCGTTTCGCAAGGGCGCCCTCGTGTCATGCGAATCGCGATCGTCGGCGTATGTCTTCTGCACTTTGGACTGTGGACGGACTATCACGTCGCGTTTCGCGCTGACGGATCATCTTTCGGTAGAGAAATTCTCCCAGACGGGGAAGGCAACGGCCGGCTGGCATCGCTGATCTTCGAACCTGACTTTCGCGGGCGGCCGGTATACAACCACTTTCAGGACTATTACACGGTGTGGAAACGCGGGGTCACAGTGAGCAAGGTGGGAGATTTTCGGTACTACCCGATCCGAAAGAAGGTGTCGACGACAGTTCTCCCCATCTACAACGAATGGATAGGGAAGTGGGGCCGCTACGACGGCAGATATCGAGACATGGATTACCTGCTGGTAAAAGGGAGGCTTCCCGAGGACATGAGGGAACACGTGGAACGTTTCGCGGAGGAAGAAGCGGCGGGTGATTGGAGACTATACAAAAAGAAAGAGACTTTGTGAGTTCCGCACATTTGCACGAAAAGTGACATTCTCACTCGGCTCGTTCGACGTCCTTGGATTGCCACTCGGCGGGCACCTCGAATAGATACAGCGGCGCTTTTTCGAATTGCCACTCTCCCCGAGGAATCATCAATTGCTGGCAGGCTCGCAGCAGCCGATTGCCCGGGTCGCCCCACCAGCCATTTATCTTGACGTACCACAACCGCTGTCTACCGGCGGTGGTTTGGCGAAGCCACTGTTCGGCCGCACTCAACTCGAAGAAGCTCCCGAGTTCCGGTCGATAATAAATTGCGAGATGGTCGGGCGCATAGAACTCCACCGGTTCGGAGACCCCGCATGCAACCAGCGCGTCGCTCTCGCGGCTGTGCTGATCGAGTGCCCGGCCGACCGCCCGGGCGTCGGGGCGCCAGTACCTTGGATTGGTGAAATAGTTGTAGTCGGCGTGAACGCAATAAAACAACAAAACACACATTATAGCCCACCGGAGGAACTTGTTTTTGATGGCTACAATACCCGCGCCAAGAAGAAGCAGGTACGGGGCAAAGGAGAGGATCGCGTAGCGTGAGTTGGGAGCTTTGAGATTCAACAGCGACAATATTACCATCAGCGCGATCGGTATCACTAGCCACGGAAGAAGAATGTCAAACGAGCGGGAAGGCCGACGCCGAACAATCAAGCCCCACACCGCAGCGCCGATAAACAACGCCATGGCCGGCGCGAGGTATGGGAGGAATGGTACGACCACCTCCCAGTGGTATTCCTTGAGCTCGTGGATCGATGGTCCCATCGAAAGCCCGAGCGAAAAGTTGTAGAAAGTAAACGGAATGGTGAGAATCCCCCACGGACTTTCTCCGCGCAAGACTACGCCTTCACCGGCCGGCTGGTCCGGTCGGCCCAGGTGTGGCTCTCCCAGTTGCCCCGTTGCTCCCAAGATCCAGGGGGAAAGAATCACCGCGACGAGCAATAACAGGATGATTGGACGCCGGATCGGATAACCGGTGCGCCGGCCAATGGTGAGAGAATAGAACCCATAAAGCACCAGCAGGAAAAAGCCGGTCAGGTTCGACAGGCAAAGCGCCACGCTGGCCCCGAGCGCGACGAGAAAGCTCTTACGCGTTCTCCGTTCGATCTCTACAAGAAACGCCGGTATCGCGAGGAGTCCCACGTCGAAGAGCAAGGCATAGTTGCGCGTCTCCTGGCTGTA
>Ga0255055_10003492_pt1 | contig 10611 bp, 12 predicted proteins | sample JV7_2_27_MG_FD_188633 | JGI IMG/M metagenome (GOLD analysis project Ga0255055, IMG submission 188633) | Seawater microbial communities from Jervis Inlet, British Columbia, Canada - JV7_2_27 | ecosystem: Environmental > Aquatic > Marine > Inlet | place: Canada: British Columbia | collected... | reverse complement strand
AGGCGGCCCCTCTCACGCTTCAGGCAAGTCGCCTCACGCTGCGACCTCGTGCCCTGAAGCTTCAGGGTCGCCGCATCAAGCGTCAGGATCGCTGGCTCAAGCTTGTATCGCGTTGTCCGACGCTTCGACGTTCCCCATTCAGCTTTCAGGCGCGCTGCCTCGAGCGTCGAGGGCGGCGACCGACGCACCGGGAAACGCGCCTGAGCTTGCAGGTGAGCTGAGACATGCGTCAGGAGGCTCGCCCCAGGTCATGCCCCGCCCGCCACCCCGTGCGGCTCGACGAAGCGAGATCCGCTAGCGGCTCCTGGCACTTCGGCCAGGCCGCAACACACATAGCAGCGAAGGAAAGGCAGGCGTTTCAAAATGCGGTTCCCTTATCGCGAGCCCGACATACTGCGGCTCGCAAATGACATCGCGGCCGGCTTGGCCGCAAACTCCGAGGTGTTCCCGGCTCCGCCGTACTCGTCGGAGGACTTCGCAACGGCTTTCGAGTTGCACGGCGGCAACCGCGAGGCGCAGATCATGAGTCGCGCCACCGCAATGCAAGCAACAGCCGCCAAGGACGAATCTCTCGAGACGATCACGGACATGTCCAAGTCCGTGCTTCGCTACGCGGAGAACCACACCCGCGCGAACGACGGCAAGCTCCAGCTTCTCGGTTGGGGCGGACGCCGTTCGCGGACGCAGACCATCAGCGAGCCGCCGGGCCAAGCACGCACCCTCGAGGTCATTCGCGAGGGACCGAGCTGGGTCTACCTCGACTGGAAAGAGCCGATGGAGGGCGGCCAGGTGGTGGCCTACAGAGTCCAGCGCCGCAAGCGGGAGGGTGGCGACTGGACCGACGTTGGCATGGCGGTCGAAAGCGAGATCACTCTCAACAGCCAGGATGCCGGCATCGAGTACGAGTATCGCGTGATCGCGGTGAACTCGGCCGGTGAAGGTCCGGCCAGCAACATCGCCCGCGCGGTGCTGTAGCGGGTGGCAGCAAGCCGCGCGAGTCTGGTGACTACCGCGACATCGACGGGTGGAGCGGTGGGCCGAACTGGCCAGCGGCCTCGGGTTCGATTCCCGAGCGCGGTCTAATGGAGATCGAAAACGGGAGCGCTCACACGCTTAGTCGTGGCAGCTGGGTTTTGTTGTCGTCGCGACAGCAGGTGCAAGGGTGGCGGCGACAAGGCTACAGCGGAACGATGAAAGAAGAGGAACGGCCACAAGCCGCTCGTTTGGTGGGATTTGACGGGCAAGCGTGAGCGACAGCGAACGCGGCCGCATCCCTCAGATCGATCATCCGCGGCGGAGATCGCGAGCTATCAGCAAGCGATTGAGATGAACCCACGACCCCCTGAACCCCATGCCGGTCAGACACTAGGTCAGGTACGACAAAATGTAGCATTCACGCGGTGTTTTGGGCATCGGTGTCGTATCTAAGAGCCGGTTGTTTGATCGGTTGTCGTGCGAAACTCACAACAAGACTCACAACACGAAGGTGCAGGTCGGGTCATGCGTGAACGCTCGTCCTTGGTTTCCACGTCAACCGATAGACCCCAGCGCATCCAAGACAAGGAGCAGCAGCGCGAATCCGAGGCTTCCAAGTAGAAATGAGCGGAAGTCCATCCGCTTCGTACTGGGGAGTTCGTCCTTGATAGCTGTGATCAACAGGACTCCGGCAAACAGCGATTGCCACAGCGCCAATGTCGTGTAAGAGACGTCGGTGAGCACGGCCACCAGCCAACCTCCCAATGTGGCCGTCGCCAGTACCCAGCGTACCCAGCGATCGTACAGCCCGAGATACTTCTGCTTCAGACCGTCATCGATCGCGGAGGTGTGGACGACCATGGCCAATCCGTAAAGTCCGATCTCCAGAATCCCCCTCTCGCTCATCTCTCCCAGGAGATACCCCATTAGGGCGTAGTACCCCGCGAACGCACTGGCAAAGAGGTAGACAGTTCCCTTTACGGCGACGTGGGTGCTACGCCTTTGAGGACGAAGCAGCAACGATTCCACTGCCCCGTCGAGCGCGTAGTACGCTGCGAATCCGATCAACGCCAGAAGATAGGAATGGTGCTCGAAGAATCCCAAGAAGCCGCGCTCGGGATCTCGCTGCAGAGCAACCTGAGCGGCCGCCAGCTTGGGCATCAGAACCAGGAATGCGTACGTGGTGGCGACCCCTCCCGCGATGGAGTGCCACTGATCGTGCGTTCTGCTGGACCTCGCCTTGATCGACCCTATGCCGACGTGGACAGCGGCGAGTAAGACAACTACGGCCAACGAGGCAAGCAGAAACATCGGGTCTAGGTAGGATTGAGGGAACGATTCGTCATTCAGGGCGCACTGGAGACACGAACCCCTCCGGCTTTACGGTTATCACTGAACAGTCGACGCGCTGGAGGATCTCCTCTACCGTATTGCCGATGACGAGACCGGCGGCACCGGTCCGTGACACCGTGCCGATGACAAGGAACTGTGCATCGAGCTCCTCAGCCCGCGTAGGAATCACGTTGACGGGGTCACCGTGGACGACCTCGAGCTGTGGATCGAAACGGCTTGCCAGTTCCTCATCCAGAGAGGCGCGAAAGTCCGACACGAGCGACTCTAGCCACTGTTCTCTCTTCTGGCGTTCGCCCTCCAGTACCTCTCTGTACCGATCCGCCGGGATGCGACCCCGCCCAGCGGCAAGCAGAGTTTCGCCATATAGTGACCACGCGTGAACGACGTGGAACTCCGTCGGGAGTCCGGTGACACTCTCCACACAGGCTTCCAGTATCGACTTGTTCAACTCCGCCTTCGTCTCGCTCGCGGGCTCGTAGTCCAGCGCTGCGATAGCGCGCCGCGGAGTCTTGCCCTTGGCATCACCGAGAACGGCGACCACGGAGGGGCACGCTCGCATTAGGCGGTCGTCGGTGCTGCCGAAGAGGCGGCGACGCATCCCGGAGGCGGGCGCGTGCGCCTTTATCACCATGTCATATCCGTCTCTCAGCACCGCTCGAATGAGGGCAGTCGCCGGGGTCCCAACGAGGATGTCGACCGCCACATCGATGTCGGCGTCCACAGCATCACCCACAGCCTGCTCCAACTCTTGGCGTCGGTCCTCGACCATCAACTGCTGGAGTTCCTGGAGGTTCAGCTCTCCTCGGTGTACGAAGACCTGTTGGGGTACGGGCTTTACCACCGATACGACCGTCAAGCTGGCGTTCATGGAGCTGGCGATCATTGCCGAATAGGCAAGTGCGCTTTCGTCCAGCAACTCCCCATCGGCGTAGAAGACGATCTTGTCTATCAGTTTGTTCTTCATGGTGACTCGAGCCAGGTGGCGGTTGATAAGGGCGTCTGTTTGAGGCCGCAGAATCTAACCCGTGTTGGATTCGCCCGCGAGACGTCGCGGGGACAGAAATGGGGCAAGCCGGTTGAATGTTGCACTACGGTTGCAGCGGTGGTCGCGCGATTGCTCGCACCATGAGCCACGACCCATCGTCTTGTTGCTCGTACACTTTGAGCATATCCAAGGATATCGATTCGGGGTCTCCGCGCTCCGGTACCTTGTTGCAGCGCGCACTGCTCGTAACCGTGGCGAGTTGATCCAGCGTTAGGGCCCGTTTAACAGACCACTCACAGTCGTAGCTTGCCGTCAGGAACACAGCGGTGAAGAACTGCTCAATCCGTTCGTTGCCGCGTAATGTTTGGCTGGGGTGTAGCGCCACGGCGTCCGACGCGAACAGACTGACAAGCCGCTTCGAATTGCCTGCATTGAATGCATCCCACCACCGTTGTTCCACTTCCTGCGCCCAATCCGGCACTTCCTGCGCCGCAAGCGGCTGCGTGCTGGCTGCAATACCGCACAACGCAGCGACGCCGAGCACCAAAGGCAGCTTGCTCGTGTGTCGGGCCAACATTCGGGGTCGCCGTGCCGTGTAGTGGTGCATCTGGCCTCACCTCCGAGGTTCGTGTGAAGTCCCAGTCGCTTCTGTCTCGGCTCGCACTAGGTTGTACTCGACGCCGACCAAGAGCGCCATCGCGGCTAGGAACAGCCAGAGGAGCAACACCATGATCGATGTTAGCGACCCGAACACCGCCTCAAGGTTTGCGACCCGCTCAACGTACCCCAAGAATCCGACCTTGCCAATCTCGGTGATCACGGCCGCAAGCAATGCCCCGGGCCACACGTCGCGCCAGCGTGTGGGGCGGGTGGGCGCCTCTTTGTATATCAGAGCGAACATCGCAAACATCAGGATGAAGCTCGTGATCCAGCCCACCACCCAAAGAAATACCTCGTTCTCGAGGCCAGGGATTGTAATCCATCCACGGTCGGTCGTGATCAGCAATTCGACGACACTTGCCACCGTCACCGAGACCACGAGCAACACCAGCACGATGGTCGCCGTCAGTAGGTAGCGGATTCGCGCCAGGATAAACGACCGTGGCCTGGGAGTCCCTTCCACTCGGCTGATGGCGCGGGTAATAGCTCCGAACGCCGCGCTGGCAGACCACAACAAGCCGACGATACCTGCTATGCCCATGCGGCCGCGCTCTCTGACCACGGCCGCCACGCTGTCGCGCACCAGGTCGCTACTCGCGGGGAAGGTTTCTTCTACGAGTCGCGTCAACTGGTCCTGCACTTGCTCCAAGCCGAGGATGAACGTTGCTGCAGATACGAGCAGGAGCAGAAACGGGAAGATGCCGAATGACATGTAGAACGCGATCGACGACGCCAGGTCGTGTACTCGGTCGCGCGCCGATCGCTGCACCGTGAGCTTGAGTAGCTTGGACTCGACGAGAAGCCTACTCACCAGAGACCTCTGAGTCTCGATGTCGTTGACAAGGTCTAGGCTCCGAATTTCGTGAAGAGTCTGACCCGCAGGAAGATATTGTCGGTCGAACCGTCGCCGAATATACGTCCTTCCTTTTCCCACGTTGAGTCGAACCGCATGCGAAGGCCCGGTTGGAAGCCCCGCTCGAGTCCCGCCGTGAGGCGAAACCACTCACGACTCTGACCCTGTTCGCCAGCGAGTGTGGCGAACACCTCGACGCTCCCCATGACGCGCCAGTACCGGCCCGGTCTAGTAGCTCCAAAGTTGGTGAACGCACGCAACCGGTAGCGCGCGCGGATGGAGTTGAGCGATTCCCACGTTGTCGTGTTGAAGTCGAACATCTCCTCGAGCCGCACGAAGTGTTCGAGCGATACGCGCCGGCGCGGCCAGGTTACCGTCACACCCTGCCACGGCCGGATCTCCCAGCGGTTCGCGATGATGTCGTTGTGTGTGTAGAAGCTGCCAAGTCCGCCGGCGATGCGAACGCTGCTGCTTGGACTATACCTTATGCTCGGGCGGACAACGATGCGGTAATACCCACTCAGCTCCAAGTCGGAGCGGACACCGATATCGCCGTAGAACTCGGTGTTCCGCCCAAGCCCCCAGGATGGGTTGTAGTCGAGCCACAGCTCCGTACGGATGTCATCCGGGGTTTGTGCGAGCGTGGGCTGAGGTGTCAGGAGCGACAGCAGTGTCGCTGCGAGCGTCCAATAGAGCCCGCGGTTCCCTTTACGGTGCACACATTCGGTCACCACCTCTATGTAACAGACGGCTCATCGCCGTTCAAGACCCCTCCTCTTCAGGTAGCGCCATGAACGGCAAACTGATAAAGAACTGAAACACCGAGTTCCTCACGGCATCGCCCGAGTTGTCTTTGATGATATCTGTCAGGCCAAGAACGTAGCGACCGTGGATGTTTATCCCTTTACCTTTGCGGGCATTGCCCAGACTGAACACGGCCTCGAACGCCCAGCCGGCATCAAATGTGTTCCAACTCACCTGGGAGTCTTGAGAGTACTTGAGTTGGTCATCGTCTGGGAGGTTCTTCTCGTATGTGTTGTTTGAACTCGTCAGTATCCCGAATTGCGGACCGGTTCCGATGCTCAATTGGTCGGTGACATTGTATTGGGCGATTATCGGGATGTCGATGTAGTTCAGATCCATCGAGGATGCGTCCGGCGGCGCAATCACGTCATCCACCTCCGAGTTACCCGAGGGGAGATACGGGATATCCTTGGCCCCCTTCTGCGACAACGGCGCAAACTCGGGTACCAGAGAGAACTTGTCGCTGAGCTTGATCGTGGCAAGTAGGCCAAAATTGAGACCCAGCTTCATATTGGTGTCGTCTATTCCGGTCACATTGGCGAGATTTCCACCCACCTTCAGACTGAAATAGAAGTTCTCGCTGGCGACCTTCTCACCAAACAGCAATACGAGCAGCGCAGCTTGGGCATTGGCCGGCGCTGTAAAAGTGCTCATCATGATCATCGTCATTATCAACCAGCTGAGCTTTTTCATCTCCGCACCTTTCTCGGGTGATCGCTAAAACCAAGAGGTTGCTGGCCGGGAGTGCCCCGGCCAGCAAGAGGACTGCGCTGCCTAACGCTTCGTCCCCGGCAGCATCTCGAAGTCCGGCGTGAACTGCACCATCATCGACATCAGTTGCGCGAGTACCTGGGGATTACCCTCGACGGTAGCCTTGCCGTCCGCGACCAGCGCTTGGAACGTCGTCTGGCCGGTCATGACGCCGTCCAGGTCGCGGCGGTCGACGGTGATCGATAGGTCCGCATCGTCGGCGGTGAATCCTTCGATGTTCGTCAAGGTCGCGTTGCTCAGCTCGAGCACGAACTTCTCACCCATGTCGGGGGTGACGAAGTTGATGGTGAACTCGAGACCGGCGGCTTCCACCGCTTTGCTGTCCATCATGATTCCGAGAAAGTCGAGAAAGAGCTCCGTCGACATGGCGCGGAGCACATCGGGCGTAACACTCTCCGGTGTGGCGCCCGCTGGAATCCCTGAGCGGAGCTCGAACGCGGCGGCAAGAAAGGAATTCCGAGCGCTTGGGCTCTCTTGCTGGTACCCAAGCTGTTCATACACGTCGGCCAGCAGGTCCTTCGCCTCTTGATCGTCCGGCTCAGCCCAGAGGAGCTTGTCGAGAATCTCCGAGGCGTGCCGGTATTGGCCCTGATCGTGTAGTTCGCGGCCTTTCGCTATGATGGGTCCGCGGCCGCCCATCATCTCCACGTAGAGGGGCGCGGACTCTGCCTGCGACAATGGAATGAGGGTGGCAGGATTGGTATCCCAGTGACCGAGGTACCGGTTGACTACGCCACGGCTGTTGTTCTCTGGAAAACCGTGGTAGCTGCGGGCTGCCCATTGCTGCTGGAGACTCTGTGGGACCTCGTAATCGTTTTGCATCTGGTTGATCGTGACACCCTGGTTGGCAAGGTGCAGCGTCTGATTGTTCAGATTTGCGTAGGCGTCTCGCTGCGCACGCATGACCTCTTGAATCCGCTCGTTGCCCCAACGCGGCCAACTGTGCGACGCGAACATCACTTCCGCCTCCGGCCCGTACCGGTAGAGCGCCTCGTTGATGTACTTGGACCAGTTCAGCGCGTCTCTGACCGGTGTGCCCCGCAGCGTGTAGATGTTGTGGATCGTCGCGGTGATGTTCTCGGCCGCCCAGAAGGCATTGAACTCGGGAAACCACGTGTTCATCTCTGCCGGGGCCTCGGTGTTCGGCGTGAGCTGGAACTCCATGGTCACCCCGTCGATCGTGAGAATCTCGACTGGGTCTTCGATGAGTCGCGTCGGCGGGATGAGACCTAGAGCTCCGGCAGCTGTCCCCTTCCCGATCGCCTGATCGACGTGACCATAAGGGCTGGCCGGCAGGAGCACCCCGTACTGAAAGAACATGCGGCGATTCATCGCGTTGCCGGCGTACACGTTCTCGGCCACCGCAAGTTCCATGAAGCCATCCGGGGCGATGATCTGGACCCTGCCTGCACTGACGTCCGCTTCGTCCACGACGCCACGGACTCCGCCCCAGTGATCGCCGTGGGTGTGGGAATACACCACGGCCACAACGGGGCGCTCGCCGAGCTGCTCATTGATGAGCTCGAGGGCGGCACGCGCGGTCTCCGCGGCCGTGAGCGGATCAAACACGATCCACCCCGTTTCACCCTGTACGAACGTGATGTTCGCCAGGTCGAATCCGCGCACCTGATAGATGCGAGGCATGACCTCGTACAGGCCGTAGTTCATGTTCAGGCGGGCCTGCCGCAACAGCGACGGATGGATGCTGCCGTAGTCCTCGTTCTCCAGCAGGAACTCGTACTTGCCCATGTCCCACGCGACGTGGCCGGCGTCGGCCATGATCTGCGTGTATGACGGAGCCACGATAAACCCACGAGTCTGCTCTTCGAGATCTCGCTCGTCGTGAAACGGCAGGTTCGCAGCGTTGGCTGCACGCACCGCGAGCGTGTGCTCGGAGGGCGGCTTGCCTTTGGGGTCGAAGTGTTCTTGCGCCGAGGCGGCTCCTGCGAACAAGAGCAGGCATGTGATAAGGAGTGTGGTCTGTAGCGTGGTCATAGCTCCATCCTCTTGGTAGTTGTATGGTGTAGCGTTTGTCTCATGTGTGTTGCCGCGATCACCGAATGGTGATCGTGATGGGCTCCGTGCTCATCGGCTCGAAGCCCTGCGGGCTCTGTGCAGTGAGAGAAATGGCACCGATCGTCATAGAGACGGCCAACAATCCGATCGTATTCTTCATGCTCGTTCTCCTTTTGATCCATTGCGCTCTATCAACAGCTCGATGTAGGGGGATGCGTTGAGCAGCCTAGCCCCCCCGAGCGCCGCCGCAGTGAGTGCGCGAACCCCCTCGGCATCCGCCGTTTGGAGCAGCGCCAAATCGATTGTGAGGGACCCATCGACCGTCTCGAGCACCTTCCCGAACTCGGCAACTGCGTCACCAAGCAGCTGACCCTGGACCGATATCACGGTGGTCGCTTCCACCTCAGTTGTGTCGATTCGGAAATGCATGGGGCGCCCGTAAAGCACGTCGGATGCCACGAGGGTTCCGCGGCACGATCTGCACGGCTATCTGCTTGGAGGAGTGAGAGATACGGGCTGCCGAATAGAGCGGACCGCAGTGGTTGCGAAAGCCTTGGAGCGCGATATATTGCGCCTTCGGCGTTAATTCTCGCGCCGATGGCGCAACCAGTTGCGCCCACGGGCCAGCCGTGAACCGAAACCAGATCGGACCTGGAGGTTGGGTTGCAGAACTTAGTGGACAGTCAATTCGAGCTGCTGAACGCCGTGCCGGACGCAGTGCTCCTGGTACGTCGCGATGGCACGATCGCCTTTACCAACGGAGTGGCCGGAGAACTCTTCGGCTATACCCTCAGCGAGCTGCTCGAGCTACAGCTGGAGGCGCTTGTGCCGGGACAGTCTCGCGCCAGGCACGTGCGTCACCGTGACGGCTTCTTCAGCGATCCTCGTGTGCGACCGATGGGCGAGGGATTGGAGCTGAACGGGCTTCGCAAGGACGGGACTGAGTTCCCAGTGGATATCCATCTGAGTACGCTCGCGACCGCCGACGGGGTCCTGGCGATTTGCGTCGTGCGGGACATCAGTCGGCAGAAGCTGGTTCAGCTCGAGTTGGAGAAGGCGCTGGCGGAAATAGGGCAGTTGCGAGACCGACTCGAGGCCGAAAACATCGATCTACGCGAGAAGCTGGGATCCACCGGAGTATTCAAGGAGATAGTAGGCGATAGTGAGCCACTCAAGGAAGTACTCAACAAGGTAGAGCATGTGGCTGCAACCGATTCTACCGTGTTGCTGCTCGGTGAGACAGGTACGGGCAAGGAACTCATCGCGCAAGCGATCCACACGCGCAGCCAGCGAGCACAACGCCCCCTTGTCAGGGTGAACTGCGCGGCACTTCCCGGAACGCTGATCGAGAGCGATCTGTTCGGCCACGAGAAGGGAGCCTTTACCGGAGCCACCGACCGGAGGTTGGGACGCTTCGAGATGGCCGACGGCGGAACGATCTTCCTCGATGAGATCGGTGACCTCGCACCCGAGCTGCAGAGCAAGTTGCTGCGCGTGCTTCAGAGTGGCGAGTTCGAGAGAGTTGGCTCGGGGAACACAATCAAGGTCGACGTGCGCGTGGTTGCAGCCACCAATCGTGACTTGGAAGACGCGATGCTACACGGCAGCTTTCGGACCGACCTGTACTATCGACTCAACGTCTTCCCAATCACGATCCCACCGCTCAGGCAGCGCAAGGAAGACATCCCAATCCTCGCGTGGTTCTTCGTCAGCAAGCTGGAGGGAAGACTCGGCAAGAAAATCAGGAAGATCCGACGCGAAACCATGGATGCGCTCGTGGCCCACGACTGGCCGGGCAACGTTCGCGAACTCGAACACGCCATCGAGCGCGCCATGATTCTCTCTCCCGCATCTACACTAGTCGTCGACCAGTTCTCAACTCCGGCTGCAGCGGGCTCAACTGCGCCGTCGGAGCCAAGCGGACACAGCCTGGAACAAGTTGAGCGCGCACACATCATCCGCACCCTAGAGGCGACCGGCTGGAGAGTTAAGGGCAAAGGAAACGCTGCAGAGCGGCTTGGACTGAGCGAGAGCACGCTGCGCTATCGGATGCACAAGTTGGGCATCATACGGCCCGGGTGAAAACCGGATCGGTTACATGCAGCTTCCGCGTCCTCGCCAGTCTCTTGGTGATCCGGGCGGTTGGGGTGTGGGATGGTCCTTGACCTCGTTGTATACCATTGACATACGTTCG
>Ga0255055_10003491_pt1 | contig 10612 bp, 10 predicted proteins | sample JV7_2_27_MG_FD_188633 | JGI IMG/M metagenome (GOLD analysis project Ga0255055, IMG submission 188633) | Seawater microbial communities from Jervis Inlet, British Columbia, Canada - JV7_2_27 | ecosystem: Environmental > Aquatic > Marine > Inlet | place: Canada: British Columbia | collected... | reverse complement strand
CACCCTCTTGGATCCCTTCGTAGATGACGTGCCAGCTTTAGTCGCCACTGTATCCTAGTCCTCTCTCTCGTCTCCCTACCCGCTGCCAGCGAACCGTAGAACGGCAGCCCTCCCTCACAACCCCACCGCAACTTCTATTACTCTAATGTTCTGTTGCTCGAATAATTGAAAGCGAAATTCCCAACATGGTCATACCACTTCCCCACCCTTATTGGCGGGTTTCGTGCCATAAATCCGCCTAATATACACAGGCCGTAACTCCCTGCGCCACAATCGATTCAGCCCTTGACGCGGACCGGTGCGAACAGTCTCGATGGGACATTGTACCCCACGCGCGGGTACTTTGTGCGTTCGGCCTAAGTGCTTAATGGGGTTGAAGATCCGCAGCTCGATCCGGGTGGGGGTACCGATCCCGCTTCCGAATCTCGGTTTGGCTGGATGACCTACAACGCGGACCAGGACTGGGGTCGACGGAACCGCCACCAGGCGACGGCGGTGGGAAGAAGCGTCCAAAGGAGCAGGCTTCCCAGACAGAGTGCGATGACACCGCTCACGCCCAGCGCATTCATCCAGGCGTTCCCCACCGGGCCGAGCAGACTGCCATCGGCATCGAGGCTGGCGATGACACCGAGACGGAACGACTCGACGGGGTTGGCGAACCCCCACAATGTGAGGACGAACCGGGGCAGACCCCACCGCAACATGGCGCCCATGATACCCAAGGTCCCGAGCCCGATGGCCACGATCCAGACGACGAGCCCGGCGCTGGTCGCTCGGGCGCGGCTGCGGGCGACGACCGAGCACAGAAGTCCGATGGCGACGAACGCCTCGGCGAGCAAGAGGGTGAGCGCGAGCAGCAGAGCGATTAGCGGCCAGGGCGTTCCGTTCCAGACGGCGATGGCTCCAGCGAGGCCGAAACCGAGCATGAGCGACAGCCAAACCGCCAGGCTGACGCCCAACCACTTCCCCAGGAATAGCTCGCCGAACGAGATCGGTTGGCTCACCAAGTATTCCAGGCTGCCGATCTCCCGTTCACCTGCGATGGCCGCGGTGGCCGGAAAGAGCGCCATGAGGGGAACGAACAGCAACGCCAGGTGCACAAGTCCCGCCATGACCTTGGCGAAGCCGCGATAGCCGTAGATTTCGGAGCCGCTGAGGCCGAACAGGGTGAGCGCGAGCGCGCCCAAGAGGAAGACGCCCGAATAGACCATGAACCAGCGTGACCTCAGCGATTCGCCAAGCTCGCGCCGCACCAGCGCTCGCACCACCGTGGCGCTCACGACGTACTCTCCGTGAAGAAGCCCTGGACGATCTCCTCGAGCGACGGGCCGACCACCCAGAAATCGACGATGGGGACACCGTTACTCTGAAGCCGAGCCAGCGCCTCCGCGCGTCCGTCGGCGGGAAGCTGGACGGCCACATGCGTGCCGTTGGCGATGACGGCGTCTTCGCCCGCCTTTCTCACGAACTCGGCTCGCACCACATCCCTCTGTTCCTTGTGAGTTCGGACCCAAAGCCAGCTATCCGCGCCGGCCCTCGCGCGTAGATCGTCGAGGCTGCCATCGAACACGCGATCGCCTTCGTGGAGAATCCAGATGCGGTCCGCCACCATCTCGACCTCGTCCAACCGATGAGAAGCCAGAAGGACGGTGGTCTCCGGGCTCACTCCCCGCAGCGCGCGCATGAACTCGCCACGCGCGCGCGGGTCGAGATTGGCCGTGGGCTCGTCCATGATCAATACCGGCGGATTGGCGGCCAGCGCGACGGCCAGCAACGCCTTCTGCAACATCCCGCCGGACAATTCGCGAAGCTGGAGTCCGCCGGTCTCGGCCAACGGCAAATCCAACGAATCCAGACGCTCGGATATCGCCTGGCTGGGAACACCCCGCAGTGCCGAGAAGAACTCGACCATGGTGTCCAGAGTCATCTGGAAGAGAGGCGGTCGTTGCGGAACATAGCCGATGCGACTGCGCACCTGCTTGCCTGCCGCAGCCACATCGATGCCGTCCACTTCGATGGATCCTTCGAAGGACAACACGCCCATCACGCAGCGCAGCAGGGTCGTCTTCCCTGCACCGTTTAGGCCGAGCAAGGCGAGCCGCTGGCCGCGCTCGACCGACAGGTCCAGATCGTTGAGCACGACCTGAGAGCCGTATCGCTTGGTCAGCCCTCGGGCCTCGATCATAGTGGCCACTTCCGTGCCCCCCACAGCGATACCCCGGCCAGGCCCAACCAGAGCGCGGCGATCAACGGTGTGCCGCGCTGTCGGCTCTTTCTCGAGTCGGCCGGACGGCCCAACCCTACGTCCGACATCTCTACGCGTCGGGGCATGGGTCGGGGCGTCGAGTCGACGACGATCGGCTGCGGCTCGAGCAGCGGAAAGAACCTCCCCAGCGCATCCAGCGCCATTGCCGCCGGGCTCAACTCGAATAGCCTCAGATCCGGATACCTGGCGAACAGGTCGTCCGACAGCCGGTCTATCCGATAAGGTTGGTCCAGGGCACCGTCATCGTCCGCGTCCCATGCTGCGGCGTTATCCCAGCGGTTGCCACCCCAACGGTTGGCCAGAGCGGTGCCACCGCCGGACACGGAAACGTCGCGGATGTTCGAGACGAACGTGTTCCGGGAGAAATCGTTCTCGCGAACAGAGGGCAACAGGTCGACCGCTACGTCGTTGAAAGCGATTACGTTGTCGCGTATGTCGTTCACCGCACCGGCGGCGCTGGGCGAGTTATCGAAGTACAGGCCGACCTGATTCTGGACGATCAGGTTGCCCACGATCTCGATTCGGTCGGCGTCCTTCAACCCAATCCCGTATCCGCTCCGGCCGCTGGCCTGCGCAAAGACGTTGTGGCGGAGGACGATGTCCGATGAGTACATGATGAACGCGGCGACATCGTTTCGGGCGAACTCGTTACGCTCGAATGTATTGTTGCCGCTGTACATGTAGTGCAGCCCGTAGCGGCCGTCCGTCACCCGGTTACCGCGGAACATCAGACCGTTGCTGAAGTAGATGACGACGTCGCGAGTGCGGCGCACGACGTTGTCCTCGACGATCGCATCGTTGCTGTGCCACAGTCGGATCCCGTCGCCCCTCACGCCGATCGGTCGATCTTTTCCTACAATCCGATTGCCGTTGACCCGAGTCCCCTGGCTGTCCTTCAGATAGATGCCAAACAGAACGTCTTCGAGCACGTTGTCGCTGATCTGGCACGAATCGGCCAAGACGAGGACGCCGGCGTTCTCTTGATCCAGTATTCTCCCAGAACCGCGGATCTCGAAACCAGCCAGTACGCTCGGCGCCCTCAGCTCGATGACCGTACCTTCGCCTTCCCCATCGATGACCGGACGGCCCGCGCCTACGAGGACGACGGGCACCTCGACGACCACCTTCTCCCGGTAGTGCCCCGCCGCCACGCGGATCGTGTCGCCGGGACGTGCGTCGGCCAGGGCGGCTCCGATCGTCGGATACCCCCCGGCCGAACCCACCTGCAGTGTTTGTGTGACGATGAACAGCGCGGCTAAGAACATATCGGACCCTAGGCCGGCACCTCGCGCCGGCGCTTCCGCCAGTCGACAAACAACGCCACCGGACCGAGGGCGCCCGCGAGGCCCATCAAGATGGCCCCCGCCGCGGGCCAGCTTTGTACCGTGAAGTTGGCCACCTGGGTCGTGCCTATGAACCTCGGCGTGAACGGGTCCATGCGGATCGGCGCGCTGGGTGAAAGCGTGTGCCCGTATTCGTATAACCAGTGCTGGAAATCCACCAGCATCACAAGCCCAAAGACAACGAAGTCTATCCAGCCCAGAGCCGCGATCTCCAATCGGGCCGCCATCGCCGCCAGAACCGCGAACGCCAGGAACCGCAGGATCAGGAACGGGATGAAGCGAAACTCCGGGAACTCGTTCGGCTCGATCTCCTTCATTCCGATGTAGTGGTTGAGCAAGTTCACTTCCTGAACCTCACCGGCGACCTTGTGCGGATACAGCACCAGCGACAGCCCATCCGGATACTGCGGAGCTATCAGCGTGATCTTCCACACCGGCAGGAAGGCCGCCGGGATGAGGAGGAGCGCTGCCACCGCGACGAGTATACGCGCGTTACGCGACAGCTCCCCTTTGAACAGGTCAACGGGACTCATCCTCAGGCACCCCCGCTGGCCAGCTTGGCCGCCAGTACAGCAGCGGTGCCTGCCTTCACATAGTACTGCCAGGCCATGTTGCCCATGTTGCCCGCCTTCACGTAGTCCTCGGCCGCATAGGCCTCCTTGGCCCCGGCCAACGTCTTGACGGCCTCATCCAGCCAGTATCGGGCATCCTTGACCTGGTCCTTCGCCACAGCGTGATCCTCCGCACCGGCCTCGATCGCGCTGGCCAGAACGGACTCGACCAGCGCCTTGGTGCTGTCGGCCTGCGTGATCCAATTCTCGGCCTTTACCTTCGCGTCCTCCTGCTGGAGGGCGGGCACGCCCGCGAAGGCGCGCCCGCTCAGCAGCAAGAGAGCAGCGACTGGAAGTACTAGCTTTCTCATCGCTGTTCTCCTCTCGCTACGGCTGTACGAACAAGTACCCCACCATCTCCAAGTGGAGGGCGGAGCAGAACTCGCTGCAATAGAAGGAATACACACCGGCTCGGTCGGCCGTGAACTCGATCATCTCCGACTCGCCCGGCTCCAAGCTGACGTTGATGTTGTACTTGTCGATGGCGAATCCGTGCGTCGCATCTCGCGCGCTCTCCAGGCTGGTGAGATGGATCCTCACCCGGTCACCGCGCCTGACGGTGATGTGCTCTGGAGTGAAGTGGCTGCGGATGGCTGTCATGTAGACGTCCACCGTGTTGCCGCTTCGCTCGATCCGCTCCTGGCCCGACGCGACCGCGTTCGGGTCGGTCGCCATGTTGTGCGGACTGAAGTTCGGAGGGTAGACCAGCCACGGATCCAACTTGTCCGCCTTGATGATCTGCGCGTAGTGCGGCTCGCCGAGCCCGATGGGCATGTCGTACAGCAGCTGCATCGGGTCACCAGCTATGTCGATGAGCTGGAAGTTCTGTGGATGCAGCGGACCCACCGGGGCAAACCGGTCGATGGACCATTTGTCGAGCGCCACCAGGTAATTGCCATCGGGCGAGCGAGTGTCGCCCTCGGCGGCGGCGAGGTGACCGATGTTGTAATGGACCCCGATCTTCTCCTTCAAGGTCCAGTCCTCGAGGCTCCACTTAGCGACCGCGCTTTCGATGAACAGCGACGTGTAGGCGCCGCCCCGACCATCGAACTGGGTATGTAGCGGCCCGAGGCCCAACTCGACCTGCGCCTCCAGCACCGCGTCGAAGTCGAGGATCGCGATGCCGAACGGATCGCGGCCGGAGAAGGTCTCGTTGGCGATGGCGTTCTGGATCTTCTCGAACGAATAGACCGACACGTGCGGATCGAGCTTGCCCGCAGTGACGATGAAGCGGCCGTCGGGCGTCACGTCGGAACCGTGCGGGCTCTTCGGCTCGGGGATCAGGTACAGCAACCCCTCACGAATCGACACGTCCAAGGGTATGACGCTCATCCCCTGGATTCGCTGTACGCCGTTGCCGGACTGGAAGACCCGCTCGGCGGCCCGCCAGTTGATGGCGTGCAGATAGTCCATGTCGTTGGCCGAGACACCTGCCTCGAAAGGCAGCCCGGTTGTCTCGATGCCGCCGGTGGCCATCTCGGAGTTGAACGAACCCAAGAAGACCCAACCGTCGGATGGACCCTTACCCGCGTCGGCGAGATCCTGCCAGTACGGCGGCAACTCGAGTGTAAAGGTGCGGTCCGGATCGAGGCGGCCCGTCTCGCGGTCGAACTTCCAGAACGTCGCCGCACCGCGATAACGCTCCTGGTACTCGCTGATCGGTGCGTAACTGCCATCGAGCGGCACGGCGTACTGGCTCGACTCGATCACGTACTCCGTGTTCGGCGTCACAAACGTAGCGCCGTGATCGGAACCCATCAGCGGGTTGGTGAGGATCTGCTTAGTCTCGAAGTCCCTCAAATCGATGACAGCGACGCGCGCGTTTGCTTTGTCGTCGATGAACAACCACTCGCCATCGTAGTCACCGTCCGTCTCCGAGATGGCCGGGTGATGCGTGTCACCCCACAGGATGTCCGTGCCGTCGATCTGGCCGCCGGCCAACGCTTGCATCGTACCCTCAGCGCCGTAGCCAAAGCCCTGCCAGGGCTCGGGCGTGAACACCGCAATCGACTTCAGCAGGCGCATCGACGGTAAACCGATCACGAAGACCTGGCCGGAGTGGCCACCGGATGAGAACATTATGTAGTCATCCAAGCGTCCCGTCGGCTGGTACGTCTTGAGCGCGGCGGTGATATCGGCCTCGCTCAACCCGCGCTCCTGCGCGATTTCGCCGACCGACGTGCCCGCGGGACCACGCGCGCAGGACTGCGGTCCGGCGACTACCAAGGCAATCGTCGCCAGGGCAACCAGACCCCAAATACTCCCTTTCGCTTTCATCGGTCTTTCAGACCCCTTTCTGAGCTGATGGTTGAATCGGGTTTCGAAACTGGGCTAACCACGTCTTCTCGCGTTTCGTCTCTATTTGCATAGATCGACCTGTCCGATCAGGTCCGCGATCATCGTGTTCTTGAAGAATTCGATCATCGGGTCGGAGGCACGTTTCCAGTGCTCGTGCAAACGGCAGGGCGTTTCGTCGGAGCACTGGTCCCGGCCTAACAGGCAGGAGCGCTGCTCAACGATCGCTTCGAACGGCGCCATGACCTCGGCGAGCGAGAGCCCTTCCGGAGATCTGGCCAGCCGAAACCCCCCGTTGGGTCCGCGCTCCGACTCGAGCACTCCCGCCCGGGTCAAAGCGTGAAGGATTTTCGATAGGTAGTTGGCGGGCAGGCCGAGCCCGGCGGCGATCTGGCCAGCGCGCACCGGTTGTCCACCGGTTTCCTGGGCCAGGCACAGCACCGCCCGGAGAGCATACTGATTGGTCTTGGAGATCAAGCGATCGGCCCGCCGATATGTGACGAACGAAAATAGTGCCTAAAATTAGGTGTTGATCATATTAATATGAGAATATGTCCTCCGCAACCCCTCCTCATCGCAATACGGCCCCGGCTCCGGAAGCCTTATCACGGCTCCCGGCCGAGGCCCTGTCCTACTATATAAACTGCTTACCCTGCTCTAGAAGACCCTACTCGGCGTCCTTGCCCTTAAGAAAGGCCAGCAGGGCCTGAGCGTTCTCCACCGTTATGCCCTGGTTGGTCATCGGAGTGTAGTACTCAGCCAGAAGCTGCTTGGCGTCGGCATCGTTGGCCAGCATCGAGTCCGGGTTCGTAATCATTCCGACGATGAAGGCGTCGGTGCGCCGCTGCGTCACGTCCGCCAGGTCGGGACCCACCAAGCGTCCGCTGCCGATCGTGTGGCACGCGGTGCAGCCCTTCGAGGTGAACAGCCCTTCCCCGGCAGCTGCCAGCGAGGCGTCCACAGCACCGCCGGACGTCGCTTCGCTCTCCGCTGCCGCCGGCTGGGTCTCAGCGGCCGCAGGCTGACTATCCGCCGACGCGCCCTCTTCTCCCCCGCTGCCGCAGCCGACCCACACGGCTGCGCCGAGCACCAACACTGCTATTCCCTTTGCAGATCTCACGTTGAATCTCCTCTGCTATTACTCTCCGACCCCATCCACTGTTGCCGTATGGGTGGCAATCTCGCAGGAATCGCCGGGCGCGACAACCGCACCCGGTTCCTACGCCGTCTCTGCCCTTTCGTACACGGATATATGTGTCGTGCTCGCGGCTGTAAACGGATCGCGACGCCAACTCCCCCAGCGCTCACGTAGCGTCAACCCGGCCAGCCGCGCCATCAGGTCGAGCTCAGAAGGCCAGGAGTAGCGGACCTTGAGCGGGTAGAACCTCGCGCCATTCTCCGTCAACACTATATGCCGGCTCTCTACTTGCTGCTTGCTTGGATCGTGTTTCGACGCCTCAATCCGCACGCAATCGCCTTCGATTTCCTCTACAGAGAACCGTTGGTTCCTGTCGAACCGGCTTAGATCGGGCACAAACGCTTCGAGTGCGAACAGTCCTCCCTCTGACAACTTCTTCGCAACGTTCTGGAAGCAACTCACTTGCTCGTCTTGCGTCAGCAGACAGAAAATCGTGTTGAAGGCGATGAACACGAGCGAAAACGAGCCCTCGACATCTACGTCCCTCAAGTCACCGATCGTAACGGGGATCCCATCGCCGTCGGGCTTTCCCCTCAACTTCGCCACCATCGCTTCCGACGCATCGATCCCGTGCACCTCGATCCCGCGCCGCACCAGTGGCAACGCGACGCGCCCGGTCCCGATCGCCAACTCGAGCACCGGTCCCTCCCCGGCCAGCCCCGCCAGGCACTCCGCCGCAGCCTCCGAATCGAACATGCTGTACCACTTGTCATAGACCTCGGCGATAATCTCGCCGTACGCGGATGTCTCCCACTCGCTCACGGTCCTACTCCTTGCTCTTACTCTTACTCTAACTCTTACTCTTACTCCTAATCGTACTCGTACTCGTGATTCTACTCGATTAGGATTAGGATTACGAGTAGGAGTACGAGTACGATAACCAGTAGGAGTAGGAAGCCTTGGCGGGCGGTGGCCGACTTCTGCAACACTGGCACGGCTCAGAGCTGGGCCTTAAAGTAGTTAGATAGGAGGTCAGGCACCTTGGCGACACTCGCAGAGAAACTCGATGCTCGCACCCACGCCGGCGAGCTCTACCAACGCCTGGACGACGAGAACAACGTTCGCTGCGTCGCCTGCGGCCTGCGCTGTCTGATTCGCGCCGGCCGCCGCGGAGTCTGTCGGGTCCGCTTCAACGAAGAAGGCACCCTGAAGGTGCCTTGGAACTACGTTGCGGCATTACAATGCGACCCCACCGAAAAGAAGCCGCTCTTCCACGTCTTCCCCGGCTCCGATTCCCTCACCTTCGGTATGCTGGGATGCGATCTTCACTGCGACTACTGCCAGAACTGGATCACCTCGCAAGCGCTGCGTGACGATCACGCCGGCGTCGGCCCACGCGATATCACTGCGGACGAGATCGTCGAATTCGGAGTACGCCGCGGCGCGCGGCTCGTAGTCTCGTCTTATAACGAACCGCTCATCACGGCCGAGTGGGCGGTCGAGGTTTTCAAGAAAGCGAAGCCGAAGGGTTTCTACACCGCATTCGTATCCAACGGAAACGCGACGCCGGAAGTTCTCGACTATCTGCGGCCCTGGCTAGATGTGTACAAGATCGACCTCAAGACGATGAGGGATCGCCAGTACCGGCAACTGGGCGGCGTGCTCAACCACATCCTCGACTCGATCCGCATGGCCCACGAACGCGGCTACTGGGTCGAGATCGTCACCCTGGTCGTTCCCGGCTTCAACGACTCGGACGACGAGCTACGCGACGCGGCCGAGTTCATCGTGTCGGTCTCACCGGACATCCCATGGCACGTCATCGCCTTCCACAAAGACTACAAGATGACCGACCCGGCCAACACAAAACCCCAGGACCTCGCGCGGGCCGCCGACATCGGTCGTACCGCCGGACTCAACTACGTCTACGCCGGCAATTTGCCCGGAATGGTGCAAGGCCTCGAAAACACCTACTGCCCCAACTGCAACCGCCTCCTCATCCAACGAGCTGGCTACTATATCCAAAAGGACGACCTCACCCCCAACGCCGGGCAATGCCCGGACTGCAGCACCCCAATCCCCGGCATCTGGTCGGACAAGTAGTTGCACGCGCCAACGACGACGTCGTCGTCGACGTCCTCGTCACGATCCGCGCCCCGCGCCCGCGACTCAACATAGTGACCTACAGAACTTCCCCTGAACCCACCGACAACCCATTATAACCCAACAATCACAAGGTCCAGATCTTGCACCTTTGCACCCAAAACCACTGCGTCCAGCGATCGGGCAATCAGTCCCCTCCGATCGCCAGAACGGTGTAGTACTCCCACGGAGACCTGATGTCCCGTTTTGTCACACGCTGCCCATGAGGAGGCACGCATGGCAGGCATAGTCGGTTACGGGGCCTACATCCCCCGAAAACGCATCACGACGGACGAGATCGCTCACCAGTGGGGAAAGGACCCGGCTGTCATCCAGCGGGGCCTGCTCCTCAAAGAGAAGTCGGTTCCGGGCTTCGACGAAGACACCATCACCATTTCGGTCGCCGCGGGCCGCTCGGCCATCGACCGGGCGGAGGTCGACCCCCAAAAGATCGGCGCGCTGTACATCGGTTCCGAGTCGCATCCCTACGCCGTGAAACCCAGCGGGACCGTGGCGGCGGAAGCGATGGGGATCGGACCCGAAGTCCACATCGCCGATTTCGAGTTCGCCTGTAAGGCAGGCACCGAAGCGATGTTCGTCGCGTTGGGACTCGTCGAGTCTGGCCGAGTCGAGTACGCCATGGGCATAGGCGCCGACACCTCGCAGGGCGCACCCAACGACGCGTTGGAGTTTTCCGCGTCCGCCGGCGGCGCCGCCTACATCTTCGGAAAAGACAAATTGATCGCCGACGTCCTCGAGACCTACAGCTATACGAGCGACACTCCCGACTTCTGGCGGCGGGAAGGCGAGCTTTACC
>Ga0255055_10003490_pt1 | contig 10620 bp, 7 predicted proteins | sample JV7_2_27_MG_FD_188633 | JGI IMG/M metagenome (GOLD analysis project Ga0255055, IMG submission 188633) | Seawater microbial communities from Jervis Inlet, British Columbia, Canada - JV7_2_27 | ecosystem: Environmental > Aquatic > Marine > Inlet | place: Canada: British Columbia | collected... | reverse complement strand
CATGACTCATGCGGCAGACCCCCGCGAAGCGCAGCCTTTCCGTTTGCGCAGTTTGGCCCACTGAGAGATCAGCATCACTCGTCTGAGTTCGCCCGGTTCGAACAGATCCAGCCGGTCCAGATAGACAAGCCGCGTGTGAGGGCTCGTGCGTCTCTGGTTGATGCCACACCATTCCAACAGCTTGCAGAGCCAGTCCATATGGGGAACAGGCGTGGTGACGAACAGCATTCCGTTGTCCTTCAGCAGCTCGTGCAGGTCGGTAAAGCAGTCAACGTGCTCAATCACCTCGAACGCCACGATGACGTCGAAGCTCTTCTCTCGGAGACCCAGGTCTCGCCAGTGCCGGATGTCTCCGACGACATCGGCGGGCCCCTGCAGGTCGAGCCCTGTGTAGTTCGTCCAGTGGTGCGGCGAAAGGAGGCCCCTGAGCCACATATCTCCGCAGCCGATCTCAAGAATACTGGCAGCCTTCGGTACGTCAGCGAAGAAGTACTGGAATCGCCGCAGTCGGGCCAGCCTGGAGAACGGTGATACGCGTTGACTCAAGGGGGCGAAACTCCTTCCAGCCGTTTGGCAGTATTGTGACCCGGAGGAGCCCTAACCTGCCGGCGCACGCGGAAGATCCTGATGTTGCCCCGCTGCCAGACCGGCTCCCCCCTCCTTGCGGCTCACGCTTCCCCGACATAGACGGGCGCGATCCCAGATCTCGGACGAATCGATGACAACAAAAGAATCCTGGACGTGCGCGGTCCAGTTTTCAGTTGCCCCGGAACTCCAGCCGAGGCCGAGAAGGACTCTCGCTGTCCTGACTATCCTGTCAGGTGTAAGCCACTGTTCCGGACGGCGTATGACTTCCGCTTCGCAGTATACCACGGCCCTGTCCTGGCTGATCTGTACGACAATGGCGCCCGGTGGATACGCATCAAGTGCGTATCCACTTGACTCCAGTTGCCACAGGATATAGTGCTGGGGGCCATGGAGAGCTTCCAGATGCCTGTGCCTGGGGTGGACTACCCCTGCACCTTCAAGGAGTTCGACCAGTGGTTCGCCGACGAGACAGCGTGCCGCAGCTACCTCGCGCGGGTTCGTTGGCGCGAAGGGTTTCGGTGCCTCCACTGTGGGTCTGCTGGCGAGCCGTGGATGACCGCCCGCGGCTCGCTCCACTGTCGTGGCTGCCAGGGCCAGACCTCGGTGACGGCGGGGACGATGTTCGAGGGCACGCGGAAGCCGTTGCGCATGTGGTTTCTGGCCATGTGGCTTGTTACCAGCCAGAAGCACGGAGCGAGCGCCCTGGGGTTGCAGCGCGTGCTCGGGCTCGGCAGCTACCAGACTGCGTGGGCTTGGCTGCACAAGATGAGACGCGCCATGGTCCGACCGGGGCGAGAGCTTCTGACGAGCCCCGTGGAGGTAGATGAGACCTACGTGGGAGCCCCTGAGGCGGATGTGCACGGCCGTGAGACGGAGGACAAGGCCATCGTCGCCGTGGCAGCAGAGATCCGGGGCAGAGGGCTCGGCCGTATCCGGCTCCGCCGGGTGGAGGATTGCTCGTCGGACAGCTTGCTCCCCTTCGTTGCTGAGGCGGTCACCCCCCGTTCCGTGGTTCAGACCGACGGCTGGCCTGGGTACGCCGGGCTGACGGCGATGGGCTACCGGCACCAGGTCATCAACCTGAAGCGCAGTCGCCGGCGCGCACACGAGGTGATGCCCAGCGCTCACCGGGTCGCCTCCCTGTTGAAGCGCTGGCTTCTCGGGACTCATCACGGTGGGGTCCAGGAACGGCATCTCGACTACTACCTCGATGAGTTCACGTTCCGCTTCAACCGCCGCACCTCACGATCCCGCGGGTTGCTCTTCTATCGCCTTCTCCAGCAAGCGGTGGCGACCGATCCCGCGCCCTACCGAACGCTGGTGAGTCAGGGTGGCCTGGCCGACCACAAGATATAGGGGTCACTGGAGCGAAATGGATACGCACTACGCATCATAAGGGAGCGACGTTTGTAGGCCAAGCGGTAAATCGGAAGGAGGCGGGAGTTGGCGCCCCCCGAGCTGTGCGCCCCGATAACTCGATTCTCTCGAAATCTCGGCCACTTATCAAAATCCACCAGCAAGCGTAGGATGCCCCAACCAGGCGGTAGCATGGGCACAGAACTCTCCGCCGGCGCCGCTGAGCAGCGGCAAGGGTGTGACGAGTGTGCCCGCAATCGAGGACTTCCTCGGCGGCAGTCCTTGTGACCTGCCAGAGTGATCTGTGCCATTTCGAAACACTCCCCAGGGTCCTAGGCCCTGTGATGTGTCTCTTAGATTAGACCACCCAAATGCAGAGCCCCGGACATGCCCCGAGAAATCGGACGGACAATCGCGCCGATCTGAAGCAGCGGGCAGCCGTCTCGACCGCGTAATCGCGGGCTGAACCCACTTCAAGAAAGCAGCGGGCGATCAGAAACTCCTTGTGTTTCAGGTCACAAATGCGTAATATATACCGCGACTCATATGGGGTGGATGGGCCATGGGACTTCAGCACCGCATGCCCTTGCTACCGAGCGACGCCGAGATGGTCAACGAGCATCTCGCAGTAGCGCGGTGCGACGGACGCGTCACCTTCTTCAATGCCTCCGGCCCGATCTTCACGTGCCAGGAGAGGGACGAAGGAGCCCTGCGTTTCGCGGCGGCGTATCTCACCGAGCCGAGCCTCAGCCTGGCCACGCCGAGCCAGATTGCCAAGGTGCTGGGTCGACACCGAAGCCGGGTGCACGAGTATCGCAAGCGGTATCGGGAGGCCGGCGCAGAAGCACTGGGGGTTCAGCGCCGCGGCCCTCGCGGCGCCAGCAAGCTCAAGGGTATCCTGCTGGCTCGCGCCCAGAAGCATCTCAACGAGGGCAGCTCCAACCGTAAGGTCGCCAAGCTGGTAGGTGTCGAGGAGGGGACGATCCGCAAGGCGATCAAGGAGCATCGGCTTGTCCGACCCCAACCCATCGAGAAATCCTCGACGAAACGATCCACGGGAGAGATCCCGAGCACACCTCGCGAGCGCAGCGATGAGGATGCAGCGTGTGTCGGCGGTGTGGCGACCAAGCGGCAGGAAGAGCGCGTCCTGGCACCGACCGGTCTGCTCGTCGAGGCGACGCCACGGTTCGAGGCGGCAGAGTCGGTGGCCAAGGCGGGCGTGCTGGTGGCGCTGCCTGCGTTGCTCGGGCAAGGGCTCGTCGATGTGGGAGAGCAGGTGTATGGGAGTCTGAAGAATGGGTACTACGGCCTGACGTCGATGCTGCTGACCTTTGGCTTGACGGCCCTGATGCGAATCAAGAGCAGCGAGGGGCTGACCAGCCACGCGCCGGGGGAGTTCGGCCTGGTACTGGGTCTGGACCGGGCGCCTGAAATGAAGACGGCGCGCCGCAAGCTGGCCAGCCGTGGCCGGGCTTTGGAACTCTCGCGGGCCTTCAGCGAGCGATGGGCCGCGGAGAATCCGGAGGCGCTGGGTTACCTCTACATCGACGGCTACGTGCGTCCGTACCATGGGCGGAAGTACAGGCTTCCGAAGACTCACGTGCAACGGCGGCGGCTCTGCATGCCCGCAACGACCGAGTACTGGGTGAACGACGCGAATGTCGAGCCACTGATGTTCGTCACCGCACCGGCCAATGAGGGTCTGCTCGCGATGATGGATAAGGAGTTACTCCCGGAGATCCGCAGGCTGGCCGGTGACGATCGTCGGGTGACGCTGATCTTCGATCGCGAGGGGTGGAGCCCGAAACGTTTCAAGAAGTGGAAGGAGACTAGCCGCCACCGCCTTCAGAATGATCGTCTCGGCGAGCTTCCGCTGCACGAGCATCTTGTTCTCGCAGGTGTAGCCCGTCAACAGCGCCAGCGACGTGGCGCTGCTGGAGCGCATTCTCCAGGCCGCGGAGAGCTTCGGGGAGGCGCCCGAGGAGAGCTCCATGGAGCCGATCGTCGCGCACCGGGAGATGGCGCCGCTCTTCATTCGGGGACACTTCGGCGAGTAGAACGGCGGTATTCTCTGGCGGAGGCGCAGGATTTCTCGATGGCGCCGAGGAGTCAGACGATTCAGTCGCGGCTCGGATGTGACCCGTCAGAGCGATGCGGACCATGTGGGCTCTTAATATAAGCAGCTCCAGGGAGATACACGACGCGAGGCCACCTCGGACGAGGTCAGCACCCTGCATGAGAGCTGCCCCAGCGCTTCTCCTACGCTGCCCTCACTTCCGGTATCGAAGATACAGGTCGTTCCCGACAAAGAACCGCACCGGAGCGAATCGGCTCAAAGCCGCAGTCAGCCGCACAAGGGGGTTGTCCGAGAAACCGCGGGTGTGCCGGTGCCGGCCAGAGCGGAGAAGGTCGTGTCCTATCCACACTTCCGCCCCTTTTAGGCCCGCCCGCCGTGCGACCTTCCGGAGCGATAGCAGATTGTATTCGTGGACGTGGTTGGGTGCGTTCACCTGCATGTGCTCTTCGAGGGAGCGGACGGTGTCCGGGTCGATCAACCGGAGAAGCGGCTTTACGAGGGGCAGGACGGCACGCGTGAAGACCGTATTCGGGGAGGTGTGCACGAAGAGAAAACCTCCTGGGCGCAGGACACGGTGCATCTCCGTCAGCATCTGCACCCCGTCCTCCCAGTGTTGGTGCTCGATCACATCGCCCGAATAAACCCGATCGAAGGAGCGGGAGTCGAAAGGCAGCGCCTTGCAGTCGGCAACGCGCAGATCCGCATCCGGGAACTCCGCCATCGTCTGCTGAGCGATCTCGAGAGCGTCCGGGGAGTAATCTATCGCGACCACGTCGGCCCCTCGCTTCGCACACTCCCTGAGGAATTCGCCACGCCCGAAGCCCACCTCCAACAGTCGGACGCCGGGGCTCAGCTCGAGCATGTCGAGCTGGAGCCTCTTGATGAAGCTCAGCGACCCCTGCTGGAACTCCTCGAATCCCTCAGTGCTGTCGCTCAGCAGGCAGGACTTGTCGTAAGCTTCCGGCGGAACACGTCTCTTCGATCGGGCCATGGGGTATCGAAATCGAGCTGAGAGAGCTGGGCGAGCGAGTTGCGTCTAGGTGATTCTCGCTATCGATCCGGATCGCAGAACGGATAGCCAATCGGGAATCGTCCTTCCACCAAGGCGGTCAGCCTGCTGAAAGTGGAGTTCACCCGCTTCCGTGGACAGTGAAGCGTTTGGGTCTCTCCCTCACGCAGCGTTCTTCCTTTCGTACTCGATCGGGGACACGTAGTCCAGCGAGTTTACGAGTCTGTCTTGATCCGGCACGTGGTGTCCTCCGCCCCGGTACTTCTCCGGCGACTGGTTCGCCAAGCTGCGGTGCGGACGGGTGTCATTGTAGTCCTCCCTCCAGGCGTCCAGTGTCCGCTGGGCGTCCTACTCCCTTGGCCATTGGATCCCTCGTGGTTTGGTGCAAAAGAGTTAACCTCAATACTTGAGGGGAATGCGCCGAATGAGTCTTGAAACGACGTTGCGCAGAGTTGCCCAGTACGGTCTTCGACCGCACGTATTCGCTGCGCTGTTCGTATTCGCTTCCGTGTTCTTGGCGCTGGGCTTGAAGGTATTGAACGGCCTTACGCTCGGACCATTCGAAGGGAACTCATGGATAGATCGGTTACCAGCACTCTTCATCAATGCCCCTATGTCGGTCATCATCCGGAGTTCGCTGGCAGCTGGAGACTTTCCGCTGTGGTTGAATCACGTTGGGCTTGGGGTCCCTGTAGTTCAAGATCCGCACAATTCGTTCTTCTCTCCGCTGGAGATCCTGAGGCTTCTGTTCTCGAATCCCGCATTCTTTGAGCTCATATATCTGACCAAGATCGCTCTGGCGATGTACTTCGCGTACCTGCTCTTCTACGACGTCTCGCGATCATGGCTGATTTCCGCCCTAGGAGGAGTGTTGTATGGGCTCAGTGGAAGCATCCTTCTCTGGGTTCATTCGTATAATACGAACACTGTGGTCTTCGAGCCGCTGCTGCTGTACGGCGTGCTGAATTGCCTGAAAGACAATCGTCGAAAGAGTATCCTAGCCTTGGGCGCGAGTGTTCCGTGCATGGTCTTTGGCGGCAGCCTGGTAGAGTTGGTCACATCGGCCAGCTTGGTTCTCCTTGTTGTCTCTTCCTTCTTGGCGCAGAATCGCAACAAGGCCGCTCTCAACTCATCCGCTAGGACAATTGCGTATTGCGGAATCGCATCGCTCGTCGCTGGCGTTTTCCTAGTGCCATACCTTGAATTGCGGCAGGTGGCCATACCGCCGTATCCGGGGCGATCGCTCGCGCACATACCGGATCTCTGGTTCCTCGGTAGCCTCTTCTTTCACAACCTGTCCGCCGCCCCCCCGGATGTTCCGCGTTGGTTGGTCAAGGAGGCGTCCCAGTACATCTTCATAATCATTGTGCCGGGACTGCTGCTGTCGTTTCCAGCTCTTCGATGTCGCAGAGACCTGGCCTTTGTCGTGTCGGCCTGTTCGATATATCTGCTGCTGTACGGCAGCAAGCTATACGGTGCGAGTTGGATGAGATTTCTCGACGGTGCGCCGTTCCTGAGAGACATACGCTTCACGAAGTACATGGCCGTGGGGGTGCTGGCCATGTTCATCCTCTCAGTACTCGGATATTCGACGCTGCGAAGATGGGACAAGCGAATCGCGATGCGCATGCTCATTGTCACGGTGTCGGCGAGCGGCCTGCTACCGCTTGCGCATCTGCTGTTTCGTCGGGCGGAACTGCCAGCTGAGGACCTACTTGAATATCTCGCCGTTCTTTCGGGCGTTGTGGGCGTTGGGTATCTCTACCTGGTCGCGGAGCAGCCGGGCACGAAGATAGTGGCTGGGCTGGGTGCGATCGTAGTGGTCGCGTGCCAGATCGCAATCGATCTTCCGCCGATCGAGGCCAAGCGAGTAGAATTTCGTGACAGTTCGGATTTCTATGCTCGTCTCGCGAAGCTGCAGAATGGGCAAGCGAAACGCGTGTTCCCATTCACCGGAATACCCAGGACCTGGAGCGCCCATGGACTGTGGGATGTGAGGGATGCCTCGGTCGTGCACACGACGCGGTACTACGATTACTTCAAGAAGTACGTCGTCAAGGACAATTGCTGGAACTCCTTTATCATCTGCTCCGACAGACCATTGGATATGAACCTGAACTTCTTGCGCTTCGTGGGAGTGGAGCACATCGTCCTAAAGGCGGGAGCTCGAGCGGCGATCCAGGTGTGGTCCAGAACAATGAGACCGATCAGAATGGGTAGCCATGTCGTTCTCGAGCTCGGTAATTCGCGGCCATATGCAGGGCTCTACTCGCACGCAATCAGCTTGAATGAGGAGGAGATCGTCGGGAGGATTGCGAGGGGAGAATGGCCGGAGGATTCGATATTCGTCGAAGAGGAGAGGCGGCCGTTGAACCCAGGCCGGGGGAGTCCCGCCAACGGCAAGATCGAGGAGACGACTTTCTCAAATGGACGTGTGCGGATCGAATACATCAGTCCGGCAGAGTCGTACCTGGTGATGAGAAACCAGTACTATCCGGGGTGGAAGGCTCTTGTCGATGGTGTGAGTTCAGAGATATTTCGAGCGGATCTTCTCTTCCAGGGGGTGAGAGTCCCACCGGGTCGTCACGAGGTCGAATTCGTGTACGATCCTCTTAGCGTCAAAATCGGGTTGAGCCTTTCGGTCCTGGGGCTGGTATCGCTGGTAGTCCTGTTCCGGTCGACGCGGTCGGGTTCGAGAGACGCAATTGGTGGACCAAGGCGATCGACACGAGCCTCGGGTTGAGCTGGGAGATCGAACCAGGTTACCAGGTTCCGGACCGCTTGGGCGACGGCGCACCCAGAGCCTGGCGAGATTCGGATACCGCGTAGACATGGATTCTTGCCGTTCAGCGGGACCGTCCTCGACCACGACCTAGGCGAAAATGAGACGGCGAGGACCACCGGATGAGCGCCATAGGAGGGTGTGCGTGCGCCCGGATGAAGTGGCATGGAGGAGTGAGCGGAAGAGCCACAGATCGAAGGAGTAGCGAAGCACGATGACCTCGAGCCGTCCGTTGGCGTCTACAAGGGGCGTGATGCTCTCGGCTTCGACACGTAGTCCCGTTACCTGTCGCAAGGGACCTCGCTGCTGAGTCTGAGGAGCATCCTGCGAAATCTGCTCTTGACCGTTTTGTGCTGCACCATCTCGCTTGGCCGGTTCTCGCAAGAACTCGGGAGAACGTACAGCGAACGCAGGGAGAGAGAAGCAACGAATCGGGGCGGCAGCGGGTCGAGGAACGGCGGTGCCAGAGTCGCGAAGCTGTGCTCGTAGCTAATCTCAGGTGAGGAGTCCGATCGAAACAGCTTACGCGCGTGGCCGTGAACCGGATCGAACCGCCCCGGCTGCGCTGTTGACAAGCTCGGGGTGATGCAGCGTGATCTCAGGCCTGCCTTTCGCGATCCGGTCGGCTGCTTCCAGCCCTTGGGCGAAGGAATGGTCCATGTTGCCGACCTCGTACTTCCAGGCGCCGAAACGCCCACGCGAGAGAATGCCCTTCTCCTCCAGCACGGGGAGTATCCAGCCGAGGATTTCGTCACGTTCCAGGGACGGAACGGGGTAGGCATACTCAAGACGCCGCTGCCACGTGTGTACGACTTCGCTGTCTGCGCAGATCAGCTTGCAGTCGGTCATTCCGCGGGTGCAGTCGCGGATCAGGCGGCTCGCCTGGGCCGGCTTGCGTGGCGACTCGGCTATCTCCGCCATCAACGAATAGCACCCGGGCGCAGCGTTGCCGGAGCTGTAGTTGCTGAACACCGTGACCCGGTAGAAGGGCACACGTTCCTCCGGGAAGTAGAGCCAGGTCTTGTCCGTCGCACCGGGTGGCGCGCTCCCCCGCAGACCTACGCCGACTACAAACACACTATTATGTAGAAGTCGATCGGACTCCGCGGCGAGGTCTACCAGCGGAGAGAGGTGCAAGAAGCGGTCCAACGGCATCGTGTTTATGAGATGGTGGTAGGACTCCGTACGTCCGTCGGCAAACGTCACGCGTCTGCCATCGACATCTACGCCGACGGCAGGACATCCGTAGTGGATCCGCTCGCGCGGCAGCGAGTCTGCCAGCTTCCGCCATATGGCCCCGGTGCCGCCACGGCGGGGGAAACGGAAGTCTCTGTTCGGACCCCACTCGTTGTTGGACGGGCCCTGGCTCACATCCCGGCTGAGTTGCTCTATGTCCGGTCGCGCCACACGTTCCCCCAACCAATGGGCAGACAGCATATCCGGAGGGTAGGCCCAGACCTTGTAGTTGTAAGGATAGAGGAACAGGCGCGCGATCCCCGGGCCGGCGAATTGATCGATCCACTGCCGAAACGTGGAAGGTGCTTCGGAGGGGCGCTCGGACGCCTCGCGAAGTCCCACCAGACACTCCTCGCGTTCTGCGGCAGGTAGGTAATGGACGTTGTTCTGGAAGGGGTACGGCACCCAGCGGTCGAGCGCCCTGATGAACGCACGGCGCTCGTGTCGGATCCACTCCTGCGGCGCCAGCAGGGAGTCGAGCAGACGGTCAAAGATCTCATAGTGAGAGAACACGATGTGTCCTCCCAGATCCCAAGTGAAGCCGTCGCTTTCGAAGCTAGCGCTCAGTCCGCCGGGCCGTGTTTCGGCCTCGAACAGCTGCCAGGAAACGCCGAGCTGCTCGAAACGCCAGGCCGCGCCCAGGCCTGTCGGCCCGGCGCCGATGATCAGGTGTTCATCGCTCATGGAACACCTTCCCGGCTCACGTGGGAGCGCTGGACCGTGGCAACCCGTTGAAGCGGTACCGGATTGTCTGATATATGGAGAGCAGCGAGCACTTCACCAGTTGCCACTTCCTGACGGAGACCAGTCCACTGTAGCGGCTCCTGTGGGGGATGTGAATCTCCACGGTCTTCAGATTTTGATGCGCCGCGAACCCCGAGATCAGGATGTTGGGCGCAAACGTGTCTTCCGGGATCGTGCCAAAGCACCGCGCGAACGCGGAGCTGCGCATGAGCCTGTAGGGACAGTTGACGTCGTAGATGCAGGGTCCGTACAGCGCGTGGGCGGCAATCCGTGCCCCGAGAGTTACGAGCTTCCTCGAGAGCGAACTCTTGCGCTCATACCTTCGCCCGGCGATGAAGTCATGGTGTGTTCGGATATCCCAGAGCTTATAGAACCAGTCGGGTCCCATCTCGTCGTCGGAATCCACCTGGAAGAGCCACTCCGCACGACCGGAGTGCTCGCGGTAGCCTCGCAGGGTGGTCGGGCCGTGGCCAAGGTTCTTCCATCGGTGGCCAATCAGATTCGGCAGGTTCGAGGCAAGCGAGCGTACGGCAGTCACGGTGTCGTCGAAAGATCCATCATCGTAAACGTGAATCTCAAACGACACCCCCAATCGCCGAAGTTCACGATCCCAGGCTCTGATGATCTTCTCGATCGTTCCCTGTTCGTTGAAGACTGGTATTACGACCGCCAGATCCAGACGTGCATGACTCATGCGGCAGGCCCCCGCGAAGCGCAGCCTTTCCGTTTGCGCAGTTTGGCCCACTGAGAGATCAGCATCACTCGTCTGAGTTCGCCCGGTTCGAACAGATCCAGCCGGTCCAGATAGACAAGCCGCGTGTGAGGGCT
>Ga0255055_10003489_pt1 | contig 10621 bp, 8 predicted proteins | sample JV7_2_27_MG_FD_188633 | JGI IMG/M metagenome (GOLD analysis project Ga0255055, IMG submission 188633) | Seawater microbial communities from Jervis Inlet, British Columbia, Canada - JV7_2_27 | ecosystem: Environmental > Aquatic > Marine > Inlet | place: Canada: British Columbia | collected... | reverse complement strand
ACGTCAATGCCATGCTCACCACGGTGTTCGGACTGGGAATCGGGCAACAGGTCGTCTTGAGGAAAGGATTCAGCGCGAGTGAGTTCTGGGAGGTGGTGGACAAGTACAAGGTCAATTTCTGGTCCGCGGTTCCGGCGGTCTACCAGATCCTGCTGACGGATCCGGACCGGCAGAAATACGATCTGAGTTCACTCCAATTCGGGATCTGCGGGGCCGCTCCTCTCACCAAGGACACCATGACCAGGTTCCAGGAAACGTTCAACATCCCCATCGTGGAAGGCTACGGACTGACCGAGGCGACTTGTGTCAGCGCCATCAATCCCCGAGACGGCGTGCGCAAGATCGGCTCGATTGGTCTCCCGATTCCCGGTCAGGAGGTGAAGATCGTCGACGAAGACGGCAACGAGCTTCCCCCCAACCAGCCCGGCGAGATCGCCATCGGTGGGGATGTGGTCATGAAGGGCTACTTCAATCGCCCTGAGGAGACCGCGGAGGCCATCGTGGATGGATTTCTTCGCACCGGGGACATCGCATACAAGGACGAGGACGGTTACATCTTCATCGTGGACAGAAAGAAGGACATGATCATCCGCGGAGGCGAGAACATCTACCCCAAGGAGATCGATAATCTTCTCGCTACGCATCCGAAGATCGCGGAGGCTGCGACGATCGGAGTACCGGATGAGACCATGGGAGAGGAGGTGAAGGCCTTCGTCCGTGCATCGGACGACACCCTCACGGAGCAGGAAGTCATCGATTTCTGCAAAGAGAACCTGGCCGGCTTCAAGGTGCCACGATACGTGGAGATCATCGAGGGCGACTTTCCCAGAAGCGTCATCGGCAAGGTGCTGAAGAAGGAATTGCGCCAGCGAGAGCTCGCCCCGAAAGCCGGGAACCCCGGGGGTCACGAGGTGACCGTGGCAGACATCTTCGCGACCATGGAGTCCCGTCTGCGTCCGGAAGCGGTCGAGGGCGTCACCGCGAAGCTGGGATACAGGATCACCGGAGCTGGTGGTGGTGAGTGGACGGTATGCGTAGAAGATGGAAACGCGAAGGTGATCGAAGGCATCCATGATCCGGCCGTGACTTCGATCATCTCGGCCGAGGACTGGGTCGCGGTGACGTTGGGAAAGCTCGATGGGGCGACGGCGCTGACCTCGGGAAGGCTGAAAGTGGACGGTGACATCGGCCTCTTGACCAGGTCCACCCGCTTCTTCGTGAAGTACACACCGCCGTTCGCGTCCGCCGAGGAGGAGGAGCCGCGCGAAGAGCTGATCAGACTGGATCAGGTGCTGTCCATCCCCCAGCGCTTCGCCACCGGACCGGTGATGGGGAGATTCCTCAACGGCTTGAAGGAGAAGAAGATCCTCGCGAACAAGTGTCCGCGCTGCGCGCGGCTCCAGCTCCCTCCCAGAGAGGTCTGTGCAGAATGCGTGGTGCGGGTGACCGAATTCGTCGAAGTCGGCCCTGAGGGGATCCTCACGACTCCCGACATCACCTACTATGCGAGCCCGGATCCCCTGACCGGCGAGAGTCGGGAGGCGCCATACATCTCTGCTCATTTCCTGCTCGATGGCTGCAAGGGGCACGAGACCTTCTGGCACGAGCTGAAGCCCTCCGACATAGACAAGGTCAAGAGAGGCGTCCGGGTACGGCCCGTCTGGAACGACGAGAGAGTCGGGGCTGTGACGGATATCAAGTACTTCGAAGTCATCGATTGATCCGCGGGGAAATCGCCCGCAGAATCGAGGAAACAACATGTCTCCCAGCCAAGAAGACAGCTTCGTGATCGAAGGGAAGCTGGCGCTTCCGTATCAGTATTTTGCCGGCCGCACCGGGAGCCGCTTTCTCATCGCCCTCCGGGACGAGAAGAAGATCCAGGGACTCCGGTGTGAGAAATGCGACAAGACGTTCGTTCCCCCGCGATCCACCTGCGAACGCTGCCTGTCCGATATCTCGGAGAACTGGGTGGAGCTGAAGAACACGGGGAGCGTCACCGGCTTCACCATCGTTCGATACGCGGAGCCCCACCAGCCGGTCGAGGCGCCATACATATTGGCCCTGATCAAGCTGGACGGAGCGGACACCCCCATACCGCACATCGTGAAGGGCGTTCCGCTCGGCGAGATGAAGGTGGGGATGAGGGTCAAGGCCGTGTTCGCGGAAACGACCACCTCCACCATCATGGACATCGATCACTTCGGGCCCGCCGAGCCGTGATTCGGGCTCGGCGGCTATCGTGAGAAGCTGGAAGCCGCCTTCTCGATGCGTCCACCAGCGACGAAGCCCGATTCCAGCAACAGAGAGGACTTGCGAATGGACGAAAACTTCGCCGATGTGGATCCGATGGTCTACCAGAGCCGGATCAACGTCCCCTACAGCTGGTGGGCCGGAGATACTGCGAGCGGATTCTTTATCGCCCTGCGGGATGAGAAGAAGATCATGGGCAAGAAGTGCCTCCGCTGCGGCAGAACATACGTCCCTCCCCGCAAGGTCTGCCCGCTGTGTTTCACCGAGAATGCTGAATGGGTGGAGGTCGGTGACGAAGGTAGTCTTCAGTCCTACACGGTCTGTCGGCGCCAGCTCGCTTCGTTGCCCCGAGAGGCGCCGGTCATCTTCGGTCTGATCAGGCTGGATGGGGCCGATACCGCCCTGCTTCACTACGTGGACGAGATCGATCCAGAGCAGATTCGAATCGGCATGCGTGTCAAGGCCAAGTTCGCCGACGAAAGAACCGGGGGGATCGGCGACATCGCGCACTTCAGGCCGGCAAAGTGACATCGCCGAGTGGGTGAAGGAGAGAGCCCGTGGACCGAGTAGCGATCATCGGCGTGGGAATGACCCGGATCGAGGCCAACAAGATCACCGATACCTTCGCGGACATGGTGTGGGAGGCGGTCAACGGGGCGTTGGACGACGCAGGCATGACCATCGAGGACGTCGACAACGTGGTAACGACCTCCAACGATTTCTGGGACGGACGGACCATCTCGTGCATGGCTGTCGGTGATGCCAGCGGCGTGCGTGACAAGAACGTCTCGTGTGTGGAGGGAGACGGCGCCTTCGGGGCCTTGTACGGCTTGACGCGGACGTTGTCGGGGAGCTACGGAACGACGCTCGTCACCGCACACAGCAAGGGCTCCGAGAGCGTCTCGAGTCTGATCACCAATGCGGCATTCGATCCGATCTACGAGAGAGTGATCGGGATGGACATGATCAGCGCCTGCGCAATGCAGGCCATGGCGTACCTGGACCGGACCGAGACGACGTCGGAGCAGCTGGCCGCGGTTTCGGTCAAGAACCACGGAAATGCCAGGTACAATCCCCTCGCTCAGCTGCCCATGGAAATCACGGTCGATGACGTGCTGAGCTCGGAAATGATCTGCGATCCCCTGCATAAGCTCGATTGCTCGCCCGTGTCGGACGGCTGCTGCGCGATCATTCTCGCCAGCGAGGAGAGAGTTCCGCGATATCGCGGGAAGCCGGTCTGGATCGAGGGGGTTTCGTTCTGCAGCGATTCGTATTTTCTGGGCGATCGCGAGTTGAGCACGGCCCCGTCCCTCACCCGGGCGGCCGAGCGTGCCTTCGCCATGGCGGGCATCACGGATCCCGGGGCGGAGATCGACGTCGCTGAGCTCTACGATGCCTTCACTCATCAGGAGCTCATGTGGCTGGAGGCGATGGGGCTGTGTGAGGACGGAAAGGCCGGCTCGCGGCTCGAGAATGGCGAGTTTCACATGGACGGCAGGCTGCCGGTGAATCCTTCCGGCGGTCTCTTGAGCGGCCATCCGGTGATCGCAGCGGGCCTGATACGCATCGCCGAGATCGTCAAGCAGCTCCGCGGTGAGGCCGCAGAGCACCAGATTCCGAATGCGCGCCGGGGGATCGCCCAGGGCGTCAACGGGTTGTGCGGCCAGTCCCACTGCGTCTGGGTTCTCGGCAAGGACGACTAGGAGGAGGAGGATGGCCAGCAAGCGCGTCGCGATCGTGGGGACCGGCCAGACCTATCACAAGAGCCGGCGACCCGACGTGAACGGACAGGAGCTCATCAACGAGGCCGTTCAGAGCGCCCTCCAGGATGCCGATCTCGGCATCGATCAGATCGACGCGATCGTGATCGGAAACATGGACCACTTCGAGGGCATCAACTACGTGGACTGCTGGAGTGTCGACGGCTCCGGTGGCGTGATGAAGCCGATCATCAAGCTGACGACCGGCGGCACCACGGGAAGCACCCTCGGAATCGGCGGCTACCACATGGTGGCGTCGGGGATGTTCGAGAAGGTGTTGATCATCGGTTGGGAGAAGAACTCGGAATCGGACACGACCGGCGCCATCACCACCGCGTTCGATGCGATCTGGGACCGGCTGGTCTTCGCCGGGGCCATTTCGGGGTTGGCTGCCGAGGCTCAGGCCTACATGGCCCGGTACGGCGCAACGGAGAGGGATGGAGCGCGAGTGGCGGTCAGGGACCGGAAGAATGCCTGCAGCAATCCCTATGCCCAGCTGCGCAAGGAGATCACCGTGGAAGAGGTCCTTGCCTCTCCGATGCTCTCGGACCCGGTCCATCTCCTGGACGTATGCCCGAGGACCGACGGGGCCTGTGCGGTGATCATGGCGAGTGAAGACTGCGCCGAGAAGATCTGCGGCGTGCCGGACTGGATCTGGGCAACGGCCAACAGACATACCTATAGCTATCTCGGCGATGCCAACTACGGCCGGCTCGATAGCATGGCCGACGCATCGAGAGAGATCTATGCCAAGGTGGGGATCACGGAGCCGAAGAAGCAGATCGACGTGATCGAGCTGTATCAGCCCTACTCCTTTGCCGGGATCATGTGGATCGAGGACCTGGGACTGGCACCGCACGGCAAGGGCGCGGAGTACGTCTGGAGCGGTGCGACCGATATGGACGGTGAGCTTCCCATCAACCCTTCGGGAGGTGTGATCGCCTGTAATCCGATCGGGGCGACGGGTCTCATCAGATGTGCGGAGGCCGCCCTGCAGATCGCGGGTAGAGCGGAGCAGAGGCAGGTTCCCGATGTCGATTTCGCGCTGAGTACCGGCTTCGGCGGCTGTTTCTGGTCGGACGTCATCTTGCACGGGAAACGGAAGCCGGAAGCTCCGAGAAAATGATGGAGGACGCCATGTCCGAGAAGGAGCACATCATCATCCGATCGGGGGAGGCGCAGCAGCCCTTCGACTACGCGGTGGGCCTCCACGGGAGCAAGTTCTTCGAAGAGCTTCGGGACAACAAGAGAATCCTCGGGATCAGATGCCCGAAGTGCAGCAAGGTATACGTCCCTCCGCGGCGCGTTTGTGGCGGATGCTTCTCGGAAATGACCGAATTCGTCGAGGTGGGTCCAAAGGGCAGGATCGGAACCTTTACGATCCTACGCTACGCCTTCATCGATCCCGAGACGGGCGAGCAGAAGCCCGTCCCCTACGGCTACGGTTTTATCCAGCTCGCCGGTGCCGATACGCTGTTCCAGCACTTTATCGACATCGATGACGAGTCCAAGGTGAAGATCGGAGCCAGGGTGGAGGCGGTGTTCGCCGAGGAGAGAAAGGGCACCATCAAAGATATTCGAAGCTTCCGAATCATCGATTCGTAGCTCGTGTCCTGCGGCGGGAGCCCCCGTCGATTCAACGCCGGTCCACGGCGATCCGACCCGATTTCATTACCAGCTCGATGGCGGGCTTCTGCTTCAGAATGGCGACGTCCTGGGACGGGTCGCCGGCGACGATCAAGAGGTCCGCTTTCTTTCCCACGCTCAGCGTGCCGATCTCGTCCTCCAGCCCAAGAGCCTCGGCCCCGATGCGCGTGGCACTGGCGATCGCCTCCATGGGGCTCATGCCGACCTGCTTGACCAGGATCTCCAGCTCGACCGCGTTGTCGCCGTGGGCCACGCCGGCGGAGCCGAGGAAATCGGTGCCGACGGCGATCTTGACACCGGCCTCGAAGGCGCGCCGGATGGACTCCAGGTGGGCCTTGTGGCTCTCTTCGGCCTTCTTCATGGCGTAGTCCGGCACCCCGACCGCCCGCCCGAAGTTCACGAGGGCGTCGACGATGGCGAAGGTGGGCACCACCACGGCGTTCTTCTCCAGCAGCAGATCGATGGTTTCGGCGTCCAGATAGATGGCGTGCTCGATGGTGTCGACACCGTTTCTCAGAGCCAGCTGGATGCCCACTTCGCTCTGGGCGTGGGACATGACCTTGAGGCCCACCCGGTGGGCCTCCTCGACCATGGCCGCCACTTCTTCATCCACGAACTGGGGATGGTTCGGGGAGTCCCTTTCCGAGAGCACACCACCGGTCGTCATGATCTTGATCACTCCGGCCCCGGCGCGGATCTGTTCGCGAGCTGCCCGGCGGCAATCGTCCGGACCGTCGGCGATCCGCGAGGCCGCGTAGGGCCCGGTGAGCCAGTCCGGCGGCAGCATGTGCAGGTCTCCGTGGCCTGCGGTCTGGGAGATGGCGAGGTTGGCGGCGACGATCCGGGGCCCGGGGATGGTGCCTTCCTCCACCGCAGCATTCAGCGAGACGCCCAGGTTCGATCCCGCACAGCGAACCGAGGTGAAGCCTGCCTCGATCAGCTTCCCCACGTCGGCCACGCCCCGGGCCGCCCGGACGAACGGCGCCTCGATGGTGGCGAGGACCGGGTCGTAGGCACGGGTGCCGATCAGATGCAGATGGGCGTCGATCATGCCGGGCATCACCGTCTTTCCGGTGGCGTCGATGGTCTCGTCCGCGCCGTCGAGGGCGACCGCCGGCCCAATGGCGGCGATGGTTCCGTCCTCGATCAAGAGGTTCATGTCCGTGGCCGGCTCCGCTGCCAGGCCGTCGATCAGGCTCGCGTTCTCGATGATCGTCTTCACTCGGATCTCTCCTGGTCGAAAGGTTTGCGAAAAGCGGCGGAGCCCTCGGTGACGAACTCGCCGTGATACCGCTCGGAGCGGACCAGTGCCGTGAGCAGCGTCGAGAGGAGCAGCACCAGCACGCAAGCGATCAGCACGCGCTCGTAGCTGCCGGTCTGGTCGAAGATCCAGCCCGAGACGGGGATGCCGACGATGATCCCCACCGCGGATCCGGTCATCAGGAGGCCCATGATCTTGCTGAAGTGCAGCTCACCGAGGCAGCGCCCGACGAGGACCGGCAGGGTGACGAAGTTTCCGCCGCTCCCGATTCCGAAGGGGACGGCGTAGAGCCAGAGCAGGTTGACCTCGTGCAGGCGGAGCCGGAGAAAGAACAGCTCGAGAACCGCTGGACCCAGCGCAGCCAGCAGAAGGCTGATCGCCATCAGCAGGGCGGGGGGCCATCGATCCGCCAGCCAGCCGAACAGAAGCCGGCCGACGACGCTGAAGCCGATGGCCAGTCCGTAGAAGAGGGCCGCCTGCTGGGGCGTGAATCCGATCTCCTGGATGGCAAACGGGACGAAGTGAAAATTCAATGCCGCCACTCCCGTCAGCTGCAGCAGGAAGATTCCGACCAGCAACCAGAATGTGAGCGTGACGACGGCCGTCCTGGTCGTCAGACCGCTGATCGGAGCTGACTCCGCTCCCCCCGCTTCGCCGGAGCCGGTCCCGTCGCGCGACAGGCCCAGGTCGGACGGTCGGGTCCGGACAAAGGTGGCGATCAGTGGGATGACGATCAGCACCAGGATGACGCAGGAGACGACCCAGGTGAGTCGCCAGCCCAGAAGCCGGATCAGGAACTCGTTCAGCGGAGGAAGCAGGAAGCCGCCCGCACCGATGCCCAACATCGTGATACCCATCGCCCGGCCTCGGAACCTGTCGAACCAGTGGGTGACCAGGGTCTGCGCGGGCAGGACCGTGCTGCTGGCCACGGCAAAGCCGGCCACCATCATGACCGCGTACAGCATCGAGAGGCTTCGCAGGGAGGCGTAGCCGATCGAAGCCAGGGCCAGGAGGGTGGCGCCCGTCAGCATCGTGGCGCGCGCCCCCCAGCGAGCGAACAACATCCCCACCACCGGGTTGGAGAGACCCATGACGATGGCGAAGACCGCCGCCCCCGCAGAGATCTGGGTCATGCTCCAGCCGAACTCCGCCTGGAACGACTCGATGAAGACCGGGAACACGTACATGCTGCCCCCGGCAGTGAAGAAGAGAATGACGGAGAGCGCGCCGATCAGCTTCCATCCGTGGAACACTCCCGTCTCGGCCCGCGGGTCTGTCATCCGGGAAACCCCTCCTTCGCGTGCGTTCATCCGGCCGCCTCGGAATCGCCGGCGACGATACCCCGTGGGTTCTCCGAATTCGATAAGCTCGCCCGGATGCGCCCATTCGAGAGCGCAGCCTCATCAGGAGGGACACCCGTCGTGAAGCCGAGGCAGCAGGGCAAGGTGTTCTTCGGCTGGTGGATGGTGCTGGCCTTGTTCGCGATCCTCTTCAACGCCGCCGGCACCGGCTTCTACGTCTTCCCCGTCTTCATCAGCTCCCTCCAGGCGGAGTTCGGCTGGAGCATGACCGAGATCTCCTTCGGCGTCGTGGTCTTTGCCATCATGATGGGTGTCGCCAGCCCGGTGGTCGGCATCCTGATCGGCCGCTACGGGGTCCGCTCGACCATGCTGGTTTCGGCGGTGCTGGCGAGCCTCGCCTATCTGGGGTTCGCCCTCATGCAGAACCTCTGGACGCTGTACGCGATCCTGGCGCTCAGCGGCTTCGTGCTGACGGGCCTGACGATGCTGCCGGCGCAGACGCTGGTCACCAACTGGTTCGACAGGTACCGGGGCCGCGCCCTCGGACTCGCCGTTCTGGGTCCCGCGGCCGGTGGCTTTCTCCTGCCTCCCTTGAACGAGTTCCTGATCCGGCTGTGGGGATGGCGCTTCACATGGGTCTTCGCGTGTATCGTTCTATGGCTGGTGGTGATTCCGCTGGTGGCGGCGTTCATTCGCAGCAGACCCTCGGAGATGGGCCTTCCGGTCGATGGCATCGCGCCTGGCGAGAAGGACGGTGAAGCCACCACTGCCGTGATGAGCGGTCTCCCGGTGAGGCGCGCCGTCACCTCGTGGACCTTCGGACTGCTGGTCGTCACCTTCGTGCTCCAGTTCGCCGGCGTCTCGGCGTTGAACTTCCACCTGGTTCCCTTCGCGGAGCAGGAGGCCGGCTTCACCTCCCAGCAGGCTGCCCTCTACTTCGGACTGACGATCGGTTTCAGCATGCTCGGGAACGTGTTCGCCGGCTGGCTGGCGGACCGCATGCGACCGCAGGTGGTCCTGGCGCTCACCGGTCTTCTGATGGCCATCGGCCCTGCCGCCCTGGAGCTGTTCATCGTCCGGCTCGGCCTTCGCGACATCAACCTGATGCTGCTGCACGCGATCCCCTACGGCATCGGCTTCGGAATGAACGTCACCATTGCGCCGGTGCTGATCGGCCGCTGCTTCGGTGAGCTCCACTTCGCCAGGATCAGCGGCATCATGGGGCTGGCCTACGCCTTCTGCGTGCTGGTCGGTATCGGGGGCGCGGGGTTCATCTTCGACCGGACCGGGAGCTACGAGATCGTGCTCGTCGCAGCGGCCATCGGATGCCTGATCTCGGTGGTGTTGTCGCTGCTGGTACAGCCTTCGCGCTATCACGCGGAGTTCGTGCGCGAAGACCGGGTTGGTGAGTCGCAGCTGGCAAGCTAGAGAAGCCTTCTCACCTGCTGGGCCGCTCGGGTGCCCGCTTCGACCGCCTCCGGGAAGTGGGTGACCGAGTTCAGGTACTCCGCGTTGGCGAAGAAGACGTGGCCGTACGGTTTCCCGAGCTTGGGGAAGACCTCCGTGATGTAGCCGGGATAGGGTACGCAGTAGTTCCTGTTTCGCAGGAAGACGTGCACCGCTTCGACCTTTTCGATGGTACCGGGAAAACGCAGGTCGAGCTCGCCGAGCACCCGGCCGCTCATCTTCACCATCGCTTCTCTGTTTCCTACCACGTCGATGTCCTCGAGCGACATCTTGTTGAAGCACGAAAGGATGTTGGGTCGGTCGAGTCCCCGGTCGCGGCTGAACCAGTCGGGAACCGTGACGGCCTGGATCGTGCTGTTCATCACACCGAGGCGATAGCCGCGCTGATAGATGGGCTCCTGGGAGCAAAAGTGAAAGGTGGGATAGCTGAACCTTCGCATCCTTCCCATCGCATCCTTCAGCTCCGGCGGGATGTCATCGAGTATCCTCGTCGCGATGTTCGACTCTGCATTGATGATGGCGGCCTTGGCGCGGACAGTGGCGACTCTTCCTCCGTGCCAGTATGTCGCGAGAACCCGTCCCTCGGAGTCGTGTCGGACGCGGTAGGCGAAGGCGTTCGTGAGCATCCGATCCGGCCCGGCTTCTTCGATCTTCTGCGCGAGCGTGTGGTTGATCAGCCCGAGGCCCCCGGGAAGCGAGGCGATCCCTGCGTCGCCGGCGTAGTCCTGCCCCTGCGCGGAGGAGATCGCGTAGTAGGCCGATGCGTCGGCCGTCCTGGGATACGGCTTGGCGAGCTTGTCGTACCAGTCCCTGAACTCCGGAGAGTACTCCTTCATGAATTCCGAGAACGGCAGGTGGTCGAGCTCGTCCTTGCGAGCCTCGACGTCGATTCTCGGCATGTCCCAGAGGTAGAACCGGATGATGTCCCGTTTCAC
>Ga0255055_10003487_pt1 | contig 10623 bp, 6 predicted proteins | sample JV7_2_27_MG_FD_188633 | JGI IMG/M metagenome (GOLD analysis project Ga0255055, IMG submission 188633) | Seawater microbial communities from Jervis Inlet, British Columbia, Canada - JV7_2_27 | ecosystem: Environmental > Aquatic > Marine > Inlet | place: Canada: British Columbia | collected... | reverse complement strand
TAAACAAGATGGATTTAAACGATATAGTTATACTGCCTTGGGAAACAAATTTCTAAAAGACCAATTACTTGTTGCTGAAGATTTTCAAAAAAAAATGGAGTTTCTAGCTCCATTATTGGTTAGAGGACTTCCAATAAGAATTAATCAAGAAAAATTCAAGGAAGCAAAAGATGCAATCGGTCAATTAATGAAACTCTTCATGGAATTGCGTCAAAACATGGATTTACTGTCAAAAGAAGATTCTGCAGAAATAACAAACGCATTGCAAGTTTGTTCTAAAAGAATTGAAAAAATATGCGTTAAAATTGAAAAAAAATCTAACTTATCTTGATAGCTTATAAAAAATAATTATTAAATGGTGAAAAAATGGGAATAAAAACCAGTTTCTTGATTGCTTGGAGATCAATATCTAGACGAAAAATAAAAAATCTTAGTGTAATTTTAGCAGTAGCTTTAGGAGTTACCTTGTTGGTTGGGATCCAAATTACAACAGATACTTTAGAAAATACTTTTCTCACTAGTCTTCTTCAAGGAGAAGGTGAAGTGGATATTAGGATCTTAAATAGTACTTCTGGAAGTTACTTGTCTGCAACAGAACTAGAATCAATTGAAGATTTAGTTCCTGACTCCGCAGGAATCATGTCTGAACTATCCACGCAGATTCCTGCTCTAGTTGAGAGTCAATTTGATCCTAAAATGGCCGCTGAAGGTATATCTGCAAATTATTCAGATGTGTTTGGTACTTTTTATGATTGGAAAACAGGAAATCTACTTGACTTAGATTCTTTGCTTGTTGATAACCGTAGCATATTAATGTCAAGTGAACAGGCAAAAAAACTAGGATTAGATCAGGATACTTCATTGCCTTTTACTTTAGGCACTGAATTTACTAATCTTACAACAACTATAATCCCGCCACCATTAGTTCCACTATCAAATTGGACCGTTAATCCAGAATTTACTAATTCACCATATGTTTTAACTAGTAGTCCTTTAGGGTTGCATTTGGAATTAACTCCAATAGATTTTACAGGAATAGCTACGGCTTACACGATTGTCGCTCCTAATTTGAGATTATCTGAGTATGCTTACGTAAATGTGACCGTGTCAGGAACCGATAATGCACTAATATCCTTAGGATTATCCTTGGATGATGGAAGTAGTTTTGATATAGCGAATTGGACTAATCCTTCAATACTGAATGCTGTTCCTTTTGATCTAACTCCTTATTCTGATAGGATACTTAGAGGGGATGTGTTCATTTCAGTTATGAGTTCAAATGGAACCCAAGCAAGCTTGGATATTACGGAGATAGCTTTTGAAACTCCAACATTAGGTGGTTCTTCTAGATTACCCACCATTTCATTTACTCCTAAAATAGAAAGAGTAGATTTAACAGTCGTTGGTTTTTATGATTCAAATCGACCAGGAATTGGCTCTCAATATTCCGGAGTAATATTTAAACTAGAACATTTACAAAGTTGGTTAAGTCTTCAAGATCCTTTTCAAGAAACAGATTTAATTAGCGCATATCTTGTTGCGTATAAAACAGATCATTTCACTGAAGAAATAAGTGAAGAATTTCTTGAAGATAAAATAGAGTTGGTTGAAGAATTAATTCCTGAAGAAACTGACATTACTACTGGTGAAACCTATAAAATTTATCAAGTTAACTCTCCAAGATTAATCTTTTTTGGGGTTGCTGGCTTTTTTATTACTCTATTAAGTACAATTTTATCCTCTCTAGGTCTTCTAATAACCTTAACTGGTCTATTATTAATCACAAATGTTCAACTTATGAGCGTTGAAGATCGAGAATTTCAAACAGGTGTTCTCCGAGCTGTTGGAGAAAATCGACGTGGCATCTTCCAATCAATAATAATTGAAAATCTATTCCAAGGAATTATTGGTGGTGTTATAGGTTTATTCGGTGGTTTGGCGTTTGGCCAGGGAGTTGCATTGTATTTAGTAGGTTTATTTGGAACTGGAGAACAAAGTGTTCAACCTGTAATATCTCAAGACGCTGTTATATTAGCTGTTGCAGTTGGAATTGTCCTTAGCATAATAACTGGTATTCTTCCAGCCCTTAGAGCTTCAAGAGTAAATATTGTAGATGCTCTAAGAGGAATTAAAGTCAAATTTGAAGCAAAATCTAGCAGAAATTTGGTAGCTCTGGGACTTATAATAGTAATATTAGGAGTACTTCTTCTTCTCAACAATGGTATTTTTGATGAATCTACTCAAGCATTTTGGGTTAGTGAGGGATGGGACACCTTAGCAGAATGGAGAAACCTTATGTTAGGATTTGGATCGTTCACAGTGGGAGTGGGTCTTGTGTTATCACGTTTTATAAATAGAATTAAAGCATTCAATATTGCTGCTATTGCTCTTTGGAGCATTCCCTCCTTTCTTTTTATAGTCGCAATGGGAAATTGGATAACCGACTCTGGTAGTTTGTCAATTGATATTCTAATAATTGGTATTGGCGAAATTGTTATTGGCTCTATACTCTTTGTTTCCATTAACCTTCCAATAGTAATGCGTGGTTTACGGAAATTTCTAATAAAAATTAGAGGTATGAAAGGAGTTGGTGAAATATCTCCTGCATTGATATCTTCTCATATCACCCGATCTACACTAACTTTTGCAATTTTTGCTATAATCTTAACTCTTAATGTACTTGTAGCTACTCTTATCCCTACAAGTTTGGGTACAGTAACAGAACTAGAAGCAGATTCCCAAGGAATTGATTTTGTAGTTTTTCTAAATAAACCTGAAACCATATTAAATGAAACCTCTTTCACAGATGAACTCTATAAAATTGATTCTCGAATAACAGATGTAATAGGTCTTAAAACGTTTAATCCTAATCAGGATTATACAAAATTCGTTGCTCTGACAGATCCTTCCTCTTCTGAATTTGATTTTTCATCAGATTTACTACCGATAGGAATTGGAGAGTTTAAGTCAACTCAAATTAGAGGCAATGCTACGGACTACAACGATGATAATTGGCGTTATGCGTTCTATTTGTCAAGTTTTCCTGATGGAATTCGAGAATTTTATACCTCTGATTTAACTGACCCCGAGTTGATGGAATTATCAAAGAAAGCTTGGGACCAATTCTTTAATACTACTTATAAGATGCCCACTTACAATGTTTCTTCAAGTATATTGGCAGTGATTTCTGGGGACTCAGACATTTCTGATCTTCAAATAGGTCCCGGAGGAGAAAGTCCATTGATCTCAGAGGGAGATTCTCTTGAAGGTGTAGCTCCATTAAGAGATTCAGAAGGAAACTTGATGGAAAATCAAATAGTTTTTACAGACTCATTTTTGCTTCCTATTGGAATGCAAGTTTGGATTCCAATGAATATTTCATCTATAGGAATTCCCAGCTATCAAGCGTTTACTATCGGTGGTAGTTTTGACGGACAACGCGCTGGCGGGTTCCCTCTTGGTAGTGGCATACCTTTAGGTGGAGGAGACTCTGACTTTGATTTAGGTGTTTTAGGATCGTTATATTTACCTGAATATTGGGCAAACCAAACAAACTTTTTAGGCACAGCTAATAATGAGACTTTATCATCCAGAGTATCGGATCAGTATAACGCATATCTTATTAAATCCTCACTTTCTATAGACGATCCCCAACTAGAACAAATAGCTCAATCAATTCAAGAATTCACTAATTCAAATGATGAAGGATATCGATTAATGGCTGGAGATAATTTCTATGTTGCAAGCACAGCACTAACCTATGCTAGAGTTGAACAAACACTTCAGATAACAGAACGCTTAACTTCTTTTCTCCAAATTTATGTTTCTTTTGGTTTAGCTATAGGAGCGGTTGGAATGGGTGTTATTTCAGTTAGAAATGTTGCAGAACGAAAAAGAGAAATTGGAATGATGCGAGCTATAGGATTCCCGAAAGCAGAAGTCATTCTATCTGTTCTACTAGAGCTTGTAGTTCTTGGAGTAATTGGTTTAGTTATTGGAGTAGTAGATGGTCTTATTATTAGTCTGGGCTTTGCAAACATGCAAAATATGGTTCTGGTTATTCCCTGGGATCAAATAGGTATCTACCTGTCCTTTATTGTATTAATTGCCATAGGAGCAGGATCAATCCCAGCTTTTGTTGCATCAAGAATTCCTCCCGCAGAAGCATTGAGGTATGTTGGATGAATAAAAACAAAAACAATCAAAAACTAAAACGAAAAGACACAATTCTTTCAATAACTGATTTGCATAAATACTATAATAAAGGCAAATCAAACGAAGTCCAGGCTCTTCGAGGTGTAGACTTAATTGTGAACAAGGGTGATATGATGGCCATAATGGGACCATCTGGATGTGGAAAAACTACTCTCCTAAACATGATAGGTCATTTAGATCGTCGAACTTCTGGAACAATTATCATTGACAAAGTTGATACATCCACTTTGCCAGATAGTAAAATGACAGCATTTCGTCGCGATAATATAGGCTTTATTTTTCAACTATTCAATCTGTTTCCATTTCTATCAGCTGTAGAAAATGTTGAAACTCCTTTACTATTAAAAGGATTAAATTCTGGGTTAGCAAGAGAACAAGCAAAAATGCTTCTTAGAGAATTGGGTATGGGTGATAGACTTTATCATCAACCAACTGAACTCTCAGGAGGTCAACAACAAAGAGTAGCTGTAGGTCGTGCTTTAATTAATCAACCAGCAATTATTTTAGGTGATGAACCTACCGGAGATTTGGACTCGACAACAAGTTCGGATGTAATGACTCTTTTTAGACGAATAAATAGAACTAACAATCAAACCTTGGTTTTAGTTACGCACAATCGCTGGATTGCAGAACAGTGTGATTATATTGTCCATATGAGAGATGGAAAAATTTCACATATGGAATCAGGACCATTTAAAGGAAGGGAGAAAAAATAATGAAAAATTATTTTTCAGCTTTTATTAACAAGACAGTTCCATTTGAAAATGCTAAATTAGAAAAAAACCTTCAAAAGGATCTAAATAAATCCCTGCATATTTCTCGTTCTACTGTAACCTCTAAAGAAAATAATACCTTTCTTTTTTTAGGAACTACTAACACTCCGAAAAAACCTTTAACAAAAGAAGTAATTGAAGAAACTGAAAATCGTCTAAGACTAAGACTAAACAAATACTATCAAAACAACAACTCAAAACTTAAAAAAAACTTGAAAAACAAACAAGAATTGAAAGAAACCGCTCAAATAATAAAAGATTTTCTCAAAGAAATTGACTCAAATCTTCCTAAAGTTTTTGATCTCCGACTGAAAAAAATTATTTCCGATTTACCCAACGAATATTTAGATCTTCAAAAGAAAAGTCTGGTTTCAATTTGGAGTTTAGTAGACGAACATAAAATTCAATTTCTTCTATCCGGTTGGAAATCTAAAGTATTTACAATAACAAATGCTAAATCGAACAATGATTTGGAAGCAATGGTTGATAAATTAGCGCTGTTGAATTTCTTCCGAATTTTTATTGAACCTACGCTAATTCACTTAAGAGAAATGGATAGTGTACTAGAACGGCTAGATTTAGGTCTCCAAGGAACTCATTATAAAAGCAATGATCCCAAAATACAAAAGAAATTCGAAATGTTTCTCCGAATTTTATCTGCAAAGCTAAGTGCCTTAGAAAATTTGGATCAAACTATCTCTAGTATTCTTAAACTATTTCGTGAACCTCAAAAATTCTGCAAAAGACCCGAATTTACTTCTCATTGTGAAGAACTTAAGACGGCAGTCAGACAAATTTCTTGGAAAATTAATCAAGGGAATAGTCTTCTTGATGATGTTCAAAGGAAACTTGAAAAATGCCAATTAAGCCTAAAAAATTATCTTGATGAGTCACAAAATGGAATCCAAACATTAGAATCAAAAGACGAATTCAAACTTAGGCTTCTAAATATGGGAGAGCTCAGTTCTGATTTATTTGTTGAAGCTGAATTATTGAAAATGTGGCTAGACCTTTTTGGTTCAGATCTCCCATATTTCACATTTCAAAACAAGTTATTCAGTTCTCAAATACCCAACATTACTAATTTATCTTCTAAAAATATCATTTCAGTTCGAAGTCTATCTAAAAACTATAGTCTTGGCAAAACAACAGTTTACGCTCTTAGAGGCGTAGATCTTGATATCCAAAAAGGAGAATTTGTAGCAATTGTCGGAAATTCTGGAGCTGGAAAAACTACTCTTCTAAATTGTATGGCTGGATTAGATACCCCAGACTATGGAATAGTTCTTTTTAAAGGGAAAGATCTTCATAGACTTGAAGATTCTGAAAAATCAAAAACCAGACTTTTGGATATGGGCTTTATTTTCCAAAGTTATGCTTTGCTTCCACATTTTAATACCCGAGAAAATGTATCATTACCTGCTGAGATAGCTGGATTAAGTAAAAAACTAAAGAACAGAATTGAAGATCTTCTAAAAGGTGTGGACATAGTTAAGCAAGCTACTCAATACCCTGCTCAATTAAGTGGTGGTCAAATGCAAAGAGTTGCTATTGCAAGAGCCTTAACTAACAAACCAATCGTATTATTTGCAGATGAACCAACCGGCGATTTAGACTCTGAAACAGGAAAACAAGTCATGGAACTCATGACAAGTTTCCATAAGGAAACCAAAACAACAATTATCATGATCACTCATGAAAAAGAAATCGCAAATTACGCTGATAGGCAAATTGTGTTAGAAGATGGATTAATACAATAGATTTTTTCCTATTTTCACATTTTTTCTTAAAAGCTATTTCTCTTCAACCTATCATAATTAATTTGGATTTAAATTAGGTTAAAAATATCTTCAAATTATGCAATATCTTTTTTAATTTCAGCTTTGTTTTTAATGGCGGTGCTTCAAAACGGACTTATCTAATTGGATCCCCGCTGATGGTGATACATTTGTTACCAAAGATGGTTTTATCTTAAACACTTTTGGTTATGAACATCCAAAAGATCGTGTTTTTGCTTTTCTAAAATATATTCCAGCAGAGTTCAAAGACTTGTTTAATGTTCAAATGCTTAAAAGAATTTGGAGTTACAAAACAAATAAACTTTTTCGCGCTGAGAAACTCTATACCTCAAAAAACTACAAAACATTTATCGAGGTTTTTAGGGGAAATTTTCCAGATTATATTTATTATTGTCCTCTTCGAAAAAAAGAATTAATCACTACACCTTTAAACTTAATTGAAGAAGTATTTGTTCCAAAAGATTGTTTAGAAAATTTAAGAAAAATTGATGATCTTGATAGTCTTCAAACTAAAGCTTTGAATCTACTTGATTTGATTTCAGAGGCTTCAGATGTAAGTTTGCAAGATTTTGGAATGCACGGATCAATAGCGCTAAATATGCATTCTCCAGAATCAGATATTGATTTTGTTGTTTATGGGTCAGAAAACTTTCGAAGAGTTGAGAATGCTATATCTGAACTAGTTAATGAAGGAAAACTAGTTTATCTTTTTAGTAACCGCTTAGATAAAGCAAGAAAATTTCAAGGACGCTATATGAATAAAATATTCATGTATAATGCCGCTCGAAAACCGGAAGAAATAGAAACAGAATATGGATCAACCAGATTTACACCTATTGCACCTGTTAAATTTCAATGTACTGTAATTGATGATGCTGAATCGATATTTCGTCCAGCTACCTATAAAATTGGTAACTATAAATCATTAGAATCAACCTCTGAACTTCAAATAGATAAAATTCCTGATAGAGTTGTTTCTAATATTGGATGTTACAGAAATATTGCTCGTAATGGTAGTGAAATCAAAGTTGCAGGAAATCTTGAGCGAGTTGAAATAATTAAAACAGGAAAAATATACCATCAAGTTGTTGTTGGTACTGCTACTTCAGAGGAAGAATATATTTGGCCAATGTGAAACTCAGAGATCGTGACGCAATAATTACACAAGAAGGGTTAATCTTTCGTGTGTTTGGCAGTAATCATCCTGACAATGTTTTTATTTGTGACGCTGAATACGCCTCAGAAAAGATTTTCAATTCAACAGATCCTCGTGCACCTAGAACTGGATTAAAACAGAATTTTTTTAAATTTTATAATGATGAAGGATTAAACCTTGTATATGAAAGATTTCCTCATCACCTTTTTTTTTATAAATTATTAAATAAAAAGCTTTTAGGAGTGAATGTTTCCAACATATCTGAAATCAGGAAACCTGATGAAAGCTTAAAAAAAATAGTCAAAATAACTCCAAATGATGAATTAATTGATGCTACACAAAGGGTTTTAATTAACATGCTTGATCACTCAGGTCTTTCTCAGGATGAATTTGGGATTTTTGGCTCAATGCTTCATGGTTTTCATCATCCAAAATTTTCTGATATAGATCTAGTAGTTTATGGTAGAAATGCAAACCAGAAAATGTGTAAAACATTAGAAGATTTATACTCTTTTTCTTCTTCAGGTTATTCTAACGAATTTGAAAACGAAGATGTCATGAAAGGTAAACTTTGGAGATTTAATGATTTTAATCTTAGAGAATATGTTTGGCATCAGAAAAGAAAACAGATTTACGGGTTATTTAAAGACAATAAGAGCGGCAGAACAATTAAAGCTGAATTTGAACCTGTAAAAAACTGGAATGAAATAATTCCCTACTATAACCAACAAGATAGTATCTTTCCAATAGGTTGGACAAGAATTAAAGCAAGAGTAACAAGTGATATTGACGCTCCATTTATTCCATCTATTTACGAAATTGAACCCCTTTCAGTTTTAGAAGGGCCTAGATGTGCCATTGAAGCAACCAGGATTTTTTCTTATATGGAAGAATTTAGACAACAGGTAAAAAAAGATGAAGTAATTATTGTCGAAGGCAACTTAGAAAGGGTAATCTCTCAAAAAAGAAGTTATTATCAAATAACTTTAACCTATTGTCCACGCTATTATGAGCAAGTTCTAAAAGTTGATGCTTTAAACCTTTGATAAAACCATGTAATCAGTAGGTTTACTGCCGAGAATTAGTCTATAATGAATTTTTTTACTATGTTTGTTTTTAACTTCTTCAATTTTTCCTTGAGCAATTATTTTCTCGCCTTTTAAGGCTTGTTGGCAAAATCTTCCTCGAAAAGAAACTATTTCTTTTATAGGTTTGTTTGTATTTCCTTCTATTTTTTGTGCATTTTTAACTTCGTAGGTACATGGAGTGAATAATGCTTCTGAATCATCGATCACAGTAGCACGTATTCTTGTTTCACCGGAATTTTTGTATTGTATATCTCCATATTTTTCATTTATTTGATTCCAATCTCTCACAAATCTAATGAAAAAATCTGTTGTTAAGAAAGTTCCTTGAAAAGCTTTTCGAGATTCTACTTTGAGGAAGTCACTAAAACTCATATGGGTATCTTTAGAGCGAAAATTAAATAAAGTTTCGAGTCCTTCTTGGGTATAAGCCTTTATTTCTGTATTATCTTTTTTCAATATTTTTTTTAATGCTCTATAAGCCTTAAGACCGTTTTTAGTTCCATAAATAACTGGATCCACATCAGATTGTAAATTACTCAATCCTACTAAAATTGAGCCTGAAATTCCTATAGATTTCCAAGGTATGTTTGCTTTCTCTTTTAGTATTGTTAACAAATCTACTGCTTTTTTCTCTAGATTGGTTGTTTTTTTTGAAATTCGTAATTTTTCAAGTTTTTCAATGGGATTATAATGTTTTATTATATTTTCAATTGGTACCTCACATAATGTTTCATCAAAAATTGAATCATATATTATTAGTTTGGGAAATTTTTCTTTGAGAAATTCAAATCGTTCTTTGAGGTTGTAAATTTTATTGTATGCGAGTTTTTTTCTTGTACGATTTCCTTTAGTTGTGGGAATAAACCTGGGGAATGCGATTATTTTATTTGTAGGATGAATTAACCCTTTAACATCAAAGATTATTCCGTCTTTGTTTTCAATTAGTTCTCCTTCTCTTGCCTGCATTATTCTTGCCTTAATTTTTTTGTGTTTGGATCTAGCTTGTGTAGCTTTTTTGCATAACGTTAATAAAGCTTCTTTTTTGCTTCTTAAAAAATAGGTGTGTTTCTTAATATGATTCCCCTTCATAAAGCTAAAATTATTTCTCAATGTTTGCAGTTAGGTATACTTTTAGAAGTCAGTTCCCAAAAACCAGGAAATGTAAATCTATCATCTGGATTTAAAGGTACAAAATTTGAACATTTTCTAGCTTCAGCTGTAGCTTCGATACCATCATTTGAGAATGCTGCCATAAGAGGTATTTCTGTTCTGGATGGAAATTTAGAACTTGAAGATTTAGGGATTGGTAAAATTATTCGAGATTGTGTAGCTGAAATAAATGTTTGGCAAAAAGGTGGTAATACTTTGTTAGGTACCATAATTTTATTTGTGCCTATTGCTGCTGCGGCTGGTATGACTCAACTAGAAGACATTTTTGATCTTTTACAGCTAAGAGCCAATATAAAGAAAGTAATTCATTCAACTACGTCAAAGGATGCTTTTCATCTTTATGCCACTTTTGATTCTATAAAACTTGGTGGTTTGAATAAAGCTCCTGATTTTGATTTAACTTCGACTGAATCCAAAAAACG
>Ga0255055_10003486_pt1 | contig 10625 bp, 10 predicted proteins | sample JV7_2_27_MG_FD_188633 | JGI IMG/M metagenome (GOLD analysis project Ga0255055, IMG submission 188633) | Seawater microbial communities from Jervis Inlet, British Columbia, Canada - JV7_2_27 | ecosystem: Environmental > Aquatic > Marine > Inlet | place: Canada: British Columbia | collected... | reverse complement strand
AGCCCACGGCCAACCTCGACTCCGCCGCCAGCGATTCTCTGCTCGAGATGATGGAGGAACTCAATCGCGACCTCGGAACAACGTTTGTCTTCGCTACACACGACCCGCGAGTGATGGAACGGGCCAGGAGACTCATCCGGCTTGTGGACGGCTCCATATCCAGCGACGAACGACGATAGTCGAACCGGAACATTGATCCGGTCAATAAGCCTCGCGCTCCTTCTCCTACTGCTGGCGGGCAATAGCGGCACCGGCCAGCTGCCGACCATCCGCGGCTACTACCAGAACGTTCCCTTGTGGAGCGACTCGACCACATTCGCGAACGGCGGCTTCAGTGACTTCAACCGGCTACGTCTCATGACGGCGCCAAGCTTCGGTCGCTTCTCCCTTCAGATCGCCTACGAGCAATTCTTCATGTTGTCGCAGCGACCCAGAGAGGCATTGAACCCCGCCTTCGGGTCGTTGCTCCCCAGTGGCGGCGAATGGCTCGATCTGCAGTGGGCGATCAAAGAGACGGATCACGTGAACTGGGGCCACCGCTTCGACCGACTGAATATCCGCTGGCTACCCAACCAGGTCCTGGACATCACCGTCGGCCGCCAGGCGGTCTCGTGGGCGACCACTCTTCTTCTAACGCCCGCCGACCCGTTCTCGCCCTTCAACCCGTCCGACCCGTTCCGCGAGTACCGTGCAGGCATCGACGCCGCTCGCGTACAGGTGTACACCGGACCACTCACAGACTTCGACGTCGTAGCACGGCCCACCAAGAACAACACGTTGAGTGGAGCAGAAGTCGAAGAACTGACCGTGTTGGGCCGCGGCCGCACGGTTTGGAATACCTGGGAAGTCTCGGCCTGGCTGGGCATGATCTACGACGAGCCTGGCATGGCCATCGGCACAACAGGCTCGGTCGGTGCCTTCGCGCTCAGAGGAGAGGCCAGCCTGAGGGAAGAGGAAGACAACGTTGTTCTCCGCGCCACCGTCGACGTCGACCGCCTCTTCAAACTACTGGGCCGCGATCTCTACGTCCTGCTCGAGTACCAGCACGACGGCTTCGGCGGGTCGAGCCCCGAACAGTACCCCGAAGTCGTCACGTCCGCGCCATTCGCCCGAGGCGAGTTGCAGGTCCTCGGCCAAAACGAGCTCGTCAGCCAGGCGTCCTGGCAGATCCACCCTCTCTGGAACACCAGCCTGCTGTTGCTATGGAACCTGAACGACGGAAGCGCCCAGGTCGTGCCCGGCGCGTCCTATTCGCTCTCCAACGAGGTGCGGCTGCAGGGGGGGATGTTCTTCGGTTTCGGGAATAGTACGTCGACACCCGCGACGCCGATTCCCTCGGAGTATGGCATCTCGCCTTTGACCATCTTCGTTGCTCTTAACGCGTTTTTCTGACATCCCTACGCTGTTTTTGGGAGGTAGAAGTAAACGAGTAATAGAGCAATCGAGACTGCGAGTTTGAAGTAGCATGTTGGCGGTCACTCCCAACTCGAAGTCTCGATTGCTCTATTACTCGTTTACTCTGCACTCCCGAGAAACTACGCTTTGAATGCCTCCTTCTCAGGCCCAGCCGGCTTCCCCGCGTGTGCAAGCGCCTTCCGGAACAACCACGCGCTGAACACCAACGCGATGCCGATCCAGAGAATACCCCAGATGACCGTCGGGATGCCGGTATGCTCGGCGAGCATGCGAGCATCCGACATCACTTCGGGGCGATCGAGGATGTCGCTCTTGATGTCCAGAATAGCGTAGAGGCAGCTGGTGAGACCCAGCGCGGTGAGGAGCGCCGAGATTCCATCTGAGGGTAAGTAGTAGGCCACAGCCATCAGGCCGCCGCCAAACGCCACACCGAACAGCAGGCCGAACCCGTTGCGGACAAACAGGACGGTGACGCCGATCACTATGACGCCGATGAGCGCAGCGGCAATCTGCGGTATCCTGCCCTTGCCACGGGCCGCGACCAAGATCGCCGCACCCCACAGCAGACTACCCAGATAGCCCGCGGACAGCGTCAGAAAACGACTGCCGCCCGAGCACGCGCACAGTCCCCCTTCGTTCGACGTGATGATGATTCGCTCGATAGTACCACCCGTCAGCACGGCCATCGCACCATGACTGATCTCGTGCAGCAGTACGACGAAGATCTTTAGGGGATAGACGAGGGGAGTGTCCCAAAGGAACCACAGAATAGCGAAGTAAACGGCGAACCCCGCCAGAAATCGAAGCCGTCTCTTAGTGATTTCCTCCATGGCACATCAATATTCGGTCTTTAGGGTTAGCCGTCCACACCTGCCCGCTACAATTTCAGAGCGATGCGCAACGAATTCCACAGGGTCGCCCCGTCAGCGATCAGTACGGAGAGATTCGCGATTAGGTTTCGCGACATCGGCGATCCGCCCGCAAAGCCTTGCCGTCCACATCGCAGCCAAGGCCAGCACCGCAGCCGAAACAACGATAGCTCCGATCCCTTGCTCCACCGGCTCGGTCTCGAACGAGCCGGCCGCGAACAGCCCAATCAAACCGACCAGATTGTTGATGGCGTGCACCACAATGCCGGGTCGGATACTACCCGTTCGCCAAGTGACCCAACCGACGGGCAGGCTCCAGAAGAAGAAGAACAGAGCCGGCTTCGGTCCGTGCAATAGGGCGAACGGCAGGGCCGCCACGATAATAGCGGACCACGGGCGCATCCGTGTGTCTAGTGTGCCCTGAAGCAGTCCTCGGAACAGCGCCTCTTCGATAACTGGAGCGGCCAGTATGACTGAGATTGTCAGAACGATCCGCTCCAAGACACCGTGCGAGCCGCTGATGATCTCCAAATCGCGAGCAGGCGGCCCCAACAGCGCAGACGCGGCAATATTGGCCAGGAGAAGGGCAACCCCCAGCCTGACGGCCAGTGGGAAGACGGCGGTGGGAACGGGCCCGGTCCTCATCGCGGCTGCTACATCGTGGCCGCTGGCCTTGAGGTAAAGGACCGCCCCGGCCAGCAACCCTACCTCCGCCAGGAAGAAGATGGCGGCGAGAGAACCCGGGATCAGCAGGGATGCCGCCGCTCCCAGCACCGTCGCCAAGGCGAAGCCGGTGGCTAGCGCGGCAAGGACGCTGCCGATGCCGGGCGTTCGAGCCTCCACGGCTGGCGGACCGGGTCGGTCCTGTCCTTCGATCCCGTTTGGGGTCATCCGTCGCCTCTAATGGCGGAAAAGGCTGATACTCCGGGCCGTAGTCACCATAGTTTAACGTTTTCGGCGGCTCGTGCATCTATAACAACAGAGGCAAGTGCGGCGTACGATTATTCCGCCACCTCCAAGATAACGAGGCTACGATGGCTCGAGCGATTCTACTCACGTCGATCGCTCTATTCGCCGGGTTGCTTCGGCCCATGAGTGGAGCTGCAGCTGTATCGCAGGCGGCCGAAGCGCCCGGCGATCTCTCTGAGCGAGAGGCAGCGGTTCACGTTCTCAACCGACTGGGCTACGGCCCGCGATCGGGCGACGTGGAGCGCGTTATGGAGATGGGAATCCTCACCTTCATCGACGCCCAGCTCAGCCCGGCCTCGATCCAGGAGAGCCCGGAGTTAGAGCGCTGGCTCGCAGAGTACCAGACGCTGACGATGCCCACGACCCAGCTCTTTCTCGAGTACCCACCGCCGCAGCGACTGCAAGCGATGGCGCGCCGCAGAGGCGAAGAGCTGGACAGCGCCGAGTATCGGATGGCGGCCCGCAAGTCGTTCGCTCCTCTGATGGAGCTAAGCCAAGCGCGTCTCGCGCGTGCGGTCCACAGCGAACGACAGCTCCAAGAGGTGATGGTCGATTTCTGGTTCAATCACTTCAACGTCTTCGCACGAAAAGGGCCGGTGAGGCTGTTCCTGGCGGAGTACGAACGCGAAGTGATCCGGCCAAACGCGCTGGGAAACTTCAGGGAGCTATTAGGGGCTGTAGCTCAAAGCCCGGCGATGCTCTTCTACCTGGACAATTGGATGAGCGCCGCGCCGGATGGAGCCAACGTAGCCGGTCAAACACCGCGACGGAGGCGTGGACAAGCGAAAGGCTTGAACGAAAACTACGCTCGTGAACTGCTCGAGCTGCACACCCTCGGGGTGGATGGTGGTTACACGCAGGAAGATGTGGTCGAGGTGGCTCGAGCTTTCACGGGTTGGACCATAGATCTTCGAACGGGCGAATTCATTTTTAGAGCAGACTTACACGACGCAGATTCGAAGGTGGTGCTGGGTCAGGAGATCGCGGGCGGGGGTTCAATGTCAGACGGGGAACAGGTCCTCGATCTTCTGGCTCGGCATCCTTCTACAGCGCGTTTCATCTCACAAAAACTCGCGCGGCGTTTCGTCAGCGACGACCCACCGGAAGCGCTGATCGAACGGGCCGCTGCGACTTTCACGGCCACCGATGGCGACATCGAGGCGGTGGTCCGGACTATCGTCACTTCACCCGAGTTCTTCAGTCGAGAAGCCTACCGATCCAAGGTGAAGACGCCGTTGGAATGGGTGGCCAGCGGAGTCCGGGGTCTGGATGTACCGGCACGCGACACGCGTCCATTGGTCGGTGCGCTGAACAGACTCGACCAGCCGCTCTACGGTGCACAGCCGCCAACGGGCTACGCCGACATCGCGGAAGCGTGGGTCAGTTCCGGCGCCCTGTTGATGCGAGCCGAACTGGGCCAGCGACTGGCCCGGGCAAGCGCCCGTGGACCAACGGGCCGCGAGTTGGTGAGGGAAGGCCTCGTCGACGGAGCCTTAGTACTTCTATTGCCCGCCGTAGACACGGAGCGGTTGCGTCCTCTGCTCACCAGCGAGGTGAACGAGCAGACGCAGCCACGAATGAAAGTCGAGACGGCGGTGAGCTTGACGCTGGCATCGCCGGAATTCCAGAGGAAGTGACGCGGCCTCCCGCGGGTGGAGCTCTAGATGGTGCAACGCAGAGTCTTCCTGAAATCAGGCGCTCTCGCCTTTTTGAGCCTTGGCCTCACGCCGGGCTTCATGTGGCGGACCGTCTGGGCTGAAGCGAATCGACGCCGCAAGACTCTGGTCTGCATTTTCCAGCGCGGCGCAGTGGACGGCCTGAACGTCATCGTGCCCTTCGCCGAGCCGAACTACTACCGCATGCGGCCACGGATCGCCGTACCTCAACCGGGAGCGCGGGACGGAGCCGCACTCAACGTTGACGGTCGCTTCGCATTCCACCCGGTGCTCGCACCTTTCAAAGAACTGTACGACCGCGGCATGCTTGCCGCCGTGCAGGCTGTCGGGTCGCCCAGCGCCACGCGCTCGCATTTCGATGCGCAGTTCTTCATGGAAACGGCCGTGCCCGATTACAAGTCGGTCCAGGACGGATGGCTGAACCGCGCTCTTTCGGCAGCCGATCTGTCGGACCCTCAGGGGCACCAGTACCTGCGCGCTGTCGCGATGACCGAAAGCATGCCCGTGGCTCTCAAGGGCACAGAGTCGGCGGTGGCCGTGTCGGACCTCGAGTCGTTCTTGTCGGGTCCGCCGGCCGGTCTCGAGGCTTTCGAGGCGCTCTACGATGAAGATAGCGGAGACGCCGTCCTCGGCGGCCCGGGCCGCGAGGCGGCCGAGGCGATCAAGGTGCTGCGGGAGAACGATCCACGCCGTTACCAACCTGTCGTCGACTATCCAGGCAGCCCGTTCGGCCACTCTATGATGGAGATCGCGCAGCTGATCAAAGCGGACGTTGGACTCGAGATCGCTTTCGCCGATGTCGGCGGCTGGGACACCCACGTGAACCAGGGCGCTTCACAGGGCCAACTGGCGCTAAGGCTGCGCGACTTCGGCGATTCGATCGCCGCGTTCTGTGCCGACCTAGGCGATCGAATGGAAGACGTGGTGGTACTCACCATGTCCGAATTCGGTCGTACGGCGCGCGAGAACGGTAACGCCGGGACCGATCACGGGCATGCCAACTGCCTCTTCGTGATCGGCGGAAGCGTCAGAGGCGGAACGATTCACGGGGAGTGGCCGGGGCTGGAGCCCGAGCAGCTTTACGAGGGGCGCGACCTGGCGCTGACCACTGACTTCCGAAACGTCTTCGCCGAAGTGCTGTCGAGCCACCTAGGGATCGAGAACCTCGATCGAGTCTTTCCTCACTATCAGGTCAACCGCGCCAAGTTCTTCGGCCTGATGGGCTGACGGCAGCGCTTCGGCACTCCTCCTAGCAATCGCGTAGACAGCCAGGCCGATTTCGGCTAACGTGTCGGGGTCTGCCATCCAGCCCAAACACCCAAATCATGTTCGGCTCAAACAGGAGGCGGCGATGAGTCTTTCCGTCAAAGGCCTGGCCCTCACGGCAGCGATCTTCTGGGGCGTGCTCATGTTTCTCATGGGCATCTCTCACCTCGTCTGGCCCAGCTACGGCCTGGCATTCCTCGAACTGGTCCAGTCCATCTACCCCGGCTACACGATCGGTGGCTTTGGCTCGGTGATCGTGGGGACCATGTACGCGTCGGTGGACGGTGCTATCGGAGGCGCCATCTTCGCCTGGCTGTACAACAAGCTCTCCGCGGCGCCTCCGGCCACGGCCTGAGGCCCGCGGTAGCGAAACCGGTTCGGCGCCGGCCTCGTAGGGACGCGTAGACGAAGCCAGTTCAGACGTTCCAACCCTTATGCCATCGGGTATGTCTAAACGGTGGGAGTTCACCCGAACAGAACGTCACAGTCCCTACGGGGTCGGCGTACGTCTTTCAACCGGAGGCACATCCATGAAGCACCGATCCGCGAGCGCCCTCCTCGCCGGTGCCCTGCTCGTCCTGGCAGCGGTACCCGCAACGGCGCAGAACGAATGGACTTTCGAGGGCGACCGGCTGCTCGTCACCAACATGATCGGCGAAGTTACGGTCAAGGGTCACGACGGGTCCCGCATCATCGTCAGGGCCACGCTTCAGGGCGACGATGCTGGCATGCTCGACTTCCAGGTAAAACAGGGCGGGCACGCCGAGTTCCATGTCGTCTACCCGTTGGCCCAATCCCAGAGCTTCAGCTATCCGCGTCGAGGCGGCAGTTCGGAGTTTCGGGCAGAGAACTGGATCGACCAAAGCTCTTTCCTGGAGGACTTGTACTCGGGCGTTTCGGGTCGCACTCGAATCAAGATTCGCGACAACGGTGACACCGAGGCCTGGGCCGATCTCGAGGTCCTGGTGCCCCGCGGTGTCGAGACCCGGATCGCGATCATCGTCGGAAAGATCAAGGCGTCCGACGTGCAGGCCCCGGTCGACCTCGATACGTGGAGCGGGCCGGTCGAAGCACGGAACATCCAGGGCAAGACGAACATCGACACGGGCAGCGGATCGGTGGTCGCCACCGGCATCCGCGGCGACCTGACCGTCGACACCGGCTCGGGAAGCGTCGAGGTCGCCGACGTGGAGGGTGACGACATCGTCATCGACACGGGCTCCGGCAGTGTGACCGTCAACGGCGCGAAGGGACAGAACCTCGAGATCGACACCGGCAGCGGTTCGGTCAAGACGAAGGAGATCTACGCGGACAACAGCGTGATCGACACGGGATCCGGCTCGGTGACGCTCGACCTCATGAACTTGAGTGGCGGTCGTCACGTCATCGACACGGGTAGCGGCGGTGTAACGGTGACCATGCCGTCCGATGCCTCGGTTCGCATCATCGCCGACACGGGGAGCGGCGGTATCGACCTCGACGTGCCCAACGCGATGCTGAAGAGGGCCAGTCGAGATCATATCGAACTCGAGATCGGTGGTGGATCGGCCACGCTGGAGATCGACACGGGTTCCGGCGGTATCAAGCTCCGAACCCGGTAGAATAGCTCTATCCGGTCGCGCGGCCGGTAGTAACACCCAACTCCCACGCCCAATGACGGGCCGCCCGCCGGGAGACTGGAGTGATACTGCCGGCCGCCACTCAATGAAATGAGAAGAACACTCATGGACGGCGGTCTATGAAGACGAGCTGGATGCTGGCGATCTTCGCGGCAGCCGTGATTGCGATTACCTGCTCCCAGGCGACGGAAGAACCGGCCAAGACGACCGCCGACGATATGGTGGCCGTGGCTCGAATGGTCTCCAGCCTCGACACCTTCGCCGCCGACGCCGATATCGAGAGTTTCCTCGCCTACGTGGCTGACGATGCGGTTATGTTGCCGCCGGGCGAGCCTGCCGTTGTGGGCAAGAGCGCGATCCGCGATTGGTACACGGTATTCTACGCCAACTTCACCATGGACATGACGCACGAGTCGCTGGAGGTCGATGCGTTCGGCGACATCATCATCAATCGCGGGAACGCGACCGGCACGATGACATCCAAGGCCGGGGGCGAGCCGATACCGTTCGACAACAAGTACCTGTTCGTTCTCAAAAGACAGGACGACGGCTCGCTTCAAGTCTGGCGGGCGGCGTTCAACGAGAACGCGCGCTAGAGAAGACGCGCCCTTTCCTCGGCGGGGACCATCCACTTCCAAGCGCCCAACCCCAAGAGGGCGTTCACCAGGAAGTGGCCCACCATCGCGGGCAGCAGGCCAGCGCCGGTGATCACGGGCAGGCAGAACAGGTAGCCCATCACGAAACCGCGGATCACACCGGCCTGCCCCTGGTACCCATGCAGGACGCCGAAGGCCAGGTTGGCGACCAGCGCCGCCAGGAACCCGTTCCCCAACCAGGCCGTAAGTCCTGCCAGCAGAAAACCGTGATACGTAAGCTCCTCGCCGAACCCAGCGCTGGCCGACACACCCATGAAGGCCCACATATCGCGCCGATTCCGCGGCATCAAGTGGTAGGTAAGCCGAGACTCGCGGATCCCCAGGCGCTGCGCGGCGCGACTGATCACGAAGTCCCCTGCCAGTGCCCCCACAACCGTGAAGACAGTCCAGAACACGAACCTGCCGACGCTCGTGCCGTGAAGTCCCACGGCCGATAGCGATACGTCCTCGAGTACCAGCACGAGCACCGTGAACACCGCCAGGACGGAGATGCCTACAACCGCCGATGTGTAGAGGGCACCGCGCGGTGGCAGATCCAGTTCGCGATCGTCCGGCTGCAGTAGTGCCAAGAACGGCACGATGACCAGGAGCACGAAGACGTACGCCCGACCGATCCAGCCGAACTCCACGGCGGGCGTGACATCCATCAGCAGTTGGCTCAATTCATTCACTCGTTGGCGCCTGGTCTCATAGCTCGACTACCCAACGTCGCAATCGCGCCCTACACTCATGGTCGTGAAGATCGACTATACTCCGACTCGACTCAAGCGAGAACTGCGCGGCCTGGTCGACCCAGAGTTCCGCGAGGGACAGCAACACTACTTCAAGGAGTCGGTACCAACTTTAGGTGTCCGCGTACCCGAGGTTCGCAAGCTAGCCTCTACGGCAGTGAAAGAGTACCGCGGTGCCAAGCTGAGCTTCGACGATGTTCTCGAAGTCGCCGATCAACTGTGGCGCTGCCAGTTTCTCGAAGAGCGAATTCTCGGGATCATCATAGTTTCGAAGTACCAGCGCCAACTCGAACGCCGGCATTGGAAACACTTCGATGGCTGGGTGGATTCGCTGACCAACTGGGGGGAGACCGACGGGCTTTGCACGTTGATCCTAGCCGCCCTCATCAAGAAGGACCCGGCTCTCGCCAAGCGCCTCCCCGTCTGGACCTCCAGTGTGAATCGCTGGCGCCGGCGCTCCGCCGCCGTAGCTCTCGTTCCCCTGGCACGCCGCGGCGAAAACCATGACGTCTCCTTCGAGATCTGCGACCGGCTGGCCGACGACCGCGACGACATGGTCGAGAAAGGGATCGGCTGGCTGCTCAAGGAGGCCTCGCGGACTCAGCCGGAAACCGTCGCGAACTTCCTCCTCACCGATATCGATCGCTTCTCGCGAACGACCGTCCGCTACGCCTGCGAGAAACTGCCAGAGCGACTACGCACGCGTGTGATGCAAGCCTAGCTTCACACCAGCGTCGGTCGCCGAGTCACTTCTCCGGCCATGGATCTCCGGTGATCCGCTCGAACGGTTCCGGCTGCATCTGCATTCGAAATGCCTCGCGGGTCGCCAGGTCGAACCGGTCACCCGGTGCGAGGAAATAGAACAGTCCACCGGAGTCGAGACGAGCGTTGTGGTCGTAGATCGCCACATAGCCCTGCCCCATCACCTGGAATCGATCGCCCTGCACCACGATGGCCGTGTTCTCGTCGATCCCGATCCCCAGCAGATTGGGGTGCGCCTCGATGATCTCGATCAGGTCGAACTGGCGGTTCCGCATCAGCAGGTGCTGATCGATGGCGACGTCTTTCACGAATGCGAGACCTTCTTGGTGATCGCCCATCATGATGGTGTTGGTCTCCGTGTCGCCACGAGCCAGGTATGAACCCTGTATCGTAGCGCCGGCCGACGAACCTCCAATCACTCCTCCGCGATCGAGTAACGCCCAAAGTTCCTCGTGCACCTTCGTATTCAGGTACGAATCGGCCAGCCGCCACTGTCGGCCACCACCGAACCATACGCCACGTGCTTCTTTTATGGGTGCCACGAACTCTTCCATGTCGGCCTCGTCGCGATCATTCGTGTGCAACACGGTAAGGTTCACAGCACCAGCAGCCTTGAACTGGCGAAGGCCGCGCCAGTACTGGTCGTATTCATCGCCTCCCG
>Ga0255055_10003485_pt1 | contig 10626 bp, 8 predicted proteins | sample JV7_2_27_MG_FD_188633 | JGI IMG/M metagenome (GOLD analysis project Ga0255055, IMG submission 188633) | Seawater microbial communities from Jervis Inlet, British Columbia, Canada - JV7_2_27 | ecosystem: Environmental > Aquatic > Marine > Inlet | place: Canada: British Columbia | collected... | reverse complement strand
AATCTACTTTTGTTCCACACCATTTACAGAATTTATCGTCTACTACGAGTTTACTACCACAGAAGGAACACGATTTTGATTTTGCAGGAGTAACTACTGTTGGTGTTCCTGTAATTCTACCCTCAATTTTACCGCCACAATTCGGACAGAATTTGGCATCTGCTCGAATCGAAGAATTGCATCTTATACAAGTAGAAGTAGCTTTTTTTGGCTTTTTTACAGGAGCCTTTGTAGGAGCTGCTTTAGATGATGGCTTTGGCTTTAATTTCTTTTGTCCTCTTCTAGCTAGAAGTGCTGCAACGATTATTATACCCACAACAACTATAATAATTATCAAGATAGGCTGAACATCAATCCACCTATCGACTGAAGTAATTTTGGTATCGTAGGTTACATCAAATGTAATCGTTGTTGATTCTTCCGGAGATAACATTGGATCGAAATAAACAAAGAAATACCAAGTGCCATCGTTTGGAACTGTAAAGGTATCTTGAGGAACAGAATCTACACCTATGAAGTGAACATCTGGCCCTAAAGTTAGGTCAATTACATCCTCAGCTGAGTAATTGATTGTAAAGTTGACGGTTACTGTTGATAAGCCATCGTTAAACCACACAAGATAGTAATCCATAGCAGATAGAACATTATATACACCAAAACCTTGAAGCACATCATATTCATCCACGAAAAATGAGGGACTTCCCCCTAGATTCCAATCGTAGAGAGCCTGACCGCTTGCGATAAAGAAATCAATTTGATCGAAAGCACTGAAGTTATAGTTTATAAAGGATCCAGGTTTTAAGTAATATCCTAAATATTCATATTGGTTACTTGTAAGTACAAGTTGACCAGTATCGTTGCCAGTTATTCGATTGGTTGGTAATTTTTCAAAAGGCTGATCCCAGATGGCAAAACTGATAAGACTTGTGGAAGATTGAACCGAAAAAGTGATCTCTCCTCCTTGATTAACCTCTTCATATTCGTACCAATATTCGTTGAAATACAGTGTTTCTGTAGAACGATAATTTACAGTGCCGTCCGTATCCGCATTACTAAATGGAAACCAGAATGCCACTCCTAAAAGGGGTAAGAGAATTAAACCTAATACAATAGTAATTGTAATTCCTCCTCCAACATAAACGGGAGAATAATACCAAGGTCTATACCATCGTCCAGCCCACCACGGATTATACCACCAGCGATAATACCAAGGCCTGTAACCATACCAATAGTATCTTCTATAAGGTCTATAATATGAATGGCGATATGGGCCCCTTGGCGCTCTTGAAGTTACTCTACTAGCCCCAGTTCTTCCAAAAGGGGCTCCACTCGGTCTAGATCCCCCCGTACGGAAACCTCCAGGACCACCTCTAAACCCGCCACCTCGAAATCCTCCGCCTCCAAATCCTCCGCCCCGAAACCCGCCACCGCGAGCTCCACCACCACGTGGCACTTTTAACCTGACACCTCACCGGAAACTTCTTTTTGACGAAAAAAGTAATCCCTATAAACTGCTGCTATCACTAAAATCATAGAGATTATAGAAAATGTCAACCCTACGCCATCAACGGTTACATTCGGATTTGGAACAGCGATCGCAAATGCAACACCAAATAAAATCCAGTTAATAATTAGAAACACAACAAATAAAATAGGTAGTATAAATTGTACTAATAATCCAGTTTGAATGTTACGTGCTTTGGAATAACTCGAAAATATTATAGAAAAAAGCGCAAGGATACCGAAAATAACTACTAGTACACTAAAGATAACAATAATTAACCAAATTATTCCATTTGTATTAATTAGATTCACGAAAGGAACTAGGAAATTAATACCTCTTGCTTCAAACAACCCAAAAAGGACAAATTCACCTTCAATAGCAGCTATCCCGAAAAAACTAAGCAAGTCAGCGGAATTTCCTGAAAAAAAGCCAAATATTCCAACAAGCGGGAAAATTAAACCTAAAACAAAGGCAACAATTGTACAACAACTTGCGAACCAAAACTCAGCATTTCTAGTATCAGAAACAGGAATAAGTCCGATTTCATCAACATCAGCATCAGGGATATAACTCCAACAATCTTGTATAGTACTTACTCCTTTTAATTTTCCATCTTCAACTACAGGAACTACATTTACTTGTAAATCACGCATTCTTGAGAATGCTTCTGTAACTGGGCTTTCGAGGGATACAGGTTCAATTTTGTACATAGTAGAAATTACTTTTTCTGTTTTAGAATCTTTTCCTTCAGCTACGATATTTTGAACGATATCAATATCAGCTATAACTCCAAGAACTTCTTCACCTTCGACCACGACTAGATCAGGTACACCCAATTCTTTCATTTTTTTAGCAGCATCTTGAATAGTGGCAGTAGATTCTATCACACCATATTCATCTTCGATGACTAAATCTTTTACAAAATATTCTTTTTTTGACAAATCTATGTTCATCACTTTTTTTAATAGATTAATTATTTATTAAACAGATAAAACGAACTATTAAAATTAACTATAGTCCAATATTTATGTGTTGTTCATTGCAGATTTTAAATCCTAAATGGAGCATATAAGATTAGGTTGCTTGTTTGATCTGAAATTAATTATTATTTGGTTAAAAAAGAATAAAAAATAAAAAAAGATTAATAGAATTCTGTATCTACCATGGTGGTAGAGTTAACAAGTTCTTGAGCAGCCTTAGTGGCTCTCATTACCTTAGCCATGTTCCCAACTAATTTGAATTTTCCCGCCATTAAACCTTGAATAGGATCAAGCTCTTTTTTTAACACTTTTACCCAATTATCATAAGGACCAGAAAATACAAATTCAACTCCAACCTTTTCCCCCTCTTTTAATGGTCGGGGTGGTGAATTTGGAGGTAGAACATCGAATTCTTCACCATCAGCTAAAGTTTTTGCCCCTGTACAATCTCCATGTATTAACCCAACAAACATGTTCATTTTCTTATCTAAAGCTCCACTGGGTTCAACAACGAACATAAAATCTCCTTCCCACCATGAAGCTGCTTGCTTATAGTTAGGATTGTCGTTTATAGCTTTCATGAAAGCTTTAGCCCAATCATTACTTCCAAATTTTGGCATTTTTATCACTTTTATGTTTTTATTATTTGTTTCGAAAATTATGAAAATACTATAATAATGATAAGTAAGTGTAATAAATAAAGGATTATAAATAATTTGAAGAATGAAATACGAAAAAAAGTGAATAAAAAATAGTTATACTCCTATACCAATTGTATTACCAATTCCGGCAACAATAACTTTCGCTCCCTTTTCAGTCCGCTTCCGTATTCCCATCTTAATTTTTTCGACTATAGGATATACACTTTTGGTAATTGGGCGCGACATGGTTGTAATTGCGTTCTCTAAAGATTGCCTACAGATAAGAGCATCAATTGGAATTGCTTTCTTACTTGAAGATTCCTCAATAAAAAACTTTTCAACACCAATGCCTCCAATTGCTGCACCAACTCCAATAGCTATAGACCCAGTTTTGTCGCCTGAAAGTTTTAAGCCCGCATCGATCATAATAATCCGAGAGATAGATTCGCCATGTTCCTCAATTAACTTTTTTATTGCTGTTCCCGGTTTTCCTACTGTTCCTCCAGGTCCTTTAGCTCGAACTACGTACACGGTTCTATCTTCGAAAATTACTTCTTGGACAATTGTATCTTTTGCGATTTCTTTAGCTTTTGTATCATCAGAATCTGTAACATCCCTCACAAAGCTACCCACAACTAAGGGGCCAAGAGCATCTCCAATTGGACTGCCCTCAGCAAAAGCTTTTGTAGCGTGATAATAAGATTTACCCATAGCAAGTATAATACTCATCTGCATAGAAATTTGCATCAGAATGATGTAGGATTTCGATTTTTTACCCAGAATTAGAAAATGTTTTACAAGCCTATAAACATAATCGACAGCCATAGCAGCTTCAAATGTGTTTTCTAAATTCTGTGTTTCGTGAGATTCCGGGTCTGCGTTTGGGGCTAACATTGCGATTTCTTCCTTAAATCTATCGTCCCTTACATCAATGATATGGCCGATTTTTGGAATTATACCGTAAGGATCAAGATCGACTGGAGTAATCGCAATAAAAGTTAGGAAATTCTCAATTCTTAGCATCAAGTCTTTCTCAGTTTCTTTTTTATCGGCGTATTTTTTGAAACTGGAGACTAAAATCTGTTTACATTCGTCATTCCATTTTTTAAGTTTTTCCAACCCGGATTGGATCTCTCGCGATGATCTCCACGCTTGAAGTTTGGTCCCATAGAACATGGACATAAAGATCATAGCAAACCACAGTAAATTAAAAATTAAACCGAGAGGATCGGTTTCCGTTTGGCCCAATTGCATTAATTGTATTATCATTTTTACCCTTCTTTAGCTTTAAATAACAAATATAATTGAAAGATTAAATCTATTAAGTTTTCATAATAACAAAATTTATTTAATCTTATATTCTTTTCTATTATAGAGTATAGTTTACAAGATATCAATAAAAAAACTTAAGGATATTCATGATCGACGAAGAAGACGATGAGGATATTTTAAAAAAGAAGCGTTCTTTGAAAAGTATTCTAAAAAACCTTGTTTTAATGGGATTTATAGCTATCGGAGTACTGCTTTTATATATAGGAGGCCCAGATCCAACGATAAATCTAATTTTAGGCTTTACCTTCATTTGTTTAGGGACTACAATATTTCAAATGAGAAAGGGTAAAAGCGATCCAGTTAGACAGACTTTAACAATATTAAAGTGTAAAACTTGTGGAGCAATTAAGGTAAGAAATTATGAGAGCGGAGATTTCATATTTAAATCAGCGGGAATTTGCGATATGTGTAAGGAATCTATGGAAATAACTCAGATATATAGTGTTAAATTAAAGAAATCTAAAGATAAGGATAGTAAATTAGAGAAAGAAAAAGAAAAAATAAAGCAGACTATTGAGATTTAAATTTAGTAATAGTTAGGTGCTTCCCTAATTTTAAATAAAATCGGAATGGGCGGAACTTTTGACCATCTCCATGATGGACATAAATTTTTATTGAGAACTGCTTTAAAATTATCACACAATATTGAGATTGGGCTAACCTCACAAAAATTGTTAAAAAATAAAAAAACTGCTTCAAGAATAGAAGATTATAACACAAGAGAGAGAAATTTAAAAAATTTTATTCATTCTTTCACTGATTTAAACAGAGTTAATATCGTTGAAATTAAAAATTGGGATGATATGGCTAAATATTCTCAGGATCCTGATTACGAGGGGTTAATTCTGAGTCAAGAAACATATTCTAATGCCGTTAAATTGAATGATCTTAGAGAAGAGAAGGGATTGAATCCGATTATTTTGATTGTTATACCCCTTTTGAAGGATAAAAATAACAAGAAAATTAGTTCCACGGCTATTCGCGAAAAATTAGAGTAGGAAAATTTTTTAGCGAAACTTCCTATAATACTATATTAATTAATGATTACTTGAGAAGAGTAAATTTTGAATGTTCATAGAGACTACTTGTCTGCTAAAGGTAATATCTATCAAGTATCATTTATCTTCAAATTCTTTATTCTGCCAAGGGATTAACAAAATAGCTTAAATTTTTTCCCTTGGCTGCGGATATTTACTTGAATTATTCTTTTTTAAACAATCAAATGGTTTGTTTAATCGCTAAGTATTGTTCTAATTTATGAAAGAGCAAGTTAAAACGATATACTCCACGAAAGATTTAAAAAGGTTAGAGATTTAGAAAAAATATACCGAAAAGTAAATTAACTTTGATTTTTAGATATGACGATCAAATTAAAAAAACAAGTAATCGAAATTCTCAAAATACTTAAGAAAAAAAAAACTGAACAGTTAGCTGCAACGCTAGCAAAAGAATTGAATATAGATTATATTGTACTAATGGCAGCTATTAACGATCTCATCGATCATGAGTTAGGGGGATTCAGAGAAGAAGAAATCAATCAAATTTCATTAAATGATGAAGGACATAATTATTTAGAAAACGGATTACCGGAAAATCAATTATTAAAAATTATGAGTGAATCTGACACTTTAGAGATGAGTATGGAAGAAATGCTTGTTAAATCTAACCTAGAAAAGCAAATCTTTTATATTGGTCTTTCAAACATGAGGAAAAACGGCTGGATTGCTCAAAGTAAAGCTACGGGAGATAATAAGATTTTTCTTGTTACTGAAGAATTTCCAGAAACAGATGTTGAAAAATTCATGAAGACTTTTAAAACTCATCCCACACGCGATTATTCAAAATTATCAAAAAATGAATTAATACAATTTGACCTTTTGAATAGAAGGAAATTATTTACAAAAGAAAACAAAACACTACGTAATGTTTTCCTCACAAATAAGGGAAAATCAATTAAAATGTCAGAAATTAAAGAATTGACGCATATAAGTAAAATTACATCTGAAATGCTTAGCTCTGGTACGTGGAAAGATTATGAGATAAAGCCTTTTGATGTAACTAAACCAGGTCCATCTTTAAAAGCAGGAAAAACGCACCCCTTGGTCAATCTCATTAATGAAATTAGAGAAATATTCATTTCAATGGGATTTACGGAAATAAGAGGCCCTATTGTCGAAAGTGCTTTTTTTAACTTTGATGCACTGTTCCAACCACAAGATCATCCCGCTCGTGAATTACAAGATACATTCTATCTAAATAATCCTAAATTTGCAAAGTTACCAGAAAAGGATAGGGTATTGGCTGTTAAGGCTACACACGAAAATGGAGGAGATTCTAATTCCCTTGGATGGAGATATCAATGGGATGAGAATATAGCAAAACAAACTGTATTAAGGACTCATACAACTGCTACAACTATGAGACGCTTAGCTCAATTTTATAAAAATAAAGATAAAACTCCTGTAAAAGTATTTTGTATTGATAGAGTGTTTAGAAATGAGAAACTTGATAAATCTCATTTAGCGGAGTTTACTCAAATAGAAGGTATTGTTATTGATGAAAATGTTAATTTAAGCGATTTAATTGGCTTATTATCCGAATTTTACAAAAAAATGGGATTTGAAAAAATAATCACGAGGCCTGGTTTTTTCCCATATACCGAACCAAGCATGGAGGTTTCTGTATATTATGATAAATTAGGGGAGTGGTTAGAAATGGGCGGTTCCGGAATCTTTAGACCAGAGGTAACTTATCCTTGGGGTATTAAGAATCCAACAAGAGTTTTGGCATGGGGTCAAGGACTTGAACGCATTGCGATGTTATATTACGGCCGAAAGGATATTAGAGATTTATATATAAATCCAATAAAGTGGTTGCGGCAACAACCATATTAAATTGAGGTGAAGCAATTATACCGACTCTCGAATTGAAAATTGATAGGTTAGAAAGGTTAGTAGGAAAAAAATTAGACATTGAAGAGTTAGAATACGATTTACAATGGATTGGCTTAGACCTTGAGGATATTAATAAGGAAGAACAGAAGATAAAAATAGAATATAATCCTAATAGACCTGACTTCTCTTCTCCAGAGGGAATAGCAAGGGCTTTAAAAGGCTATTACGAAGTTGAATTAGGCGTCCCGAAATTTGATATAAAACAAAGTGAAGTTGTACTGAATGTAGATCCTAGCGTAAAAAAAGTAAGGCCATTTATTGTATGCGGGCTTGTCCGAGACATTGATTTAGATGAAGAAGAAGTTGCGACATTAATGAATATCCAAGAACACCTTCACTGGGCTGTTGGGAGAGATAGAAGGAAAGTTGCAATTGGCGTCCATGACTTAGATAAGGTAAAACCTCCGTATAGGTATACTGCTGTAAAACCAGATTCAGTAAGTTTTACACCCTTGCATGGAGATGGATACCCTATGAATTTAGAAGAAATTTTACTCCTTCACGAAAAAGGCATCGAATACGCTAAAATTTTAGAAGGAAAGGAAGTATATCCAATTATCTTTGATGACAATAACGAAGTTCTTTCATTTCCCCCGATAATTAATGGAGTTCTTACAACAGTTACAGATGAAACTAAAAACCTATTCCTAGATCTGACTGGCACAGATTTGAATGCTGTAAATCTCGCATTAAACATTTTATCTACGACATTATCGGACATGGGGGCAAAAATAGAAAGCGTGAAAGTGAATTACAAAGGAGAAAAAGAAATCATAACGCCTAATTTAGAGTCTAATAAATGGGAAGTTGAAATCGATTATATTAACAGCTATCTTGGTTTAAAATTATCTCCGGCTGAAATGATTAAGTGCTTTCAGAAAGTTAGGATAGATGCCGAGAAATCGAAGAAAAATGGTTATTTAGATGTATTCATTCCTGCTTTTCGAGGAGATGTGATGCATCCAGTCGATCTTACGGAAGAAGTCGCAATCGGTTACGGCTATTTTAACATACCAAAAACCATTCGGGAAGGGTGCGTAGGAGAATATCATCCTATTCAAACCTTTTCTAATAAGGTAAGGACTATTATGATCGGAGCAGGATACTTGGAAGTTCTCAACTTCATATTAACCAGCTCTGAAAAACAATATAGTTATATGAAACAGGAATACGATGAATCAGACTTAATTCAAATTGCTAATCCCGTATCAAAGGAATATAACACAACTAGAACGTCAATTTTGCCAAATTTAATGGATACAATACGATTTAACAGATCTGAAGAAAAACCAATAAGAATTTTTGAAGTTGGAGATGTTGTTTTATTAGCCACTGAAGAAGAAACTGGAGCTAAACGTGAAATTCATCTCTCAGCAGTATCTTATCACGAAGATGCTGACTTTACTGAAATTAGGTCAACTTTAGATTTTATTATGACGGTTATTGGACTCTATGGCGAATATGAGATAAAGGTTGGAAGCAATCCTAGTTATATTAACGGACGTTATGGTGATGTTTATTTAAGAGGCGTCAAGGTTGGGGAAATAGGAGAAATAAGCCCAGAAGTTCTTTTAAATTTTAAATTAGAGTTCCCTGTTGCGGGATTAGAATTAAATTTACACAAAATTTTATAATTAATTTTTTAAATATAACACAAAATATACCAAGGTGGGATTAAATTGAGCGAAAAAGGAAATAGTAATCAAGAATTAGACGAGATTAGAAAACAAATCGACGAGATTGACGACAAAATTGTTGATCTCCTAAATAAAAGAGCAAATGCTGTTATAAAAATTGGAAATGTAAAGAAATCTTTAAATTTAGAAATTTCTCAACCGGAAAGAGAAGAGGAAATCAAGGAGAGAATTAAAAGAAAGTCTACAATTTTCAATAAAAAAAGCTTGGATGCAATATGGTCAGAAATTATAAGTGCAAGCAAATTCATTCAAGGAACTATTACAAAAGTAGGATATTTAGGCCCTATGGGTACTTTCACACATCGAGCAGCTCTCGAATTCTTTGCTAAAGCGGGTACTCAGTTTATTCCATGCGATTCAATGCCAGAAATTTTCGGGAGCATTGAAAAAGATTTGTTAGAATACGGCTTAGTCCCTTTTGAAAACAGCCTTCAAGGAACTGTACGAGAAACTCTTGACTTACTCATTGAAAATGACTTATTTATCTATGGAGAAATTGAGGTAAGAGTAATCCAAAATTTAATTTCCTTAAAGGAGGCAGAACTATCAGATATAAAAAATGTTTTTTCACATCCTCAAGCCTTTGCTCAAACAAAAGTGTGGCTAAAATCCAATTTACCAAATGCTAAAATAACAGAGGTTACATCTACTGCTGAAGCTGTTCGCAGGGTTAGAAAATTAGCAGATAAATCTTATGCTGCCATTGGGACTGAGTTTGCCGCAAATATTTATGAATTGAAAGTTTTAGCCTCAAATATCGAGGACGAGAAGTCTAATTATACGAGATTTTTAATAATATCAAAAAAGGAAAACCCCCTGAAAGCTGAAAAAATGAAAACCTCGATTGTTTTTGTTACTAAACACGTACCCGGAGCATTATATTGGGTTTTAAAAATATTCTCTGATGCTGAGATTAATTTATCAAAGATCGAATCTAGACCACGAAGAAAAGGGAGATGGGAGTATATTTTCTTCATGGATTTTGAAGCTGATAAAAATGATCCCAAAGCAGAAAAAGCACTCGAACAGATGAAAGTAAATGTGATTTGGCAGAAAATCCTTGGAACTTTCCCTTTTAAATAAATTTTTTTTCTATATATGGCTTTAAAGGTTCCTTTTGCTTATTTAGAATTATTTAATCGTGTTCTTTTTTAATAAATTAACATTATAATTATTAACCTAATTTTATATATAAGAAGTCATAATTGAAAATAATCTGGGTTTGCTTAAATGCTTGGAAATGTGAGGCTTGACGGAAGAAAATTTGACGAAATAAGAAAAACTACTTTTGAACGAAATTTTCTAAAATATCCAGAAGGTTCAGTTTTAGTCACCCAAGGAAACACAAAAGTAATTATAACAGCCTCTGTTATGGAAAATGTTCCTAGATTTTTACAAGATACTGGAACAGGATGGATAACTGCCGAATATAACATGTTACCAAGAGCTACTCAATCTAGAAATGCAAGAGAAAGAGGGAGATCAGATATAAAAGGAAGAACTCACGAAATTCAACGT
>Ga0255055_10003483_pt1 | contig 10628 bp, 11 predicted proteins | sample JV7_2_27_MG_FD_188633 | JGI IMG/M metagenome (GOLD analysis project Ga0255055, IMG submission 188633) | Seawater microbial communities from Jervis Inlet, British Columbia, Canada - JV7_2_27 | ecosystem: Environmental > Aquatic > Marine > Inlet | place: Canada: British Columbia | collected... | reverse complement strand
CGCGTCTTGGAGGATCGGGTCGAAGACACTGGAAATAACGTTGGACTCAGGCTCCATGGTCCTTTCGAGAAGTCCATTTATCTCCCCGAGCTTCGGAGGCTGGGCCACTAGCCCGTTGAACGTCAGGGTCTCCTGCCCCGTGAAATCCTTGAAATGGCCCGAGAGCCCCTTGAGCCCTCTGAGATATTTCACGGGCTCCACCGAGACCTTGTCAACGGCCTTGATGAAAGGCTTCACGTCCGGGACGATATCGTACCTGAGGTTGATCTTATGGAGCCCGAGGAGATCGACCATCACCGATCCCCCCTCGTATCGCTTGAAGAGAAGCGGGTAGGTCGCGAAGGAGGCGGCCTCCAGGACCCCCGTCCCTCTCCGGGAGTCCCCCACTATATAGAGTGAGGCGAGCTCCAGCTCCTTGGTGAAGGGATGGCCTCTGCTGCCGTCGTCTAGGACATACGGGACAGTCAGCCTCTTTGAGCCCATGGAACCCTCCCTAACCTAGATTACACCCTCGCCTAAAAAAATACGGTATTGTATCCCGTCAGCGGAATCCCCAATATTCTCGGAGGTGTCTCTTAACGTCCCCGATAATTCTCTCGGTCTCCTTGAACACGGCCTCGGAGCTTCTCGGGGGCGGAGCCAACTCCGCAATCGGATTCTCCTCGCCCATCGCCCCGGTGAGGAGAGAGAGCCAACCTTCAGCAACGGTATTAGGATTGTAACCGCTGCAGCAGAGGTCGACGACTCCGCAACCGGCCCCTTCGGCTGCCTGGGACACGGCCTTCCCGATTGACCAGAGCCCTTGGAAGGTCACGTTGAGGTTCCCGAGGCCGTCCATGAAGTGAGGATCTGTGCCCCCGTTTCTGATGATCGCCTGGGGCTTGAACTCCCCTGCTAGGGGTTTGAAGATCTCCTCTAGGAACATGGCCATGCAGCGGTCACCGGCGCCCGGTGGGAGTGGCACGTTCACCGTGAATCCCGTGCCTCTCCCCTCCCCGATCTGTTCGATAAAGCCCGTTCCGGGGTAGATGGTGAGGGGGTTCTGATGCACCGAGACGAATAGGATCCGGGGGTCCTCATAGAAGATGTCCATGGTGCCGTTCCCTGCGTGGACGTCGGAGTCGAGGATGAGCACCCTCTCCAGGCCATGGTGCTCGATGAGGCTCTGAGCGCAAACCGCGACATCGTTGAAGACGCAGAAACCTCCCCCGTATCCCCGCCCGGCGTGGTGGAGCCCCCCGCCGACACCGAACCCTATCTCGGCAGCTCCCGTGGCGACTAGTTCCCCGGCCAGCACGGACCCCCCGACGATGAGACGCGCCGCCTCCACTATGGACGGGCTGAGGGGGGTGTCGCCCGCCAGCGGGATGTAGTCCTCGCTGCGCTTCTCAACTTCTTTGATGTATGCTTCCGGATGGATCAGCTCCAGTAGCTCATCACGGGCGGGTTCTTGCTTCCGGACGGAGACTCTCGGATCGCCTAGAAAACCATGGGTCTCCAGGAGGCCCATGAACTTTGGGAACCTGTCACTCCTGAAAGGATGGCCTGGGCCGAAGTCGTATCCGGAGATGCCTTCATGGTAGGCCACGGCGACCGGTTCCATCTAGCTCCACCCGATGCATCTTTACTCTCGATCAGATAAGGAGATATCCCTAACTGCTTCGATTGCGCTCGCTGCTGGTTATTCAATGATAATTCTGTCGAGGCGGGTCTGATTCACCACGTAGATCCGGATGCCGTGCACCTCCTCCTCGAACAACAGCAGGTCAGGATAATCACGGCTAACCACGGCCCAGACGGGGTGGGATCGGCTTCCGCAGTGGAGCCACAGGGTCACGTTGTGCCTGGAAAACCATCTGGCGTATCTCGCGGGGTCGGTCACTCCATAGTAGTGGGGGGCGTAATGATTGCCTAGGAGATCCTCGGGGCTTACACCCCACTTTGAGATGAGCCTGTAGTTTGCCGTTGGGTGGTCGCAGACGATGGTCCCGTTAACGTAGTGGTTAGAAGCCGCATCCGCGACATCGAAGATGTCGAGGGTCTCTCCCTGAAAAGCCCCGTAGGCAGGGAGGATGGCGTTCATGGATATCAGTTCCAGCATCACAACCACGACCGTAAGGGGAATCCGTCTAGCATGGCTCCGAGACACCCTCAACTCCACCCTATAGATGAGATAGGCGAGGAGCACTGAACCCACCGCAGCCAGGGGCAGGCTCATCCTTAGCATGTACAGGAGATGCTTCGGATCCCCCGGATAGTACGTGATGAAGATGGGCCCGAACACAACCGCGGATATGAGGAAGAAGAGGAAAAGATGGTATCTCCTCCATCGGCGCCGAACCATGTGGGCAAAGGAGCCTGAGAGGGCGACGGCCGAGCCTAGGATGAGCTGGCCCGTGGCCTTCCCGGGCCAGGCGCGCAGCTTGTCTCCCAGCCACATCATCATGAGGCGGGGGAGGGGCAAGCTCAGCCCTCGCTGGGTCCAGCCTCCGAAGACGCTGAAGAGGCTCCAGTAGAGGGGATAGACGGCGTTCGAGGTCCAGTGCCTGAACAGGAAGCAGAATAGGCTCATGACTATGAGCCAGCTGAGGGCGAAGGCCTGGATCCTCTGGGAGGTCCTCTCGATCGCGACGGCCCCGGCGACGAATATCAGGGAGACGAGCCAATACTCTGTCCTGGACTGCGCCGCGAGGGCGAGGAACAGCCCAGACCAGCCGGGCTTGGTGTTGAAGAGGGCGAGGGATAGGAGGGCGAAGAAGAGGGCGAGGGGTTCCTGTAGGGCGACGATGTCGAATATCCCGGCCACGGGGTACAGGGCGTAGATCAGGCCGGCGGAGAGCCCGACTCTCCAGTAAAAGTTGTCCCTCCCGATGATGTAGATGAGATACGTGTTCGCTCCGGCGAGAACGATGTTCAGTATGCGGTAGGGCAGGATGGAGGCTGTAGACAGCACCCCTAGGAGGAGGGCCTGAATCAAGTGGGGCACGACCCCCCAGTAATACTCGCACCCGTTGAGGTCCCAGAGCCTCCCCCTCGGGAGGCCGATCTTGAGCGTCAGGTAGGATATCTGCCAGTGGTGGAAAGAGTCGGAGTTCCAGTCCACGGGGATGGAGGACCAGACGAGGATGCGCGGTATGAAGGCGATCAGGGAGAAGAAAATATACGTGTATTTGGGATCCGAAAGGATTGGGTAGAGGCGTTCGTCGAACCCCATCGTATACTGTCATATATTTTTGAATGTTATTAAGTTGCTCTTAAACGCAGTTGAGCTTAAAACATCGTCAGCGCGCGCGACGCTAGATTTCCGCCTGTTAAGAGAGCTTCCGCTAGCGTTGAGAGATTAAAAAAATAAGAGTTCTGATAATAATATATCAGGAAATGGCCAGCTTGAGGACTTCCTTGGTTTCCGCAGGGAAGTCTTTCATAAGGCTGGATATCACGGTCTGCGCGACGTACTTTTTGAAAGAAGCCTCGTTCAGCTTTGGCCTGTAGACCCTGTGGTAACCTCCCTTGCCTGTCCGCTCATTATAGTCGAGGACCCCCTCGTCCACCATTGCGTTGAGGAAGTTGATTATGGATGCGCGGCTGATTGTCTTTCCCACAAGCCTGTCGTTGGTGTGGCTCCAGACCTCTCTCGAGATGGCGCCCTCCTCGTTTCTTTCCCAGACGAACCTCAAGGCTTCCTCCTGGTAGTCCCGGAAGACCTTTGAGAGACCGTCGCTCGCCGGATTAAATATCAGTGTCATATTCAAGTCACCGAATACCAGCACTTCATTGGGGTTAAAATATAAACGTTTTGTATGAGCTAACCGATATTTTCTTCTATTTGTAAAAAACTAATATTTTTTTTACATTTTTCTTGCACAGGATTGGTTTTATATCTTAAATTTAAAAGTAAAACTTAAAAAATCAATATTTACATGATTCCGGCATTTTTAGTGAAATTATAATATGATGATGCCGGGCGCTCACCCGGTGGTTTTCCGCACACCGAGGAACGAGGCGGGATTATCGTGATCGCTGACCCTTTCCAACAGTCACGGGGGCGTCAGCGGATCGATGTTGTCTGTTGCAATGGAGTGGAGCATCTCCAGGGGGATCTTGAGGTCTTCATGGGTCGCATACCTGTTGATGTTCAACAGCATATCCATGTAGGGTCTCTGACGGACCCCCGGGTAGTAGGTCCCAAATATCAGCTTGTGGATGACTCCGAGGTTGAGGGCGGTGAGGAGATCCCTCCAGAGCATAAATGGATAGCTCGGATGGTTGACATTCCCGTAGGGCCAGCTTATATCGCACCAGACGTTGGCGTGTTTCCGGGCGACATAGAGGGTCTCGTCCACCCTGGGATAGCCGAGGTGGGCGAGGACGATCTTGAGCTCGGGGAAGCTGTAAGCGACCTCGTCGATGAGGGCTGGATCCGAGTGTTTCAGCAGGTCCCCGGGGTCGGGCATCCCCGCGTGGTGGAACATGATGGGCATCCCGATGCCCGAGGCGGCCTCGTAGACCGGGAAGGCGTCCGGGTCGTTCACGAAGTATCCGTCGGTGGTGGGATAGAGCTTGAGCCCGAAGAGTCCGAGTTCCTCCCTCTGCCTCAGGACCTCGTCCCCCGACCCTCCGTGTGTGGGATTGACGTAACCGAACCCGATGAGCCTGTCGGGGACCCGGGAGACGAAGGCAGAAACCTGTTCCGGGGATGTCCTCTTATCGGATAGGACGACGGCTTTCTGGAACCCCGCCTCATCGAGGTCGGCGAGGAACTCCTCCAGGGTGACCGAGACGACGGTCGGGTTCTCGATGTCCGCGTACTCCGTCATGGAGATGTGGCAGTGGTAATCAACCCTCGGGGAATCATTGCCGGATGCGGATTTGTCTGCCTGCCTCGTGAGTGTCAAACCTGTTCATTTTAGCTAGATGAAAACGTGGCTTAAGGATTTTGAGGGTCGAGGCGACTTCCAGAATCTGCTATTTTTTTTAAATTTAGTGATCTTTTTCTTCTCTTTTCCTCTTTGTGTAAAACAAAACGTATAAATATTAGGCTGGACTAAACCCGTTGGTACGGATTTAAGCAAACCTAAGAATTGATTGCGATGTTCGAAGGAATGATTCCTAGCCTGCTCATCACGTTCAGGGAAGCCCTCGAGGCCGCGCTGATCGTGGCGATCATGGTCACCTACCTCAAGAAGGTGGGGAAGGGCGAGCTGACCCGTTACGCCTATCTGGGCTCCGGGGCAGCCGTGGCGATAAGCCTCGTCCTGGGCGTCGCGATTCAGATGGTCTACGGCGGGATGAGCAATGTGGCCGCCGAGCTCTTCGAAGGGGTTGCATCTCTGACCGCGGTGGCCGTCCTCACCTACATGATCTTCTGGATGACCGAGCACTCGAAGAACATCCGGGGAGAGCTACAGGATAAGATCGACGTCGCCGTGAGCCGGGGGGAGCTTTTCAGCATCGCCTCCCTCGCGTTCGTGGCGGTCTTCCGGGAGGGGCTCGAGACCGTGCTCTTCCTCACCACCACGTTCTTCCAGGACGCGGCGGGAACAATCATAGGCGTCGTAGTTGGCGCTACGATAGTGCTGGTGCTGGCGGTGCTCCTGATGAGGGGAAGCTACCGGCTGGACATCAAGAAGTTCTTCGGGTACACCAGCGTCATCCTCATCGTCTTCTCGGCGGGGCTCGCCGGATACGGGGTCCACGAGCTCATCGAGGCCGGGGAGAACCTTGGATACGACTTTGGCGTTCTAGGTGAGAAGCCATTCGACATCAACCCGCCGGTGAATCCCGACGGGACCTACCCCGTCCTCCATGAGAAGGGGGTCGCGGGCTCGATACTGAAGGCGCTGATAGGCTACGACGGGAACCCGGAGTGGCTCAGGATCATCGTCTACCTGGGCTACTGGGTGGTCATAGGATCCTACGTCTTCAGGACCTACGGTAAGCCCAAGGATATCTAGGCCGCCTCGGTGAACTGGGGGAGGAGGTCTGCGTGGGCCTCCATGAGGGCCCTGAACGCCTTTTTCCCCGCCTCCAGGTCGTGGACCCCGGGGTCAGCGAGGATAGCTTGGAGGGCGAGGTCTTCGTCTCCGTGAACCCCGGCCTCGACAACTAGGTCAGTGACCAGGGTCTGGATGTTGCACAGGGCGGCGAGGCCTTCGGGGAGCTCTCCGACGCCGATGGGGTTTATGCCGCTGCTGTCGACGAAGGCCGGGGTCTCGACGATGGCCCCGTCGAGGAGGTTGGGGATCTGGCCCTCGTTGGGGAGGTTGGCCTGGAGCTCTATGTGGCGGCTGTTGGAGACGATTCCCCCTATGATGTGCATCACCCTCTCCCCCGAAAACTTGCCCCTGATGTCGAGGGGCTCCCCGCCCTCGGTGATCCCGTTGATCTTCCTCCAGTTCCTCTCCCCGTGCTCCGCCATCCTGTCGATCCAGTTGAAGCCCCGGGCCTCCTCGGGGCAAGCCTGCCAGGCGTAGGCGAGGTATTCCCCGGCGTGGTTGTCGTCGGTGCTGGGGTAGAGCCCGAACTTGTTGTACAGGGCCCTGCAGAGGGGCTGGAAGCCCGGGTTCTTATCGAGGGCGTCGTCGAGGAGGGGGTAGGCGTCGTCGCCGTTTGTGAGCCGGAGGTGCTTGAACCAGCTGAAGTGGTTGAGCCCGGCGGAGACTCCGTCGAGGAGGCTCTTAGGGACGCCTATGATCTTCGAGAGGCGTTTGAGCTGCCCCTCCACCTCATGGCAGAGTCCCACGACCTTGATATCGGTGTAGCGGTCGATGGCTAGGCAGAGGCGGGGAACCGGATTGGTATAGTTGAGGAGGAGGGCGTCGGGGCAGTAGTCCTCCATATCTGAGCAGATGGCGAGGACGGGAGGGATGTTCCTCATTGTGTGGAAGAGGCCCCCCGGCCCCCCGTTCTCCCCGATCACCTGCTTGATCCCGAGGTTGAAGGGGATCTCCCAGTCCATGCGCCAACGGTTCATCCTGTCCACTGCGATGGAGAGGACAACAAAGTCGGCGTCCGCGAGGGCGTCCTCCCTGTCAGCTGTCCACTTCACATCGATGCCACTCCCGGTGGCCTCAACGATCCTCTTGGCGAGGGAGCCCATCTTCTCGAGCTTCTCCTCGTTGATGTCGTGGAGTACCAGGTTGGCTCCGTGGAGGGCTTCGATGTTGGAGGCGTCGAGGACGGAGTTGTAGCCGAAGACGCTGCTCCCTGCCCCGATGAGGACTATGCGGGGGGTCATGAAGATCAGGTAGTGGATAAATCTAGGCCATAAAACGTTTGAGGGGTCAGAAGAGTTCGATGCCGAGGAAGGCGTTGGCGAGGAAGATGACCCCGAAGAGGATGAACAATGCGGCGGCGACGTATCTCAGGTAGCGCTCCGGGACTAACTTCATCAATCCTTTTCCGATGACCACTCCGCTCCCCGTGATGAGGGCGGCGCCCAGGAGGATCCCCAGGAACACCATGCCGGGGTTCCCGTATCGGGCTGCTAGGACGAAGGAGGCGAACTGGGTCTTATCCCCGAGCTCCATGAGGGAGACGAGGCTGAAGGCTGAGGCGAGGGCACCCTTCCCGGACTCCTCGATCTCATCCCCGTCGTCCTCTCCCCTGAGGGTCAGCACCCCGAAGATGAGGAACAGCCCCCCTGAGATCACGTTGATCCAGAAGGAGGGTATCAGGTCGGCTATGAATCCCCCAACCAACACGCTGGCCCCGTCCACCACGGCGAAGGCCCCGAGGGCCCCTGCGAAGACGAGGAGGGGCTTGTGCTTCATGGATAGGGTGATGACGGCGATGTGGGTCTTATCCCCGAACTCCATCAGGGAGAAGAGGGTGAAAGAGGCGATGAGGGGCGTCAGGTCCATTTCCCTGAGACGGGGGACGCATCGAATAAAATTCTTTTGCACCCGATGAATGCCGTCGTTAGAAACCAAACAGATTCGCTGCGTGGGTCTCAGAGAGAGTAAACCCGGATTTTCGTTAAAATGAATGCCGGAGGCTACCGTTTGTTCTCGCCGGGGATTAAGACCCCGCAGTAGAGGCACACCACGGTCCTGGGGACGACGTGGTGGCAAGCTTCACACAGGTATAGTGCCTCGTGGATGGGCTTCGGCACATCGATGTTTTCCAGGAGAGCCTCTTGGGCCATGGGCATCGCGTGAAATCCTCTTCCAGTATTATAAAAGGATCGCAGGCCACGGGTCGGGAGAGGCGGCTGAAAGTGTAGGGCCGATGTTCCTATGCGTTTATTCTTTGCAGTGACGGTTGCGCAGCCAATTCTTATATGGGAACTCGAGTTGAATTGGAAACATGAGGCTCCAACCCATCTACACCCCGAAGGGGGACGCGCCGATGCTGGTGGCCTGCTTCATCTCAGGCTCGGGGACCAACGCGAGGAGGATCATAGAGAGGTCCCTCGAAGAGGACTCCCGCTACAAGGTCTCCCTGATCTTCACGGACGTCCGGGACGACCGCCTCCGGAAGAGCGGGGAGAAACGGTGCAAGGCCAAGGACATCGCAGACGAGCACAGCATATCCTACGAGTGTGAGGACATCCGGGACTATTACAGAGAACGGGGGATGAAGAGGACCGACCTCAGCCTCCGCCCCGAGTTCGACCGCCTCGTCGTGGAGAAGGTGGCCCCCCACGGGGTCGACCTCGTCGCCCTCGCGGGCTACATGAGCATCACGACGCGCCCCCTTCTCGAGGCCTTTGAAGGGAGGATGGTGAACGTGCATCCGGCGGACTTGTCCATCATGGAGGGTGACGAGCGGAAGTACGTCGGGATCCACGTGGTGAGGGACGCCATCCTCGCAGGGGAGAGAAAGCTAAGGGCCAGCACCCATGTGGTCCGGGAGAAGGTGGACCATGGGGAGGTCCTTGTCGTCTCTGAGCCCGTTCCCGTCAGGCTTCCGGAGGGTGTCGTCTTGGAGAGGCTAGCTCAGGATAAGAAGCTCCTCGGGGTTATCGTCGGTGAGCACCAGGAACGGTTGAAGGAACGGGGGGACTGGGTGATTTTTCCATTGACGATCCAGATGATAGCAGAGGGAAGATTCGCCCTAGACGGAGCCGGGGGTGTATACGTCGATGGGGCCCCGACTCCTCGGGGATACAGACTCGGGGCTACGTGAGGGCTTCCTCGTTCTTCTCGGCGCGCGCATTTCTGAGGTCCTCACTTAGCGGGCAACTTGGAAAATGGTTTAGTCCTCGAGGAACTCGAAGAGTTCTATGGCATTGAGAATGCGATCTTCAACTAATCCGATTTTCCTCTGAATCCCGACCAAGGTCTTTCATGAAACTAACAGTTGTCAAAATAAGGGATCCAACAAAACCTAGTGCTATGGGAAGGGTGAGCTTAGAATCTGTGGACATGCCTAATATTAAAATGAAAAACATCGCAATGACCAGGTAGTATTGCATTTTCATGTCGTGGTGTCTCCTGAAGCCTGATTTCTCCCCAAAGACTGATACTTAGAGAACAAAGGCCCAAGTTTAAAGAGATGGGTAACAATGGTTTGGAATTTGTATCAGCGATGTTCATGCACGCGAGGGGATAACATGCAGACCTTAAATTATCAGATCGGTGATTAATCCTTCAGTGGGTCCCTTGAGACAGGGTAAGGAACTTCTAAATGTGAAGGACCTGAGTGTCTCGCACATTGAAAAAAAGGGCTCGACGAAGATAGTTGACCGTGTTGATCTGAAGATCCATGAGGGCGAGACCGTTGGCCTGATTGGCCCCACGGGGACGGGGAAGACGGTCACTGCCAAGGCTGTCCTGAGGCTTCTTGAACCCTTCTTCAGTAAGAAATCTGAATGGGAGATCGATGGCGAGGTCTTCTACAGGGGCAGGGACCTCATGGGTCTGTCAGAGGATGAGCTCAGGGCGTTGAGGGGGAAAGAGCTATCCATAATATTCCAGAATCCCCCAAGCTCCCTCAACCCTATTCTCATGATCGGGCAGCAGACTGGAGAGCCCATGGAGGCCCACGAAGAGATTGAGGCGCAGAGGCTCAGAGAATTGGTGATAGAATACCTGGGCAAGGTTGAGCTGCCGGACGCCAGGAGGAGGTCTCGCTTCTTCCGGCATCAGTTCAGCGGCGGCGAAGCCCAGCGCATCATGATTGCCATGGCCCTGATCTGCGGACCGTCCCTGCTCGTCGCCGACGAACCCACCAGCGACCTCGATGTCATCGTCCAGAGGCAGGTCCTCGAGCTCCTGAAGAGGATCAAGGAGGATTTCGACATCTCAACGCTGCTGATCACCCACGATCTCGGGGTGATAGCTGAGATGTCTGACCACGTGTACGTCATGTACGCGGGAAGGATCATCGAGCACGGCGACGTCAAATCGATATTCAAGGAGCCCGGACACCCTTACACGAGGGGGCTGCTACGTTCCATTCCCCGGATAGACGTGGACCATTTCGACTTCGAGGGGATCCCGGGAGAGACGCCTCAACCTCCCTACGACATCCCCGGGTGCAATTTTCACCCAAGATGCAAGCACGTCGAGGATCAATGCAGCGTAGAAGATCCTGTTCTGGAAGAGGTTAAGCCAAATCATCATGTGGCGTGTCTGAGGGCCAGGGAGATATAGACACGCCAGCGCGTCGCTATAATGCATCTT
>Ga0255055_10003482_pt1 | contig 10630 bp, 8 predicted proteins | sample JV7_2_27_MG_FD_188633 | JGI IMG/M metagenome (GOLD analysis project Ga0255055, IMG submission 188633) | Seawater microbial communities from Jervis Inlet, British Columbia, Canada - JV7_2_27 | ecosystem: Environmental > Aquatic > Marine > Inlet | place: Canada: British Columbia | collected... | reverse complement strand
CCAGGGTTTTGAAGAAGCGGGCATGCATGAATTCAATCCATATCTGCAGTCCATTTTTGCCAAGGCCACCCGCCACATTCAAACCCAGCCGATATGTAACCCCGCACCGGTAGACTTTACAGCCGCCCCGGCCAGTCGAAAAATTAAGACCCCGTCAGGCGAGATCCGGCAAAGGCTGGGGCTAATGGAAAGCTGCAAGGTCGTCATGATTACGACCGGCGGAGTTCCAAAAAACTATGGTTTTATTGAAAGGTTAAAAACCCAAACCGCTACCCATTTTATCATACCGGGTGCCGGCAATTGTGTTGACATTCAGGATAATTTAATACTTTTGCCGGAAAACTCGGAGTTCTTTCATCCGGATTTAGTCAATGCTTCCGATGCCGTCATCGGCAAAGTCGGATACAGCACAATTGCGGAAGTTTACCACACCGGTATTCCTTTCGGATATTGTGCCCGGGTCCATTATCGCGAATCCGGACCGCTCGTTAATTTTATCGAAAACAAAATGCACGCTTTTGCCATCGGGCAATCAGAATTTAATAACGGAGATTGGATCCAGCGGATAGAGGATCTTTTGGCACTGCCTCGTGTTCAGAGAAACACCCCAAACGGTGCAGGCCAAATTGCCGGTTTTATCGCTAATCTGTTGGGTTAATAGCAATAATCGCGTCTTGACGATAAAACTAAAAATAGGTAATATCCTTTAAAAAACCATTATTCCCCTATTCCATTATTCCATGGTTGAGGCAAAAACTTAGGCCTCAAAAAAGCCCTTATATTTTCATTAAGTTATAGAAATTCCGGGGCGTCTAATTATGCCGTGATATAGGAAAAGGGCACACTGAAAGAGGTATCACTTATGCAGGAACTATATATCCGTTTAGCCAGGCACCTGGAACATCTTATCATGGGATATCCCTACACCGATGAACTCTTTGATCTTCTGATGGAAATGTATAGCCCGGCCGAAGCCCAGGTGGCTCTGGCGATACCCAATGATCTCGAACCGATGGAGGTTGTCGGTCTTGAACATATCGCTGCCCGGGCGGAGCTGCCTTTGCCTGAGGTGGCCGAAGCATTAGAATCCATGGCCGCACGCAACATGCTGTTTACAGCCCCTACCCAAGATGGATCGACGGGATATGCTTTGCTTCAGGTGGGCTACGGCTTGCCCCAAGCATTTTTTTGGGGCGGAAAGCAGGATGAGACAGCCAAACGCATGGCAAAGCTGGTGCTGAACTATTTTAAGGTTTCAACCACTCACAAGGTTTATGGCGGCGTACGAACCAAATCTTTCAAATACACCCCTGCCAACCTGAGTATCGAGGTCCCCATGCAGGGTGTCATGCCCCATGAACAGATTGGCTCTATCGTTGATACGGCAACCAGGATCGCAGTGGCGCATTGCCCTTGCCGAATGTCGGCCAAGATTCTTGGCCGCACGGATTGCCCTCACAGTCTCGAAGTATGCATCAAATACGACGAACTGGCTGAGTTTGTTATCAGCAAAGGGCTGGCCCGCGAAATCTCCAGCGATGAAGCGCATCATATCCTTGCAGCCAGCGAAAAAGAAGGACTGGTTCACATGGTGGACAATGCCCAGGGCCAAATTAAGCATACCTGTAATTGCTGTGGGCATTATTGCTGGAACGTGGGTATTATCAGGCGCCGCAAAATACCGCGGGACCAATTAATGGCCGTCTATTTCATCCGTGAAACCGAGCTGGCGGAATGCATCGGCTGCGGTGCCTGCGCCGATATTTGCCCGGTAGATGCTGTAAAAATGGTTGAAGATAAACCGCAGGTAGATCCGGATTGGTGCATCGGATGTGGTGTATGCGCCGTTCAGTGCCCCGCAGGTGTAATATCCATAAGCCGCCGCCTTGAAGACCAGGCCCCGCAAGACTTTACCCAACTGCATCAACAGATAAAAGAAGAACGGGGGCTGTGAAACTAGAAGTGCCTAAAATGCCTAAAATGAGCTAAAATGCCTAAAGTTCAGGAATTCTTCCCGTCGAGAGCCTCTGGGTCGAACGACTGGATCGAACGATCCTTTTTATTATAAAAGATGGAGCGCCACGCGGCGCAAGCGCCTGCGCTGCGCGAGCGACACCATAATTTTAGGCATTTTAGATCATTTTTAATTTTAGCTCATTTGTTGTAAGCACTTTGATCGGTTTAAAACTTTGCCATGGGGTCTTAATCCGCATACACAGCCTCTGCATTAAAACTTCATTCAATCCTGCCGATTCTGCAAGCCTGATTTTTTATTTGTGAAAAAAATTTCTCAAAAATCGGGAATCAGTTTCATAAGATCTAGAACGTAAAGGCTACATATTTGTGAGCTATTGCGCTAAATGCCCGTAATTGCTGAATCGCTCGATGTAGTTTTATTGGCATAAAGCTTGCTATTTTAAATTGAACACAATTTATACCGCTTTTCATAATAGTGTTCCAAATTGCGGAATTGCGGCATAAGTGGTTGTAGAAAAAAACGTTTGAATACCGCAACGTTTTTTTGACAACCTCTATAAAGTCACAGCTGAAAAGTAGGGGGAGGGAGACATTTGGGTAAAAGGGAGAGCAGCTAATTATACAGGACAAAGGCGGAACACGAACGGGCACCGATAGAAGGAAAAGCTACCAACCTTATGATGGTATTGAAAAAAGGTCCGGGCGCGACCGCCGAAAAGGATTTGATCGCAGAAGTGGCCTGGCCCGCAGACGAACTTCCGATTCCAGGAATATAAATGGGTGCTGGGACGGAAGTTACATCGAACGGCGCGACAGTTTTAGAAAAGGATGAAAAGATCTCATTATCGGTTTTAAAACCGTCTTTACATAAAATTAGGTGTTTAATGTCAAACCCGGAAAATATAATTTTCTTAAACGACAATCCCGAAGCATCCAAAGGTCCTATGTTCCCTGATGATCAGAGAACCAGCCAACGATTTGTTTATGAGGCCGCCCTTAAAATCGAAAATTGCGACTCCGGAACCTATACTTACGGTAGAATGTACAACTACAGCGCCGGTGGAATTTATTTCGAATCAGATGCCGCATTACAACCCGGCACTCAGGTGCGAATCGACATTGAAAACCCAGGTAAAGGTCTTGATACCGACCATCTCACCGCCAAAGTAAAATGGTGTCAAGAAATCTCGGCTGCAGTGGTTTTATACGACTACGGAATCGGCGTTGAATTCGATCGCTTGATGAATCGCTCAAAACGCAATGGAAAGTTTAAAGTCATTCAGGGCGGTGCGGATCAGGAAAAGACATAGAAGTGGTTTTGGCAAAATTCTTTGTGAGCCGGATTTCAGCTTGAATACTTTTCTTTAAAAGCCCGCCGGCGTTCCATTTTTTTCTTCACTTTTAAGTTTTGCAGGCTTCTTCGGTCTGAGCCGTTGCGACGGTGTCGCTGAAATCGTCTTTCCGGAAAATGGTCTGAAGAAGAAGATTTGCGGCGATCGGGCAGAGAACGTCTCCCGCCCCGATCTTTGATATTACGGATATCAATGGTATCGGCCACTGTGCAATGCCTTTTCGCGTGAATCGTTTTGTCGACCCGAATGTCCTTGTCGATGAGTAAAATAAAGGGTGTATCGAATTATTCCCTCTGAATTTCAACTCATAAATTAGGGGAATATAATTTTAAAAATTACAGGCGTCCGCAATTTTGTCAAGTCTTAGTTCGCTTTAAATCGGCTTTTATTTAACAAAAGCCCGATTGACTCAAAGCGCGCCGGTCAGATGATTTTTCAAAAATTTCTTCAAACGCTCCTTTCCATCATTGGAAAGCCTACGCGAATCATCCAAATCTTTGCCGTGCAACTCTTCATGACAACTGGCGGCTCTGATCGCCTCAAATTGCTCCCGGCACCTTGCACAATATTTACACATCAAAAGGTGCATGCGCATCAGTACGCGTTGATAAAAAGGCAGCCCCCGATCCATAGATTCGGAGATTAACTGAGAAACGTCTTTGCAGCTAAACATCCAGTGCACGGTTCACTCCTTTATTATCCGGCGCTCAACCATTTATTTTCAAGGCAGCGCCGCAGCGACATACGGGCCCGATAAAGCATGACCCAACTATTCGTCGCGGTTATGTCTAGGACCTTACAAACTTCTTCTGTGCTGAGCCCATCCATTTCACGCAACATAAATGCCTCGGCCAGACGCTCCGGAAGTTCTGCCAGGCAGAAATAAAGCACATCTAAAAATTCTTTTTGCTCATAGATCTTATCCGGATTGATGGCCCATTTGAAAGGCCGAATCTGCCAGCCTCCATGGTCGTTAAAGTCTGAGTCCGCCAGGTCAGACAGTGTCTCGATTTTATCTGAAGACGGTTCTCGAATTTTTTTTCGAATGTAATCGACAATTTTATGTTTCAGAATTGCGATCAACCAGGTTCGACCGGCGGATCGGCCTTTGAAGTTTTCGCGAGCCCGCAAGGCGGCCAGAAATGTCTCCTGGACCAGATCTTCAGCAACGGATGGATCCTTAATCCTTGATAGTGCATATCGATAAAGGAAATCGCCATATTCATCCACCCATGTTTCCGGGTTATCGATATTCGCGGCGTCAGATTTCCTTGCATTCATAATGATAGCCAATTGCTGGAAGAAAGTGCAAAAATAAAGTTCTTCTGAGATGAACAAAATTTACAGAAACTATATCAGCAATTAAAAAGGGTTGCAATGATTGTTCCCCGGGATGAGTCAACGACCATTCGCAAGGCGCGTGGATGGGGAAAGATATTCAGGGTTACGATGAGATTCCAAAATCCGTGAAAAAAAATATTGGGGGTGACCCGGCCTTACGCCATTATCACCCCCCGGCCATTAAACCTTAGACTAATTTTTGGGCGGCCGCAAGCACGTCATCATAATTCGGCTCTTCTGACAGCTCTTTGACATTCTGGATGTATTGAATGATGCCGTTTCGATCCATCACAAAAATTGATCGTCCCAGCAGGCGCAGCTCTTTGATTAAAACACCGTAGGCTTCTCCAAAGGCTGCATCGCGGTGATCCGAAAGCGTGACCACATTTTCGACACCAGCGGCACCACACCACCTCTTCTGGGCAAATGGCAGATCCGTGCTGACGGTTAATATGACAACATCGTCTCCCAACTGACCGGCGGCTTCATTAAACCGGCGGGTTTCCATATCACACGTCGGCGTATCGAGAGACGGCACCGACGAAATAACACATACTTTGCCCTGAAATGATGATAGTTTGACCGGGTTTAAATCATTGTCCAGCAACTCTAAATCCGGCGCCGAATCTCCGACGTTTGGCTGTTTGCCGACCAGGGTGAGGGGATTTCCATGCATGCTAACAGCAGCACTGTGTTCTTCCATTTCGACCTCCTTTTTGTAAAATATAATCCTCTGCAAGGACTCATAAAAATACGGATCTATAACCCAAAAGAAGGTAATCCATCGCGGGAGCTTTCAATTTCAATGAATTTCGGAGCATTGGAGTACTGGAGTATTGGAGTCATGGAGAACTGGCGAAAGGATTGATGTCTTTTTTTCAACACTCCAATACTCCATCACTCCAGTACTCCAGGTCCGAGACTTTCAAGAACTTTCGGCATCCCCAAAATTGCCTTTTTATTGATCATAGTTCCGTAAAAATATTAACGTTTACAGAACATAATACTTTTTAAGTTCAAATCAACTTCATCGTCGTGACCGATCCATGTCCTCACATGGGCAAATTCTCTTGGTGTTATCCCGAACTGGAACAGTCTCCAAAAGCCGCTTTAGATATGCTTGTCGCGACACAATCACACCTCTTTTGGTTTTCGAGAATTTGAAACACACATCGCCCTGGCGCGTGCTTGACTAAACCGATTACGCAATTACATTTGCTGTAAGCTTTGATGGCATCATTCGACAAAAAAGCTAAATTCTAAAATCTGCGATCGAATATGGAGGCTGAGATGGCAAATTATGATTATGATATCGGAATCATCGGCGCCGGCGCCGGTGGTTTGACCGTGGCGGCCGGAGCTGCTCAGCTGGGTGCCAAAACACTTTTGATTGAAAAGGAAAAAGAGCTCGGCGGGGACTGTTTGCATTTCGGTTGTGTCCCGAGCAAAACGCTTATCAAAAGCGCCCACGTCTATCATTTGATGAAAAATGCTGAAAAATTCGGCCTACCAAAGGTAGATGTGCCGCCTGTCGATTTTAGAAACGTATCTGCGCGGGTAAGATCGGTGATCAGCACCATCCAGCATCATGATTCCGTAGAGCGTTTTTGCCGCCTGGGAGCCCAGGTGGAATTCGGTCAGCCGAATTTTACGGATGAGCACTCCATCCGACTAAACGCAAAAAGCTACACGGCCAAAGTCTGGGTGATTGCTTCAGGATCTTCGGCCTTAATCCCTCCCATCAACGGCCTTGAGAAAACACCGTATATTACCAACAGAGAAATCTTTTATCTCGATCATCTGCCCGAATCCATGATTGTATTGGGCGCCGGGCCGATCGGTATTGAAATGGCCCAGGCGTTCAACCGGCTTGGAACTGCCGTAACGGTAGCCGGCAAGGGGGCTCAAATTCTACCAAAAGATGATCAAGATCTCGCCGATGCGGTCATGGAGACCCTGAGTTCTGAGGGTGTAAAATTCTATCTTGACCACACAATTGAAGCCGTAAACGATCTGGGTAACGAAAGAAAAGTCACTATAAAACACAAAGACGGCAACACGGTAAACCTTAAGGCCGAAACGCTCCTGGTCGCCCTGGGGAGGAATGCTAATGTTGAAGGACTGGGGCTTGAAACCATCGGTGTTGAACACGATCAACGCGGGATCAAGGTTGACAATCGAATGCGCACCAACCATAAACATATTTATGCGGTGGGTGACGTCAACGGCGGCTTTCAGTTCACGCATGCGGCCGGATATGAAGGCGGCATTGTGGTCGGCAATGCCATTTTTCGCATCCCTCGCAAGGCTGATTATACCTATCTGCCCTGGTGCACCTTCACGGACCCGCCCCTGGGCAATATCGGCATGAATGAAACCATGGCTAAAAAAGCCGGCATCGATTATACGACCTGGACCGAAGAATTCAAAGACAATGACAGAAGTCTGGCCGAAGGCGAAAAAATTGGAAAAATTAAGATGCTGTTGAATGAAAAAGAAAAACCTGTCGGCGTGCAGATTTTAGGACCCCACGCGGGGGATCTGCTCGCGGAATGGGTAGCTGTGTTAAACGGAAAAGTTAAACTGTCCACCCTGGCTGCGGCCGTACACCCTTACCCGACCATCGCTGAGATCAACAAACGCGTGGCCGGCAATTTCTTTTCACCGAAAATATTCTCTGATAAAGTCCAGAAGGGGTTAAAGTTTTTCTTTCATCTGAAAGGCCGGGCCTGCGAAGTTGAATCCTGACAGCCGCTAGCGAGAAAAGTTTCCTGGCTCAGAGGATCAGGAATTGATTTTGTCCCATTCAAAAACAGAAGTTAAAAGCCCCTTTCAAGGAGATCGGCATGGGAAGTAATACCACTGACACAAATATCACCGAAGATGCCATGGCGTCTGTGATCGTACCGGATCTGGGACTCGATGCGCTGGCGTGCGTAGCCCCCAAGCGCAGTGATCCCTGCACCATCGTCATTATGGGGGCAAACGGTGATTTAGCGAAACGAAAGCTGATGCCGGCTTTATTTGACCTTTACCTTAACGCGGGGCTGCCGGATCGTTTTTTGATCGTGGGCGCCAGCCGGAGGGAAATCGATGAACAGGAATTCAGGGCGAAAATGCAGTCGGCCTTGAAAAAGGCCGGCGCATATGACGAAACCAGATGGCCGTCTTTTGCCGAAATGCTCTATCATTGCTATACGGATTTTGAAGATCTGGATTCATTTAAAAACCTGGCCCAATTGCTGCGGGATCTGGACCAAAAATTTAACACCGGCGGAAACCGGGTCTTTTATATGGCGCTGCCCCCGTCGATTTACAAAACAGCTGCCAGGATAATCGGACAGGTCGGCCTGGCGGACGAAAATCAAAACGGCAACGGCTGGTCACGCATTGTCGTGGAAAAACCATTCGGCACGGATCTGAAAACAGCCCGGGATCTGGATAAGAGCCTTCACCGGGATTTCGGAGAAAACCAAATTTTCAGGATCGATCATTACCTGGCAAAAGAAACGGTTCAAAATGTGTTGATGCTGCGTTTTGCCAACTCCCTGTTTGAGCCCATATGGAATCGGCGCTATATCGAGTATATCGCTATCACCGCCATCGAACAGCTGGGAGTTGAGCATCGCGCCGGGTATTATGAACAGTCCGGTGTGTTAAAAGATATGTTCCAGAACCATATGATGCAGCTTCTGTCCCTCACAGCCATGGAGCCTCCGTCACGCTTCGAAGCCGATCAGGTCAGAGACGAAAAGGTCAAAGTGTTTCAGGCCTTAAGGCCTTTTCAGGTGGACCAACTCGAGGAATATCTGGTTCTGGGGCAATATGCAGCCGGCACGGTTAACGCCAAACCGGTCCCGGCCTACCGCGAGGAATCAGGGGTGGATGCGAACTCCCTTACGCCAACATTTGCCATGATGAAAGCTTACCTGGATAACTGGCGCTGGCAGGGTGTCCCCTTTTACCTGACCTCCGGCAAGCGCCTGGACCAAAAATTAACCGAGATCGCGATCCAGTTCAAACACGTTCCACATTCGATGTTTCGCCATACCCTGGGAGACACGATCGCGGCCAACCGGCTCATTCTGGGAATTTATCCGGACGAAAAAATAACACTGACGTTTCAAACTAAAAACCCCGGTGCCGTGGTTTGCCTGCGCACCGTAACCATGGATTTTCATTATCAACAAAATTACAGCGGCCCTACCCTGGACGCCTATGCCAGAGCTTTGATTGATTGTATGCTGGGCGATCAAATGCTATTCTGGCGTCAGGACGGTGTCGAACTTTGCTGGAGGTTTCTAATGCCCATTTTAGATCGCTGTGAAGCCTGTCATGATCAGGCCGAATTGCTTCACTTTTATGAAGCCGGCAGTAATGGTCCCAAGGCTATTGAAAAAATAAAATAAAAATTCAATTTTCGCACAATCCGGATTAATCATGGCCACTTATCGGCTACTTGCTTCTGGCATCTGGCGACTGGCTAAACCGATCCGGACGACATTCAGAAAAAGCCAGTAACCAGACACCAGCAGCAAGCGACCAGAAGCCAGCTGCCAGCAGCCAGAGACAAGGAGCCAGATATGGAAGAAGTGATGCAATCAACAGTTAATAACCGCAAAAAAGCTGTCATAAAAGCGTTAATCCTGGCAGCATTTATCTTCGGAGCGATCCTGCTGGTACGCTTTACACCGGTGAAGCAATATCTTACGCCCGAGGCGTTGGGCCGTTATTTGGATACCGTCGGAATGTGGGCGCCGGTGATATTCATCCTGATATATGCTGCCGGAATCTGTCTATTTATACCGGGCACACTGCTTACCGGCATAGGGGCCGCCCTATTTGGTCCCTACTGGGGCTTTGTGGTGGTTTGGATCGGAGCCATGATCGGGGCCAGCGTGGCCTTCATGATCGGGCGCACCCTGGGCAGAGAATTTGCCGCCTCCCTGATCGGCGATAGATTAAAAAAATATGACGATGCCATTGAACGCAACGGATTTGCCACCGTTTTATATCTGCGGCTGGTGTACTTCCCGTTTACCGCCATGAATTTCGGGATGGGGCTGACCAAAGTGCGGTTCTGGGATTATTTTTCTGGAACCGGCCTGGGTATTATCGTCGGCACCTTTATTTTTACGTTTTTTGTCGGAACTCTAAAAGAGGTCTGGGTCTCCGGCAACTGGGCCGAACTGATCTCGCGTAATGTATTTATCTCGATCGGGTTGTTTGTCTTTTCGTTATTCATCCCTAAAATCATCAAAAAAATCAAAGGGGAAGAGACATAATGTTAAAACTCGAAATCCGAAACAAATTCGAAACTCGAATATCAAATGACCAAAACATCCTGTCCTTTTTATATTTGGCTTTCATGATTTTTGAATTTTGAATTTAGAAAATTAGGATTTGTTTCGGCCAATTTTATAAGATCCGGCGTGCTTCGATATTCGGATTTGCCTGAGGTTTAATCAGCACAAACACCTGGTATTTAAAAAATTTACGCTATTTAATCTAATCGGGTATCTATTAACAAAGGGGGGATTAAATGCCGACAAAACTGGACCAACTCTGTGTAAACACGATTCGAATGCTTTCTGCCGATGGGGTGGAAAAATCCAAATCGGGTCATCCCGGCATGCCGATGGGCGCTGCCGCTATGGCCTATGTTCTCTGGACGCGCTTTTTGCGGCATAATCCCAAAAATCCCAATTGGCCCAACCGGGACCGCTTTGTGCTATCGGCCGGTCACGGCTCGATGCTGCTTTACAGTCTTTTGCATTTGACCGGTTATGATTTGCCCCTGGAAGAGCTTCAAAATTTTCGCCAATGGGGCAGTAAAACTCCCGGGCATCCCGAACAGGGTCACACACCGGGCGTGGAGACCACCACCGGCCCTTTGGGGCAAGGGTTTTCCAATGGCGTCGGCATGGCCCTTGCCGAACGCTACCTGGCGGCTCGTTTTA
>Ga0255055_10003481_pt1 | contig 10633 bp, 8 predicted proteins | sample JV7_2_27_MG_FD_188633 | JGI IMG/M metagenome (GOLD analysis project Ga0255055, IMG submission 188633) | Seawater microbial communities from Jervis Inlet, British Columbia, Canada - JV7_2_27 | ecosystem: Environmental > Aquatic > Marine > Inlet | place: Canada: British Columbia | collected... | reverse complement strand
GATCCATATGTAATGGACGCTCAATTTCGATCAAAATATTGTCTGCTGGAGAGGTATTTAGAGCACCACCCCAAATTATGCAAGCATTTTCTTTTAATATAATGTTTTTTAATACATCAGCCTCGAAGGTCACAGGAGCTAAAACTTCCATTGAATCAGCAGTACCAGAGGGTGAAGTAATGGCTCTTGTTGACGATTTTGGTATTGTTAACCCAGCAGCTGCAACGATTGGAACTATTATGAGCGTAACTTTATTACCAGGGACCCCGCCAGTTGAATGCTTGTCATAAACTTCTGGACCGAAATCAAAGACTTCTCCACTTCTTGCTTCTGCATAAGTCAATGAAGTCATCTCTTCATTATCCATTCCATTTATCGAAACAGCTGTAATAAACGCTGCTAAATCTATTTTTGATAATGAACCAGAGACCGTATCTATAATAATTTCATTAATTTCTTCTGCGGAAAGCTTATTTCCTTTTATTTTCTTCTGAATAAACTTAAAAGAGTCGGGGGGATCTGCTGGTTTCACGGAAATTATCGTATCATCTTGAAGATTTTTTTTTTCTTTAATTATATCCATAAAAATTCCTATTTCTCCTGGATTCACGAGAGAGTTGGAATAGTCAATTTGCAGAATTGCAATCCAATATCTCTCTTCAATATTTTTAGTATCTAAATTTTTGATAGTGATACGGTCACCTGCTTTTTGACCTAATTTTACCGCGTCTTCAATATTTAGAACTACATCTTTAGTATTCCCAGTCTCAAAGTTAATTGTTTTTACTTTTAACTTCATAATGAACAAACATCGCTTGTTTAATTATTAATTAGATATATTGGTTATATAACTTTAAGTAAAATTTCTTAATATGCTTGTATATTGCCTTATTTACTCAAGTTAGTATTTTTCCATTTAATTTATTTATATCCTTTAATAAAGTTAATTAAATACTATTATATGAGATTAATTATGAATAAGTTTGAAAAAGCTCAAGAGGTACTCCGTGAACTAGGTGGAGACGGTTGGTTAATAATATGCGTAGAGGATAGTGATATTAATTCCCGTTTCATGATAGGAGTCGAATCTCACGCTCGTCATTATATATATGTTGCGGCAGATGGAAATCACAAGATAATTGCGGTTGAAATGGAGGCTCCTATGATAGAACGCTCTTTAAAAAAGAAAAAAGTAAAAGCTGAGGTATTTTCGTACAAATCTATGAAAGAATTAGACAATATTCTGAGTCCTATTGTTAATAAAACACGAGTGGCCTTAAACTTCGGAGAAAATGTTTTGAGCTCAGAGGGAACGGGATTTGCAGATTTTATCAACGCTGGAGATTATTTCTCCATGAAAAAATTGGCCCCCCAAACAGAATTTATATCAGCAGCGCCAATCATAGAAGCCTTAAGAAGTGTTAAAACTCCAGATGAATTAGCAGATTTACGAAATGTATGTAAAGCCACTATAGAGATTCTAGAGACAATACCTGATTGGGTAAAAGTTGGTATGACAGAAAAAGACATAAAAGCGAAACTAGAATATGAGTATATGAAATTAGGACAGCCCTCATTTGGATCAATAGTTGCTACTGGAGCTCATTCGGCAGACCCTCACCATAATACCTCTTTGCAGAAAATCGAGCAAGGAGTCTTGCTAATCGATACGGGGTTACAAATAGATGAAATGAGTTCTGATATTACTAGGACTTTCTGGGTTGGTGCAAATCCTCCTGAAGATTTCATTAAAGCATATACTGCTCTATATGAAGCGAAGAATGTTGCTACTGATTACTTTACTGATGGAACTCCAAAAAATTTACCTGCTTTAAAATGTAGAGAATATCTAGCTGCAAAAGGGTACGATCATGAAAAACTGTTTTTCCATGGGTTAGGGCATTCCCTTGGATTTGTAGCTCACGATATTGGGAGGAGTGTAAGTTGGAAAGTGCCTGAAACTTATAAGTTTAAAGAAAACATGGTGTTTACCAACGAACCTGGTTTATATTGGAGAGATAAATGGGGGATTAGATTAGAAGATGATGTCATAATTGGTAAAGATAAATGTGAACAAGTTACCAAAGTATCTGAAATTCCAATTCTAATTTAAAATAAAGTAGAAATATTTTACAACTTAATAGAAAAAGGAAATTCCTTTATTTCTTCTATTTTATTCTGGTCTGGATCCATAAAATTAATAAAAATTTTAATTACATAATCTCCAGCTTCAAGTGGTTTAAGGTTAATCTCCCATTTTATATCTTCATTAGATCTAAGGGAATATATCTGCTTATTCGTGGTCCCCCTCATAACTTTTAATTGTTCTGGAAATTCAACAACTAACTTCAAATCTAACGCTTCTCCTTCGCTCTGGTTTTCTATTGTAATCTCGAGTGGAGAAGTTTTATCCAGGAGAGGAGGTCTTAAATTTCTTATTGATGCTGTTAATGTAGCAGGAGGAGAAACCAAATTGGGTATTATCGATTGAGTTTCATACAGGAAAATCAAATCGTTATTTAACTCGCACGTAAGCACCATGGGACCGATACTTGAATTATCAACTTGAAAATGAGGTTTAATTTTGAATCGTAAATGAGTTTCCTTACCTATATCTAAAGGCAACGGAACGCTTGGTTTATTGTGTGATGCTAAATTATCAGACAAATTTATTAAAAATTTAGTGATATTAAATTGGTTCAATTCAAACTGATAGAAAGAGTTGTTTATGATTTCCACTAGAGGTTTTGTATTAAACATTAAATCCAAATTTAGAATTTCATTTGTGGTATAAATTTCTTTGTCTAATTTAAATGAGGTCGTAATACTAAGCTTAATATGTGTTATTAATAATACCAATTTTAAGAGTTTTAATTCTGCTTCTCTAAATTTGTAATCTCCAATATTATCTTTGATTTTTTTGACATATTTAGATTCCTTATCTCTCAAAGCCAGAGTAATTTCCGAAACAAGCTTAATCAGCTGATGTTCCTTAAAAAATTCTTTATCAACCTTTTTACTTATCTTCTTTAAAAACTCTAACCCTTCGTTTGGAGTTCCTTTGACATAGGAACACATGTAAGAAAGCACGGAAAATATAACATAATTCGAGTTTCTATCCCCTTCACTCTTGAGTTTAGGAATGAGATTTAATGCTTCCTTATAAATAGAGTTTGCATCTCTAAAGTTATTTGCCCATAAACAAGCTTCTCCAGATTGTCTAAATAACTCTACGCTGGTGTTAAAACGCCCGATTTCAATAAATATTTTTGCACTGTCCATGAAACAGACTTTTGCTTTTTCGTAATCATTTAATTTAAGCATCATATTCCCAGCTAAATGGTAACTTTTACCCGCTTTTTTAAATTGTTTCGCTCTATACAGTTGCTCAGCTTTTAGTATCTGTTTTTCAACAACTAATCTTTGGTCCTTTTTCATTCAAAAATCACTATACTATTAAATTAAACGTGAAATTAATAATTGAGGGATTGTTTTGACTTATTGGCATCTAAAACCAATTATTGAATTAAGAAAACTGTAATAGAAGTTTAAAAGAGTTAAACTTCAAAAAATTAAAAAATATGGAGTAAAACTTTTATTACCGAAACCATTGCAGAATGGTCCGTCTTCTCGCGACTAATATTTTTTCGCGAAAATCATTCCTTCGGTTTAATCTTTTTTCTTTTTTTCTTCAGAATCTTTTTTCTCAGCTTCTTTTATCAGTGATTCTTTAATGGGGTTAGTTCCTAGATTCTCTATTATTTCAGTTACTCGGATGACTTCTTCTTGAAATTTTTGACCCTCAGCCGCACTACAGCTAAACATTTGGATTCTCTCTGGTGCTACTCCTGCTGTTTTTAAAATTTCCTTTGTGTATTCTACGTTCTTTGCTGCTACTAAATTCCCAGTTTCGTAGTCGCATTCTCCTTTGTATCATCCAGCAACTATTACACCATCTGCTCCCTTTCCAATTGCTCGCATCATTAAGCTAGGTGTAACTCTCCCTGTGCAATTTATCCTTATTGGTCTAATTGTTGCGGGATATTGAGCTCGAATCGTACCGGCCATGTCTCCAGCGCCATAGCCTCATTTCCAACACATAAAGGCTAAAATTTTTACTTGGTCTTTTACCTTCGCTGTCATATTTTACACCTCTCTATATGTTTTCCAATATAGCATCAATTTGTTTTTCGTATTGGGGCTCACGATAGTATCTTAAAGTTATTGCTTCTGAGGGACAATTGGCTAAGCAAGCACCGCATCCTCTACATAGGATTTCATTTACTTCAGCACCATCAGGTTCTACTTTAATAGCGTCGTAAGGGCAGTTAAGTTGACATAACCCACATTTAGCACACTTTTCATTATCAACAGTTGCACGGATTAAGAGAATTCGGTATTTATCTTTCATCATTAACCTTGCTAAAGAAGAAGCAGCTGCTCTTCCTTGTGCTATTGAATCCGAAATCGCTTTAGGTCCTTGAGATACACCAGCTAGTACTATTCCGGGAATTTTTGTATCGATAGGGTTTAATCGTGAATGAAATTCCTTGAAAAAACCATCATGACTTTTTTCAAGTTTTAAAATGCTTGCGATTTTTTCGATTCCTTTAGCTGGCACCATGGCACTAGATAAAACAACTAAATCGTACTCAAATTCTTTTAATTTAGTAGTCCCAACCGTGTTTTGTAAAGCGACCTTAAGATTGTGTGTTTCGGGATCTTCTTGAAGCCGGGATACATTTGTTCTGATGTATTTTATTCCTTCTTTTCGAGACGCTGTGAAGTATTCCTCGTAATCTTTCCCCGCTGCTCTTATGTCCATATAAGCTACAGTGACATCTATATGTGGAGAGTGTTGTTTGATGAGTTTTGTATTTTTAACTGATATCATGCAACACACACCAGCGCTGCAGTATGTTTGCCGAGTTAGATCTCTTGAACCAACGCATTGAATGAACAAGACACTTTTCGGTTCTTTTCCATCAGAAGGACGCTTTAAATGTCCAACCGTAGGGCCGTTTGGTGCTAATATCCTTTCAAGTTTTAATTGAGTGATTACATTTGGATAGACATTGTATCCTAAATAACCCGTTTCAGGTTCGTATTCGTCCCATCCAGTTGCTACAACTATCGACCCAACCTTAACTTCCAGAAGTTCATCTTCTTGATCGAAATCAATTGCATCCACTTCACACGCTTTTATACACAACCCACACTTAATACATTGCGTCATATCAATTTGTGCCAACATTGGAACTGCTTGTGCGAAAGAGGCATAGATTGCTCTCCTGGGGTCCAATCCTTCGTTAAATTCGTTATATCCATAAGCAGGACAGACCTCCCAACAAGCACCACAACCGTTACATTCGTTATTTACGTATCTTGCTCTTTTCCGGATTTTAACTTCAAAATTACCTACAAATCCAGTTACTTCTTCTACTTCACTATATGTATGTAAGTTTAATCCCGGGGTTCTTGCTGTTTGGAGCATTACTGGTCCGAGGATTCAGATACTACAATCGTCTGTAGGGAATGTTCGGTCAAGCATTGCCATTTTGCCGCCAATAGTTGGTTTCTTTTCAACTAAGTGCACTTCAAATCCTTCTTCAGCTAAATCGATTCCTGCTGATAATCCAGCGACTCCTCCACCAATTATTAGAGCTTTCTTTGTTATGTCCACTTCCTTAACAAGAATCTTCTCTAAGGTGGCAGCTCGAGCAACACCAGCACGAATAGCATCTTCAGCTGTACTTTTTGCCCCTGGTCTATCGTTTCTATGAACAAAACTCGAGTGTTCTCGAATATTAACGAATTCTAAGTAAGATGGATCTAAATTCATCTCTTCCAACACACTTTTAAAAACAGGTTCGTGAGTTTTTGGAGTACAAGATGCCATAAGTAATCTATTAGCGTTGTGTTCTATCATCTTTTCTTTTATAAACTCGGCACCGGACTGAGTTCATAGAGCGATATAATCTATTGCTTCGACGACATTCGGTAACTTTTTCGAATATTCTGCTAACGCTTTTGTATCTATTATTTCAGCTATATTCAAACCTCATTGACAGATAGTTACGAGTATTCTGATTTCATCATTTTCAGTCATTACTTTGTCTTTAGTTTCTACCATTGCATATTTCTCCTAGTGTTATTTTGTTAGTTCCTCCAATAAATTTTACAATAATTATTATACATGAAATATTTTATTCTAATTTAAAATAACGATTAAAAAAATTAACTTTAAATCAGTATTCTTTTATATATCTTTTATTATTGATGGAATTAAAAATATTCGATTAAATCAAATTTAAATAGATTTTCCACGGTTATTACTTTAAGATGTTATTTAGTTTTCTGCAAATGGGAATTCCTCTAATAGGGGAACTAATCCCGTTTATTATAATGGGCGCGTTCGCTGCAGGAGATATATTGTTATTAAAGTTAGCATTAGTGGTAACTAAAGCCCAGAAAAGGACTCGGATGAAATGGGTTGCGGGAAGTTTTGCTATTCAATTTGGAATAATTTTTATAATTAGTTCTCCCTTGTTTTTGTTAGGTTTTATGGGTTCATTTAAAGGAGAACCCGATGCAATAATTCCTATAGTTATCCTTTCAGCATTTATAGACCTCAACGTGATAAACGTCTTACATCAAGTAGGTCTAAAACGTTCATCTGGCATTCTTTTGATTACATTCGTTCCTCTAATTATCGTAATGATTATATTAGGAAACACATTTGCACGAATGCCATAGAATCAATAAGTTACTCATAAATTAATTTCTCTGTTAATTTGCTGATTCATTGCAATTACTTTTTCTCTTGCAGCCTCACCAAATTTGTCAGCGGGATATTTTCCATTTTTATAATAAGCATATGTTATTCCTCTTGACGAATTAACTATCCCCCCTAAACCATTTTCATTGAACCCACTTTTTATATCTCTCGCAGTAGCACCTTGAGCTCCAAAACCAGGCATTAATATATACGAATTTTTCACAATACTCCTGATAGATTCTAACTCTTGCGGAAAGGTTGCGCCTACCACTACACCTAAATTATGAAACTGTGAAAATTGGGTTAAATTTTCCCCCCAATCTGCTACTAATCGAGCCATTTTTATATAATTACGTTCTAAGGTTATTTTTTCTACATTGACTTCTATAACAGAATCTAAAGCATTTGGAATTCTGGCACTAAAAAGATTCTGAAAATCTCTGCTGCTAGGATTCGATGTTTTTACTAAAACGAATACACCTTTTTCTTTATGTTCTAAAAAAGGTTTAACTCCGTCAATTCCAAGGTACGCATTTAATGTGCATGCATCTGCATTATACACTTTAAATGTGGAATGGGCATAAGCTTCTGAAGTCGCTCCGATATCGTTTCTTTTTGAGTCTAAAATTACAAGCAGATCTTTTTTATGGGCATATTTTATAGTTTCTTTTAAGGCAGATAACGCATCGTATTTCTCATAAAATGCAATTTGGGGTTTAACAATAGGGATCAAATCTGATGTATTATCTATCAAAATTTTATTAAATTCAAAAATGACTTTGTTCGGGTATTCAAATTCTTTAATAAGGAATTGTGGAATTTCTCCTTCCTTATCCATTCGAGGATCTAAACCCATACATACAACACTACGTTTATCTTTGATAGATTGGATCAGATCTTCGATAAAAGTCATAATTCTTCATCAATCCTCGTTATTACATTACTATTTCAAATACTCTCAAAGTTCTATCGCGTTTTAAATAAATGATATATCTTGATACTCTATAGTTGCCTCATTTTTTTTAGCAAGATCTAGTTCCCGTACTTTACGATTTAAATTTACAAACGCTTCTTTCACGAATTTCTTATTTTTTGCTCCTGTACAAACAACTTTTCCAGTGGAAAATATCAAAAAAACAGTTTTAGGGTCTTTCATTCGGTAAATTAAACCTGGAAAGACTTCTGGCTCGTACATGGCGTTTTCCATTATAATTGCAGCCATATTTAAATCAATAAATGTGTGTAAATCTCCACTTGCGACAATATTCTGAACCGTGATTTCTGGATTAGATACATTAATTCCTGCATTTTTAATATATTTAATAATTTTTTTTACTCCAGGGCTTGCCTCCTCTGCTCTTCTAAGTCCTGTAATAACCATTTTTCCCGTAGAGAATATAAGAAATGTTGCTTTTGGGTCTTTAATTCTCATGACAAGACCCGGAAACCTTTCGGGATTATACTCTGCATCTTCAAATTTGCGGGCGATTTTGGTAAGGTCAATCTTTTCAGTAATCTCCATTACAACTGTGGCAACAACATTTTCGATTTTATAGTCTAATTTAAAATTAGATTCATCTCTTTTTTCTACCGACATAATTCTTTACCTAAAAGAAATAATTGTTCATTAAACATAATTCTTTATATAAAAAAAATTTATTTATTTAAATAACATTCGATCGAGTTAAATCTTTCTAATTTGTTTCCTCAATATCCTCTGCAGCTATTCTTTCACGGATTTCTTTCTTAATTTTTTTTATTGTAACTCCTTTAAGTTTAATGAACTGATGAATTAATATGCTGGTGGAGATAAGAATTCCAATTAAGTAAAACACCTGAATAGTCCAAAAAAATGGCTCGATAGATGTAAAGAATACAAGATTGAATGTATAAGACAAACATGCGATTGTTGTAATGCAAATCATAGAGATAAGTAAAGCTATTCTTTCATAAAACTTAGGTCCGCCTTTATCAAAAACAATTATTTTTAACCAAAAGATTATGCAAACAAATGCTAAAGGTGTAAAGATAAGTGCCCCGATGGCAATTGGGATAAGTAAATACACTGCAAATTGATCTCTCCAGATATCTAGGATGTCTCCTAATGTCATCTGATCTTGAATTTGAGCTTTCGCGTACTTTCCTCTCCAGTTAAAGTATCCTTTCTTCATTTTTCGTCCTATTTCTTTTGTTCCTCTCTTCACACGTTTAATTATTCCCATGTCTACAGCCTCCTGAAATTCTTCTCTAATTAAGGGAATGATATATAATGTTAGCATTAAAGAGATAATACCGTAAAGAAATACAAGAAGATCAAGCCAATATTGTATACCTGTTGGAGGTATTGCGGGAGGTAAGCTTGAAATTATGCTATAAATAGCATATCCAATGAAAATTCCTGGAACTATCACTTGAATAATTATAAGAATCTGAACATGTTTTTTCGTAAATTTTTCAGTAAAACGACTAAGAATCCACAAAATACCATTAGAAACAGTTAGTATCAAACCAAAACCAGAAAGAAGCTTCATTGTCCAAAAGAAAAGTAAGAACGTAATATTCAACGCAACAAATCCAAAAACAAACTCAAGAATCATGAAAATTACAGTTGCAACTAAACCAATTATATAAAATATATCAAATTTTTTGAGATTTAGATTCATAAGTAAAAAATATTCCTTAAAATCTTAATAATTTTTGTGTTTTCAGACTTAAAGTCATATTTTTCAAAAATAGGAATTATGTTTTATAATAAATGATATGATAAATTTAGGTTTAGAGTGCTGATTCGTCAATTATATCATAAATTTTATCAATGAGGGAGCTAATTTTTATGGTTTCTTGCGCTTCAGTTTTCATATTTTTTATTGTAACTTCGTTTTGTTCCATCTCTTTTGGACCAATAATCAATACAATTAACACTCCAAGTTCATTGGCTTTACTCAATTGATTTTTAAGATTTGAAAATCGATAATCTACGATACATGGAAAATCTTCACCTCTTACCATTCCAGCGAGTTTTAGCGCGTAATCTGACACACTTTCGCTAACTGAAGCAATGTAAATAGTATCGGTATAATCAGGTTCCCGAATTTCTTCTGGGATTAAATTATATGTTTTTAGAAATAAAGAAAACATTAAAACACCCATCCCAAATCCGGTTCCTGTTATTTTTTCATCAGAAAATAGAGAAAGTAGGTCATCATAGCGTCCACCACCAAAAATACTTCTAATATTTTCTTTTCCTGTATCAAAAACTTCATATACTATTCCTGTATAATAATCCAGACCGCGTGAAACTCCAGGTGAAAAGGTACAATACTCTGAGATCTCAGCATCTTCTAGAAGTTGTATAAATGAAATTAACTCTTTATACCCTATAGTATCGTAAAATTCTTCAGAGATATCCTCAAATTGGTTTAAAAGGTCTTTTAAACTTGTCGCTTCTTTTAACTTAGTTATGCCTTGAATAATAATTTCATCTTGAAAAATATCTAATACGTACTTCTCGTATTCTGAATCTTCCATTTTATCAGCTTTATCTAAAATTTTATAAACTAATGGTATTTTTTCTTTAGGGACATTCAAAATTAATTCACAAACCGAATCTATGAAGCGACGATTATTGTAATAAATTTGGAATTGCTCTGATGTAGCACCAAATTCAGAAAAAATGTCAACAATAATGTTAAATATTTCTAAATCAGCATAAAGACTATCTTCTCCTAGAATATCCATATTAATTTGCTTAAACTCCCTTCGTCGACCTTTTTGTGGTCTTTCGTACCGATAGCATGTCGGTACTGAAAACCACCTTATAGGTTTTTTTAGTTCTTGACGCTTCGCTGTGATCAT
>Ga0255055_10003480_pt1 | contig 10634 bp, 8 predicted proteins | sample JV7_2_27_MG_FD_188633 | JGI IMG/M metagenome (GOLD analysis project Ga0255055, IMG submission 188633) | Seawater microbial communities from Jervis Inlet, British Columbia, Canada - JV7_2_27 | ecosystem: Environmental > Aquatic > Marine > Inlet | place: Canada: British Columbia | collected... | reverse complement strand
GCACATCACTGGGACCAGGCCCCATTAAATACCTTGCCGTTGGATTGAGTTCCTGAAAGACAGACATTGACCGCTCCTTTCAAACCTTTTCAGTGATATGAGGTCGAACTTCGAATTTTCATATTTATTGGGAAACTCTAATAATTTTTCATCCAAAATCTTAATCCACCCATGTTTCTTCACCGAAGTTCTCAAAATTACCGTGTTATTATGAAAGAAAATGTCGCATTTTTATACCGATGTGTGAAACTCGACGTTCGCCCTATTAAGCACGACGGTCTAGCAAAGAGAGTAACCAGTGTAGCACGTGGCATGCTGTTTTTTCAAGGAAATCAGATGGGGAAAGGGCAGCAACAGTGGATCAACAAAAAAGGGGACAGCTCACTTAATTATTATTTCAAAAATGAAATGAGTGCGCTATTAAAACCATAATTAGTTCTTGGTGCCTGTTCCTGCGAAGCAGGCTTAATTCACAACTTGAATAAAGTAACATGAGAATGAAATATCAACTCTAATAATACAAAGAGTTAAGAACTAATTATTGAGCTGGTGGACAATTCGTAAGAATTGTTTACCAGTGACTAATTAAGTGAGCTGTCCCATTTTTTCCCTTATTTAGTCGAATATCTGCACGAGATCGTCAAACAGATCGCTGGATTCACGTATGATCCCTTCATTTCCAAGCACACATAGGCAATTCTGATGCATGGAATCAGCGATGAGGTCTGCACACTCCCGAATATTCTCGATACCGGTTGACAGGATTTCATCACGTGTTTTCTGGACATCTCCATGTTCGATGCCACAGAAATACCGTTCTGCTGCAAGTTCACCCTTCATTGACGGTGTCAGAGGATGGTCGAGCCTGCTCACAGTACCGATGATGTATTTCCGTATCTCCCGTGCATCGGTGTTGAAGTGCCTGAAATAATCCGCCGCCCCGTCATATACGTCGAGGGTTTCAGCAAGATTTGGGTCGCGGTATGAACAGAAATACATGTTGCCGTCCCGTGAGAAGCGGGCAAAGCTGCCGTAGGCACCACCCTGCACACGTATCCTGTTCCAGAGATAGTCGAGGCTCGCTATGGTTCGCAATACCTGCAGGCTGCCCTGATACTGGAATCCCAGGTTTTTAAAGTTGTAGCCCTTTGCTACATACTGAACCTTGCCTGGCGTCAGAAGCCCCTCGTTTCTTCTGTTGTTCTCCAGGGAATACTCCTGTTTCCCCACCGACGATCCATGCAGCGCATCGAGAATACGGGGAAAATTGTCGCTGACTGTTGCATGATGGGCCCCTTCTGCCGTTACACTCACGGTGAGGTTTTTTCTGTTGAACACGAGACGTGCCACTCTCTCGAGCCTGGACGAGACCTCATCAGACATGGTCTCAAAGTTCTTCTCAATCTCTGTCAGGAACTTAAAGTAGGAGATGCCGCCGAGCATTTCAGCATACCGTGCACGAGGCGAGAAATAGGAAAGAAGACGGCCGGCAGCGACAAAATGGCCTCTATCGTAGATACCCATTTCAAAACGTGAGCGGGTCTCCTGCACGATCTCCCTGAGACGTTTGGCATCATCGAAGCGGGAAGCTTTCAGAATCTCGCCAACCAGGTCACTGAGTTCCGGAAGCTTGTGCACCAGGGCCTTTGATTTTACAAGGAGCTTCGGGTAGTAGAGAGAATCATCATCCTTATGTCCGAATGTCTCGGATGCAAAGGCGATGCCTCCCGTGTTGATCAGAATCTGATTCGAGAGCTCAGCGTATGAATAACGGCTGGTGCTGACCTTGCTGAGCATACTTGCAAGCAGAGATATGTATGGAGTATCCTCCAGCGGAACAGAGCTCGTGTCAAAGAAGAGGTTCACATATGCAATTCCGCTGGTAAAGAGCGGGTGGATAAGAACTTTTACATTCTCCTGATCAGTCTCCTCGATAGGAAGCCGTTCGCATTCAGGGTCAATATCATGTAATGACAACAGGGGTATCTTTGTCAGGTCTTCCGGAGAATCGGGTGTGGTTTGACGGCGCTTCAGCTCAGCACTTTGGTTGACAAGCTCACCGATCTGCTCATCGGTCAGTCCATTTTTTAAGCCCTCAAGCTCTTTCTGCACCTCTTTGACCCTGCGCTCCATGAGCCCCTTTTCCGGTACAACAGTCACCAGAGATTGGTGCTTGTTGTCGATCAGATACTTCTGAATGAGGTTCTCGAAATAGTTCTCTTTCAATGCCCTCTTCACCTGGAGCAGCGTCGGCTCATACTGCAGGTGTATGAAAGGGTCACCTCCATAGAGCCAGCTTCCCATAACTGCAATACAGTACACAATCCCTTTCGGCAACCCCTTGAAATCAGCCTCACGCAGTCTGAACTCATGTATGTTTATCGCAGCTTCGATCTGCTTCTTATCGATGCCTTTCTTAACCAAGTCAGACAGTGTATCGAACACAAGAGACCTGAAGGTTTCGCGCTTGTCAGGATTGCTGTTCTTTGCCACAACACTGAAAATGGGCTGCAGTATATTCGTTTCGAAAGACCCGAATACATCCTTTCCAATTCCGGCATCCTGCAATGCCTTCTTCAGCGGTGCAGCAGGGGTCTCCAGAAGCAGGTATTCAAGAATGGTGAGGGCAAGCGTCACTTCAGGGTTTGTTGCGCGATCGACGACGAAGTTGAGACTGAGGAATGTCTTGTCTTTGATATCCTCATTGGGCAGTAGAGCATAGGAAGTTTCCATCTCACATGGTTTCCTGAAGGGAGACTGAAGTGCTATCTCGGAGTCGACCGACATCTTATCGAAGCCCTGCAGATACCCTTCATGAAGCAGGCGAAGATGTTCCTGTATGTCACCATCTCCGTAAAAGACGATATAACTGTTGGAAGGATGATAGTAACGCCTGTGAAAGGAGATGAACTGCTCATAGGTGAGATTTGGAATGACATCCGGATCTCCTCCAGATTCGTACCCATAGGCGGTGTCTGGAAAAAGCGACTCAGGTATCTTTCTGAACAGCACCGATTCGGGCGTTGAGAACACACCCTTCATCTCGTTGTACACCACTCCCCTGTAGTCCAGAGGGTTATCCCTGGATTCGAGCTCATAATGCCACCCTTCCTGCATGAATATTTCGGGATGCTGATAGATCTTTGGATGAAATACAGCATCCAGATACACATCCATGAGGTTGCTGAAATCCCTGGAATTCCTGCTAGCCACAGGATACATGGTTTTGTCCGGGAAGGTCATGGCATTGAGAAAGGTATTGAGCGATCCCTTTGCAAGCTCGATAAAGGGCTCTTTGGAGGGGAATTTCCGCGATCCGCAGAGTACCGAATGCTCCAGTATGTGTGGGATGCCCGTGCTGTCTCTGGGAGGTGTTCGAAAACTTATGGAGAACACCTTGTTGTCGTCGTCGTTCTGAAGATAGAGAAGTCGTGCACCACTTTTTTCGTGCAGGAACGTTCGCCCTGTTGCATTGATCTCCTGTATCTCCTGTTCACCTGTGAATCTGAACCCATGATGGATCTCTTCCAGCTTCATGTCTTCCCCCTCTTCATCTTTTGCACGGACCACAACAATTATCGATCCTGCGCCATACTAGGTTATGTCCTTAATAATAATTCCCATGCCAGACGCCGCCTATGGATTTTTACTCATGACCTTGACCCCCTGCGGGGAATCGGTTATTCTAGATTTACCTATGTCAATGCCGGAAACATTAATAAAGAGAGGCGAAGCGTTGTGGGAAATCCCTGTATCCTATAAAAGGGGAATGCGTGTGCCTGCCCGCATCTATGCAACAGAAAAACTTTTGACCTCAATGGATGAGGGGGTCTTCGAGCAGATCACCAACGTTGCAACCCTTCCCGGTATTTTGGACTATGCATTCTGCATGCCCGACGGCCATTGGGGATACGGATTCCCAATCGGTGGAACTGCCGCATTTGACCTTGACCAGGGCGTTATATCCCCTGGAGGAATCGGTTTTGATATCAACTGCGGAATGCGCCTCGTGAAAACAGATCTTCAGTTCGATGAGATCAAACAGCATCTCCACACCCTGATCGATCGTCTCTTTGGGCGAATACCTGCCGGTGTGGGCTGCCGCGGCACACTTCCCATTTCCAGAGACGATTTCAGAGAACTCATTGAAGGGGGAGCGGCATGGTGCGTCAAGGCCGGATACGGCCTTCACGACGATCTGAGACGCACCGAAGAGGGAGGCTGCATGAGTGGTGCTGACAGCGCAAAGGTCAGCCAAACCTCCATCGAACGCGGGTACAGGCAGGTTGGGACGCTGGGATCCGGCAATCATTATCTGGAGATACAGGTCTTGCGTCCGGAACATATATTTGACAGGGAAGCAGCAGAGACCTTCGGCTTAAACATCCCAAATCAGGTTGTGATCATGTTTCACTGTGGGAGCCGCGGTTTCGGCCATCAGGTGGCTACAGACTATGTCAAACTGTTACTCGAAAGAATGAACAGCCGCTACAAGCTCGATATCAAGGACAGAGAGCTCGCCTGTGCACCCTTCCGTTCACCCGATGGGCAGGATTACTTTGCGGCCATGAAGTGCGCTGTTAATATGGCATATGCAAACCGGCAGGTAATACTGCATCGAGTGCGAGAAGTGTTTTCCGATGTGTTTCATCGCTCACCCGAGGATCTCGGCATGGAGCAGGTGTATGACATTTCCCACAATACAGCAAAGATAGAGCAGCACACGCATCACGGCAGAAAGCGTGAGGTGTTGATACACCGCAAAGGTGCGACACGTTCTTTGGGCCCGGGCGGTTTCGATCTTCCACCGGAGTACAGCAAATCAGGCCAACCTGTTATAATAGGTGGAAGCATGGAAACAGGTTCATACCTTCTGGTCGGTACGGAGGGAGGGAGGGAAACCTTTTTTACCACCGCACATGGCAGCGGCAGAAAGATGAGCCGCAGAAACGCGAAAAAACAATTTGATGGAAAAAAGATACAGCGTGAATTGCTGCATCGCGGTATCTATGTGCGAACATCCTCCTATTCGGGGCTTGCGGAAGAAGCCGGAGCAGCATACAAGAACATTGACGATGTAATAGAGGCAACCGTGCAGGCAGGAATCAGCCGGAGAATTGCCCGATTCATACCTGTGGGAAATGTGAAGGGATGATCCCATGCCCTATCGTTTCATAGACAACATCGCTATTGCAGATGCGGCGTTTGAGGCTACGGGCAGCACGCTGGAGGAGGTTCTTCTGTCTGCATGGGATGCGACGCTCAAAACCATGGTTGAAAACCCTGGGTCGATTGAAATGAAGTCATCGAGGAGCATCAGCATCATACAGGGTCAGCCCGATCTCCTTCTGCACGATTTTCTTCAGAAACTCATATTCTACAAGGACGCAGAGGGTGAGATACTCAGGGTGAAGGCTCTGGAACTGATGAGGAAGAACAACCTGTACCAGATCAGGGCTCAACTTTCCGGGGAACCCATTGATCCTTCGAGGCATCAGATGAGTGTGGATGTAAAGGCAGTTACCTTTCACCGACTTGCCGTTGTTGAGCTCGAATCAGGCTGGAGCGCCACTGTGGTGCTCGACGTCTAACTCCCTATTGAAGAGTCTATGACATGAAACAATCGATGGTCGTGACAGACCTTGACGGTACCCTGCACTACCGTGGCGGTTCATTCAGCACACAGGTTATCGATTCACTGCACAAACTGAAGAGTATGGGCGTCATTCGTGTGATCGCAACCGGAAGATCACTCTACTCTGCATACCGGGTGCTTGGGCGAGAGACTCCAATTGACTACCTCGTCTTCTCGTCCGGTGCAGGCATCATGGAATGGAAAACACAGCGCATACTTCGCGAGCACACCATGAAAGTCAATGATGTGAGAGGGGCAGCCAAAGTGCTCCTTGATATAAATATGGAGTTCATGATTCATGATCCCATCCCGGAAAACCACCGGTTCCACTACTTCGGAACAGGAACTGACAACCCCGACTTTACTAGAAGGCTCGATTATTACCGAGAGTTTGCAACACCTGCAGCAGAATCAGCGTTTACCTATCGCGAGGCATGTCAGATTGTGGCTGTGGAGCCAAATGGCGGAGACCGCTCCTCCTACGAGTACATAGCACACAGCCTCGACTCTCTCACTGTCATACGGACCACATCCCCGATTGATGGGGAATCCACCTGGATCGAGATTTTCCCTTCCTCCGTGTCGAAATCCTTCGCAGCTGAGTGGCTTCGGCTGGAACATGGCATTCCCAGACAGCAGATAATGGCTGTGGGAAACGACTACAACGATCTGGACCTGCTCACGTGGGCACACAGCAGCTATGTCGTCGGCAACGCACCAGAAGAACTGAAGGCACAGTTTCAAAGCGTTGGAACAAATCATCAAAATGGTTTTTCAGAGGCTGTATCACTCTGGCTCGCCATATAGTACTACAGGTGATAGCGTGAGGCTATGGGGAAGCGTCTTCCCACACCAAAGGCTTTTGATGTTACGCGAAGGCCTGGAGCAGACTGATTTCGCTTGTACTCGTTTCGTCGCACCGTATTCGCAACCCACATGACGGTCTCTCGGTCAAATCCTATCTCGATGACCTCCTCAGCTGAACGACCCTCCTCGATCAGAGAGAACAGTATCGCATCAAGCGTCTCATAGGGAGGAAGTGTATCCTGGTCCTTCTGGTCAGGCTTTAATTCTGCTGAAGGAGCCTTTTCTATGATGGAGAGAGGGATTATCTCGTCAGTTTTATTTATATATCGGGCAAGCTCATACACCATGGTTTTCGGTACATCCGATATGAGCGAAAGACCGCCGCTCATATCGCCGTAGAGTGTGCAGTACCCAACTGCAAGCTCACTCTTGTTCCCAGTGGAAAGCACAAGATAGTTGAACTTGTTTGAGAAGGCCATGAGTATGTTCCCCCTGATGCGGGCCTGTATATTTTCCTCGGTTATGTCAGCCCCCTCCCCTTCGAAGTGTATTTCGAGTGTATGGAGATAGCTTTTGTATATGTCGGATATGGGTACAATCTTTAATGGAATGCCCAGATTCTCTGCGAGTTTCCTCGAATCTTCTATACTTCCCTTCGACGAAAAGGGAGAGGGCATGGCAACGCCAAGAACATTCTCCTTTCCGAGTGCCTGTGACGCTATGCACATGGTAACCGCCGAATCGATACCTCCGGAAAGGCCCACAACCGCCTTCCTGAAACCGCACTTGCGCAGATAGTCCCTCGTTCCGAGAATGAGTGCTTCATACACTGTTTCTATCTGTTCCTGTGGGCTGTATCCATTCTTCCCCTTCTTATCTGTGTCTATTACTTCAATACGCTCTGTGAAGGAGGGAAGAACATGCACAGGCCGGCCTTCACGGTCTACAAACAGGCTTCTGCCATCAAATATAAGTTCATCGTTGCCTCCAACCTGATTTACATAGAGGAAAGGGATATTGTGACGCTGTGCGTGGCCTGCTATCAGTTTGAACCTGATCTCCTCCTTGCCGATGGAGAAGGGGGAGGCGGATATGTTGATGAGCATGGTTGCGCCATCTCGGGCCAGGTCTGAAACAGGGTCGAAGGTGTACATACGGTTACCGGGCCACAGCTTTGCATCATTCCATGCATCCTCGCATATGGTGATTCCCAGTTTCTGTCCCCTGAAGAGAATGACATCGATGAAGGGAGCCTGGTCGAAATATCGTGTTTCGTCGAATACATCGTAGGTTGGGAGCAGTGATTTATGCTGAATGCTTATCACCTTGCCTTCGCTGAAGAGAAGAGCTGAGTTGTAGGTTCGCGTTCCAGTGTTGTTCCTGTTTTGGGTGGGGCTTCCCACGAGAATACCTGTCTCAGGGTGTTTGGCGGAGAGTCTGCACAGCTGATCGTGAGCAGTTTCTACACGCGTAATAAAGCTTCTGCGCTCGAGTAAATCCTTGGGGGGGTATCCTGTAAGAAAGAGCTCTGAAAATACCGCAAGATCAGCCCCCTTTTCTACAGCCCCCCTCAGGGTGTTCTCCAGCATATCGAGATTGCCATCGATGTCACCAACTGTCGGATTCAGCTGGGCAACAGCTATTTTCATGCCCACACCTCCCTGTCAATAAGAACAGCAATGCAATTGTACACTTCAAAATGAATCTCGCCTATCTATAACATATAAAAACCCCGGGAGTTAGACATGGAAAAACTGAAAAACACGTTGGAGGATTAGGTACGGTTATGCAATTCCTCTATAAAGTGCAGCACGAAATGCGATTATATAACCTTTGTTGGTTGCGTGCAGAGACCGCGCTGTATTATATTATGCTGAAAGCTGCAAGGAGCTTCATTCCATGAGCGGAAACGCGACGAGAATATCACTTGGCAAACGCGAAATCATTCTCCTCGGTACGGCCCATATTTCAAAGGAGAGTGTACAGGATGTAAGGGATACCATTGGTTCTGAGAATCCTCACAGAGTGTGTGTGGAAATCGATGAGTCCAGATATAAATCCCTTACACAGACTGATGCCTGGAAGAACCTGAACATTACACAGGTACTGCGCCAGGGCAAGGCGTTCCTGCTCATATCGAATCTGGTGCTTGCATCCTTTCAAAAACGTATGGGCCTGGACCTGGGCATCAAACCTGGAGCGGAGATGATCGAAGCGATTAAAACCGCGAAGGAGAAAGCCTTACCCTTCTCGCTCTGTGACAGGGAGATACAGACCACACTCAAACGGGCCTGGGCAAAATCGGGTTTTTTCGCAAAAATGAAGATGCTCGCCGTGATGCTGGCATCGATTTTCTCGTCTCAGAAACTGAGCGAGGAGGAGATTGAAAAGCTGAAGAAGAAAAATGTACTCGAAAGCGCACTGGAGGAGATTTCAGAGTTTCTTCCCTCTGTAAAGGAAGTACTGATCGACGAACGGGACATATACCTCGCCACAAGGGTGTTTCAGTCGGAGGGCGACAAAGTGGTCGCTGTTGTTGGTGCGGGGCATGTTCCAGGAATGATAAAGAGGCTGAAGGATCTGCAAGATGGAAAGGCTTCGGAAGACATATCCGAGCTCGACGAGGTTCCTAAAAAGAGGCCGATTACAAAGAGTCTTCCCTGGATTGTGCCAATAGCCATTGTGGGAGCCATTGTGGCTGGATTTATCACTCGAGGGTCTGATGTGACCCTCCCCCACATCTATCGATGGATACTGATAAACGGTACGCTCTCCGCAATCGGTGCACTTGCAGCACTGGCGCACCCTCTGACCATATTACTCGCATTTGTGGCAGCACCTTTCACGTCGCTTGTCCCTGTCATCGGTGTTGGTATACTGACAGGTATTCTCGAGGGAACACTCAGGAAGCCCAGGGTGCGTGATTTTGAAAACCTCCACGAGGATATAGCCAGTTTCAAAGGCTTTTTCAGGAACCGTTTCACCCATGTACTCATAGTCTTCATGCTGTCCAATATTGGCAGTTCAATCGGCACATTCATAGGAGGCATACCCCTCTTTGCCTCTCTGTTCGGTTAACATAAAAAAGGAGGTCTTGCATGCAGGTAAATCTTAAAGATCGTGTTGCACTGGTAACAGGCGCAAGCCGCGGCATAGGCAGAAGCATCAGCATGGCCCTTGCCCAGGCCGGAGCCCGTGTCATCATCACATCCAGGAATGTGGAAAAGCTGCAAAAGGTCGAAAAGGAAATCGGTGCGGATGCAACTTCTATCCCATCTGATCTCTCCGTTGAAGATGATGTGAATGCTCTCTTCGATTTAATTAGAGACAGGGAGGGCAGACTGGACATATTGGTCAACAATGCAGCTCTCGGTCTCTGGGGACATCTGGTTGATTTTTCGATTTCTGACTTTGACAGAATCATGAATCTCAATGTGCGGGGACTGTATCTCTGCTGTCAGAGAGCTTTGAAACTCATGATCCCGCAGAAGAGTGGATACATCATTAACCTTTCAAGTGTGGTCGGTTTCAAGGGCTACCCCAATCAATCCGCCTACACTGCAAGCAAACATGCGGTGATGGGCATAACAAAATCCCTCTCCGTGGAAGCGCGTGAGCATAACATTCAGGTATCTGCCATACAGCCTGGTGGAGTGGAAACCGACTTTGCCTTTGAGGCCCGTCCTGATCTGGATCCATCAATACTCATTAAACCAGAAGACATAGCCCACTGCGTGCTCTTTCTTCTCTCTCTGTCTGACCGTGCATGGGTGGATCAAATTCACGTACGCAGGCGAAACGGCACCCCCTTCATCGGCGTGTAAACCAAAAAAGGACAAAAGGAGGCCAGCTTATGCAGGGCTTCCTGAAAAAGTGGTATGTACCTTCAATCGACGTTACTGAACAAACTTTCCAGCGGTGCACGGTGGGATGCAGGTAGAGCAGCCCGAGCTGGGCTGAAAGCCGCCCGTCACGAACACACGAAGGATAACATATCACTGCACCGTACCCTGCGAATCCTCCAGTGAATGCGTGGGTTTCAGGATACGCTCGAGATCTTTGCTCCGGTATTTCTCCACCACCTCCCGTACTGTTTTTCCCTCTTCAATCCTGTAAATATCGACGAAACTGTTCTTGAGCATATAAAAAGAAAGCTCCCCTATCTGTGAAGTAAACAGGACATCCAGTTTAT
>Ga0255055_10003479_pt1 | contig 10635 bp, 9 predicted proteins | sample JV7_2_27_MG_FD_188633 | JGI IMG/M metagenome (GOLD analysis project Ga0255055, IMG submission 188633) | Seawater microbial communities from Jervis Inlet, British Columbia, Canada - JV7_2_27 | ecosystem: Environmental > Aquatic > Marine > Inlet | place: Canada: British Columbia | collected... | reverse complement strand
CACAAAAGGCCGGGTGGACAACTATTATCAGCCATAGATCTGGTGAAACCGAAGATACTACTATTGCCGATTTGGCAGTAGCCAGCAATGCCGGACTCATTAAAGCCGGTGCCCCTTGTCGCAGCGAGAGGCTGGCTAAGTACAATCGCCTTCTCCGGATAGAACAAGATTTAGGAAAAGCCGCACAATATCCTGACATAAAGGCGTTATATAATTTGGAGAGGATAAAATAATGCAGGTATTAAACGGTGTTCATCAAATAAAGAGTCCTTGTCCCGGGGATGCATCATGGTATACCAATGTTTATGTAATTGAAGGCGGCGATGGTCATATAATGGTTGACTGCGGCTGGGACAGTCAGGAATCGCTCTGGGCTCTTCAGGAAGGAATAAAGGCAGCGAACCTCAAGCTTCGAGACATCACAAAAGTAGTCATTACCCACATCCATCCCGACCATTATGGATTATCAAGCAAGATAAAACAGATTTGCGGGGCGCAAGTAGCCATTCACAGAATTGATGCGGGCTTTATCCCTCCCAGATATAAAGATTTCGCTAACCTTATTAAAAAGACGGAAGAGCTGCTTCGACAGAATGGCGTTCCTGATAATGAATTGCCTCAGTTAAAAGAGGCTTCGTTATGGATGAATAAATATGTCACTCCGGATGCGCCTGAAGTTATGCTAGAGGATGGCGACACTATTTCCAACGACTCTTTCGAATTTGAGGTGTTATGGACGCCGGGGCACTCGCCAGGACATATCTGCCTTTATGAACGAGAGAGGAGGTTTATTCTCACTGGCGACCATGTCTTGTATGAAACCACTCCCCATGTTGGCCTCAATCCCCAGTCCGGTGATAACCCCCTGGGCAACTATATATCCTCCCTGAAGAAACTAGAGCGCCTTAAGGTTCATTTTATTCTCCCGGGACATGGGCCGATGTTCAACGCCTTAGGACTGATAATAGAAAGAATACTCCAACACCACGAGGAAAGGAAGAGGGCTATTATGCAGGCTTTGCGAGATGGTCTGAAGACAGCCTACGAAATAGCTCAGCAAATCCCCTGGATGGTCGACGAGGGAAGAATTTCCTTTCAAGACTTAGCAATCTGGGATAGGCGAATGGCTGTTACCGAGACCCTTGCCCACCTTAAGCTTCTGATGGAGGAAGATAGGGTGGGCAATGTTGATATGAATGGCGCATCTTTATATTTGGCTAAAGACTAGCAAGAGGAGGTAAAAAATGGCAACAAGAGTAGGAATAAATGGCTTCGGGCGTATTGGCAGGTTAGCAATGAAGGCAATTATCCAGCGTTGTGGTGATAAGGTAGAGGCAGCGGCTGTGAATGACCTTACCGATGCAAAAACCAATGCCCATCTTTTTAAGTACGATAGCAATTACGGCATCTATCCTGGTAAGGTGGAAGCTAAAGACGATTGCATCGTAATTGATGGCAGGAAGATAAATGTCTTGGCTGAGCGTGACCCAGGGAGAATTCCCTGGCGAGACTACGGCGTGGATATTGTGATTGAGTCTACCGGGCTTTTCACCGAGGCAAGCCAGGCTGCTGCTCATCTTCAAGGCGGTGCTAAGAAAGTAATTATTTCAGCGCCAGCTAAAGAAGAGGACATATCTATCGTTCTTGGGGTCAATGAAGAGAAATATGACCCGGCTAAGCACCGTATTATATCCAACGGCTCCTGCACCACTAATTGTATTGCCCCTGTAGTAAAGGTCCTTCATCAAAACTTTGGCATAGTTCACGGATTAATGACTACTGTCCATGCTTATACTAACGACCAAAAGATACTGGATGTGTTTCACCGCGACCTACGCCGGGCAAGATCTGCTGGCACCAACATTATACCCACCACCACTGGCGCGGCTCGTGTTGTGGGTGTGGTTATCCCGGAACTTCAGGGCAAACTGCACGGTATTGCCCTGAGGGTGCCTACCTCAGTGGTGTCCGTTGTTGACTTCGTCGCCGACTTAAAGAGAAAGGCGACCGTTGAAGAGATTAACGATGGTTTTCTTAAAGCTGCTGACGGGCAGCTTAAGGGAATTCTCGAATATTGTGACGAGCCATTGGTGAGCTCGGATTTTAAGGGCAACCCTGCTAGCGCTATCTTCGATTCCTTAAGCACTATGGTTATTGATGATACCCTGATAAAGGTGTTAGCCTGGTATGACAACGAGTGGGGCTATAGCTGTCGTCTTGCCGACCTCGTCTCTCATATTATTGGTAAGGGATTATAATTCTTATCCAAGTTCTTCCTGTAAGGCAAGAAATAGGGAGAGAAACAAATAATGCACGTCAGCGTGTGTCAAATTAAACTTCGCCTGCCTGAGAACCACTCACTTAAGGGCAAAAGACAGGTAATTAAGTCTATAATAGCACGGCTACAAAACAGATATAAGGTTTCCGTAGCCGAGGTGGAGAACCAGGATTTATGGCAATTGGCTACTTTAGGTGTAGCTTGCGTTAGTAATCATAGAAGGCATACCGATGAGATTTTAGCCAATGTTGTGAAGTTCATTGCCCAGAACTACCCCGACATAGAGTTATTGAGTTCGGAAATAGAAACTTTTCCCTGATGGATGCTGCTGCCTTTCTTCATCACCTTGTTAGCCTGTCTGATTATCACCATCAGCTCGTCCATATCGAACACATTCCCCCGCAAGGCGCTATATTCGGGGAACTAGACAGTCCCCTCTGCCCCGACCTGCAAGCATGTCTCGAATCCCTGGGGATACTGGCTCTTTACAGCCACCAGGCTAAAGCCTTGAATGCCATCCTGGCTGGCAAAAATGTGATAATAGCTACACCCAGTGCCAGCGGCAAGACACTTTGTTATCACTTAGCCACGCTCAATGCACTTTTGCATGACAAATACAGCCGTGCCCTTTATATCTTCCCCACGAAAGCTCTGGCCCAGGATCAGTTACGTAGCTTAAAACGAATTCTAGGCGAAACGAAGGGATTATCCCAACTTCTATCACCAGGAGCTGTGGCAACTTTCGATGGTGACACACCTCAGAATGAGAGGGCAAACATAAGAAGAAGGGCAAATATAGTGCTTACTAACCCGGATATGCTCCACCTGGGTATCTTGCCTAACCATCAGTCATGGTCCAGATTCTTTCGAAATCTCAAATATATCGTAATAGATGAGACCCATATCTATCGGGGTGTCTTCGGTTCTCATGTAGCCAATGTTCTACGGAGATTGCGACGGCTCTGCTCCACGTATGGCTCCAATCCTAAGTTTATTTGCTGCTCGGCCACCATCGCCAATCCCCAGGAGCACGCGCAAAATATCGTCGGTTTGCCTTTTGACTCTGTTGTCGAAGACGGCTCCCCGCACGGTCAGAAATACTTCGTTTTTTGGAATCCGCCTCTCATTGATAAGGCTAAGACCACCCGACGCAGTCCCAACAGTGAGGCGGCTCTTCTTCTTGGAGAGCTTGTTCAAAAAGAGATTCGCAGTCTGGCATTTGCCAGCACTCGTAAACTGATCGAACTTATTTATATTTATACCAAGGAACAACTGCCTTCCTCCCTGAGGAATAAAATCAGTCCTTACCGGGCAGGTTATCTTCCCGAAGATAGACGCCGAATTGAGCGTCAATTTTTCGATGGAGAGCTTCTCGGTTTGGTCGCCACAACAGCCCTGGAGTTGGGAATAAACATTGGTGACCTGGACGCAACTGTACTCACTGGCTATCCGGGAAGCATTGCTAGTGCCTGGCAGCAAGCAGGACGTAGCGGACGAAGTACCCATAGCTCCCTGAGCTTTCTTATTGCCCGGGAGAATCCACTCGATCAATACCTGATGCGAAATCCGGATTTCTTTTTCGGCAAGAACTTCGACAACGCCATAATCAATCCCGACAACCCTTATATTCTGAAACCCCACCTCCTCTGCGCTGCCTGGGAGAAACCATTAGAAGATAAGGATGAGGTATTCTTTAGCGAAACTAGTGCTGCACTGGCTGAATTAGAACAAGAAGGCAGACTGAGAGAACGCCAGGGAAAATACTATCTCTCCCCCTCTATTTCATATCCAGCTCAGGATATAAATATCAGGACAACATCAGGGCAAAGTTATGCCGTTATCGATGATCGAGAGGGTTGCTTGTTAGAAACAGTAGAAGCCAGCGTTGCCTTTTTTCAGATACACCCCGGTTCTATCTATCTCCATCAGGGTGAATCGTATCTCATCAAGGAACTCGACTTAGCCCGGCATATCGCCTGGGTAGAACCCAAGTCCGTGGATTACTACACCCAGACTATGGAAATAGACGATATCAGGGTCACCAAGATGCTCGAGAAAAAAGACTGCCATACAGTGGAGGTTTACTTCGGAGACGTTGATGTCACCAACACAGTGGTTGGATTCAAGAGAAAGAGGCAGTTCACGGAAGAGGTCATCGGTGAGGAGCCTCTTGATCTGCCAGCACAAAACTTCCCCACCAAAGCCCTGTGGTTTGATTTGCCCCGGAAGGCGGTCGACAGGATAGCTGACGCCGGGCTTGACTTCCGTGGTGGGTTACATGCCTGTGAACACGCTGCCATTGGAATACTGCCCCTATTCGCCCTGTGCGACCGCAATGATATCGGTGGCGTTTCCACCTCTTTTCATCCCGACACTGCTAAGGCGCAGATATTTATTTATGACGCACATCCGGGAGGTATCGGCATTACCGAGAAGGGCTTTGAAATGATAACGGAACTCTGGCAGGCTACTCTGAAGGCCATCGAAGAATGTCCCTGCGCTGAAGGTTGCCCTTCCTGCGTGCAGTCGCCCAAGTGCGGCAATAACAACCAGCCCCTAGACAAAGAAGCAGCGATAGTATTGCTCGAAGAACTCGTGGCCTGAGTGGAAATAACCGGGATAGCTGCACTATTGTTCGCAGAGTCAATTGCAATAGTGTTGCATTTAACCTCTTCATCAGTTATAATACTATCGTGGTTCAAAACTCAATAAAAATTTTGCAGGCTAACGGTTACAAAACAACCAAGCCGCGAAAGGTGGTGCTCGAGGTGCTGGAAGAAACGGAGAAACCACTTTCTCCTTACGATATACAGGGAATTTTGCACGCCAAGGGCAAGTATCTAAACCACGTCACCATCTACCGTATACTCAATTTGCTTTGCAGCCTGAACCTGGCTCACAAAATGCTATCCAATGGTGGATTTGTGAAGTGTAGCCTCAATGCCACGGAAGGCTGCCATCGCTTTATGGTCTGCCAGCACTGCGGAGCCATTCAAGAGTTTGCCGATAAAGAATTGTGTCATGAGGAAAACGCCTTGGCCGAGGATTTGGGCTTCTATACTGAACATCATCTTTCTGAATTCTCTGGACTATGTTCTCGGTGTTATGGAAAATAGCACTTTGCCAGAATAAGAAATGACCAAGCTGATAGCGCACGAACTCAAAGAGCATATCCCCTTCACAGCCCTTGGCGCCCTTACGGGTATTATCCTCACGGTTACAGTACTATTATCTAACATCCCTAACCATATTTCTGACACAATTTTTCACACTTTCCACCCGCTCCATGTGTTATTAAGCGCATTTGTAACCACGGCCATGTATATGAGATACAAGAAAGGCAAAATCTGGGTGGCAATTTTGATTGGCTGGACAGGGTCTATCGGTATAGCCACCATAAGCGATGCCATGATTCCTTATCTAGGAGGAACTTTACTTCATATTCCGATGGAATTCGAAGTGCCTTTTATTGAGCACTGGTGGATAAATCTCCTGGCGCTGGCGGGCATTGCTATCGGCTATTGGAAGCAAACAACCAAAATCCCACACTTCGGACACGTTTTGCTAAGTACCTGGGCATCATTATTCTACATCTTGGCGTTTGGACAGATAGCCGATAATTGGATTCCTTTGCTTCCTTTTATCTTCTTGATTTTATTCCTGGCAGTCTGGCTCCCCTGCTGCCTGAGTGACGTAATATATCCTCTTCTGTTCCTGGGTAAAAAAACAGAACTAGCTTCACCAGAAAGACGAGAAATCGCTAGCTAGACCTTACTAGGAGAATCTTCTGCCTTTTTTGGTGGTCTAATATCAAAGCCAGACTCAATATAGGCACCTCAGAGTTTCGCTGCATTTATTTGATTTCCAAAGCTGAATAATAGCAGGTCATCGTCGTTTGATTAAGTGATAAATGTCGCCTATACTTATGCCACCATATGAGGCATCCTCAGTTACGGAGGCAGCTTGTTCGATCTGTTAAAGAAGACTGAACCGGGAGTAAAAAGAAGCAAGGAAACCTGGTTCGGCAGGATAGCTAATATCTTTAACCGGGACACCTTTGGTGACGACGTCTGGGAGGAACTGGAAGAGTTACTTGTTTCGGCTGATGTCGGAGTAGAGACTACGAACAAACTCTTGAGCAAAGTCAGACAGCGGGTGAAAACGGACAAGCTTTCAGAGGTATCTCAGATAAGGGAAGCATTGAAAGAGGAGATGGTAAACTTATTGGATATCCCCCGGCCAGCAGATTCGCTGCCCGAACGAAGTGGAGAATTCCCCCATATCATCCTTGTGGTCGGCGTTAATGGCTCGGGCAAGACGACGAGCATTGCCAAGCTGGCATATTGTTTTATCTCGCAGGGAAAACGGGTTATACTAGCGGCAGCTGATACCTTTCGGGCGGCAGCCATTGAGCAACTTAAACATTGGGGGGCGAACGTAGATGCCGAAGTCATCGCCCATCAACCTGGTGGCGACCCCGGAGCGGTTGCCTATGATGCCGTTCAGGCTGGCTGTAACCGTCATGCTCAAGTGGTGGTCATCGATACTGCTGGTCGTCTTCATACCAAGTTTAATCTCATGGAAGAACTCAAGAAAATAAGGAGAGTAGTAGCTAAGCAAGATGCTTCAGCCCCTCATCAGGTTATACTGGTAATGGATGCTACTACAGGACAAAATGGTTTAGCCCAGGCTAAATATTTTACCGAAGCCGTGGACGTCACCGGTATTTTCCTGGCCAAGCTGGATGGTACAGCCAGAGGGGGCATAGTATTTGCCATCTGCGACCAGTTAAACATACCGATTTCTTATATTGGTACTGGCGAAACATTGCAGGACATGACACCTTTTGATGCTGAGGTCTTTGTTAATGCTATTTTCTCTTAAACCGAAAGGAAAAGATAAATGCTAAATATCAACATAGACCCGGTTGCTTTCACCATTGGCTCCCTAGAGATACGGTGGTATGGAATTATGGCAGCTATAGCAGTTGCGGCGCTGCTAGTCATCATGCTCAGGGAGGCAAAAAGGCTGGGCATCACGCGTGATATCTACAGTATTTTCCTCTGGGGTGTTATTGGCGGCGTTATCGGAGGCAGGCTAGCATATGTAATCTATTACTGGGAACATTTCATGGCAAACCCCCGAGAGATTATCGCGTTTGCCGGCCTCGCTCAAATGGGGATGATTATCGGCATCATTGTGGCAGCATTGATCTATATGGCGGTAACGAGAATGCGCTTCACCACGCTACTTAGCATAGGCGATGCCTTTGTTGCGGCGGCTTTTTTAGCCCTTGCCATAGGCAGGATTGGTTGCACCCTAAACGGCTGTTGCTATGGTCAGCCCAGTCCATTTCATTTTTTCCCGTTGGCGGTGATCTACTCGCCTCGAAATACCATGGCGCCCGAATTTTGGGGGGTGCCGCTATACCCTACTCAGCTTTATCATGTATTCTGGAATCTGATAGTTTTTGGTATAATTTGGGGATTTCGGAGAAGATTCAAACCTGAAGGCAGTCTCTTCCTCTTTGGTTTCTCTATTTATGCCATCGGTGACCTGTTCTTGAGGTTTCTTCGTGGTGGTCGTGGTGTAACATTGTTCTGGGGTCTTGACATTCCCCAGGTTATTGACTTGGCCATATTGGTGATTTTCCTGTCCTGGCTTATCATTAAACTGCGCCAGTTTAAAAAGCAATCTTTAGCGACAGCGCCTGCTAGCGAAGCTTTGCCGGGGCAAAATCAAGAAGATTAAGGCTTATCACCTCTTCCCCATTCCAGCGGCTTTTTTCCAGGTTATAGACAATATCTATGTGGGATGGAATTTCTTTCTTCGTTTTCCGTGACTTAAAATCGACAGCTTGCCAGGTTATATTTCCCTGTTTGAGTTTTAGTCTCAGCCACGCACCCTGCTTACCGAAGTTACGACACTCGACCACTTCAACCTGTCGGGTGAGAAAAGTCGGCTGTGGATTGCCCCGACCAAATGGACTCAGCTTTTGGATAATGTTAAAGGTGTCTCCAGTGAGAATAGACAGGGGAACATCGGCATCAATTACTATCTCCGGGCGCAGTTCAAGATGAGCCAATTGTTTCGTAGCTAGTGTAACAATGCGTTCCTGTAGCTGAGCCAAGTTTTGGCGCGCCACGGTGAAGCCAGCGGCTAGTGGATGGCCACCAAAGGCCACAAGCAGGTTATGGCATTCTTCTAAAACAGCTGTGAAATCAAATTCAGGTATGCTACGACAGCTACCCTGACATAGCTCTGGGCCCACATTAATGATAATAGCAGGCCTGTAAAATTCGTCCGCAAGCCTGCCGGCAACAAGCCCGATAACACGGACGGAGTAGCTTTCATCAGCATCTATAAGCACCGGCAGATGTAATTTTGGAGTCAGTTTCTCCCTGGCTTGGCTCAGCACTTCACTGGTTAATTTTTGTCGCTCGGCATTCTTTTCCTCTAGTTCCAGGGCCAGGAGGTGAGATTCCTCTGATGACTGAGTGGTGAGAAGTTGGTAGCTGGAAGAGGCATTATTCATCCTGCCAGCAGCATTGAGTCGAGGTCCCAATACCCAGGAGATATCTTCAGCATCAAGCTCACCTAGCTTCAGTCTGGTCAATTTAATCATTTCCTGAATCCCTACACGGGAGCTTTTATTAAGCTCTCGCAGCCCTTCCTTTACCAGGTAACGATTTTCACCAACTAGGGGAACCAAATCGGTAACGGTAGCTAGAACTACCAAGTCCATCAACCTGGATATCCACTTCTCCCGGCTATCCTTATGGAATAACGCTTGTAGAACCTTAAAGGCAACACCAGCACCGGCCAGGTCTGGATAGGGATATACTGAATCCTTTCTCTTGGGATCAACTATAGCTATGGCTTGAGGCAGGTTCCTTAATGGAATGTGATGGTCCGTTATAATCATATCTATTCCCATCTCTCGAGCCCGCTTTACCTCAACCACGTCAGTTACACCACAATCTACAGTAATGACCAAACTTACCCCGTGGGATTGAAGCTTCTCCAGAGCTGATAACTTTACTCCATGGCCTTCGTCGATGCGGTCAGGAATATAGGGAATAACTTCGGCGCCAAGCCTCGACAATCCTTCGATAATAATAACTGTGGCCGTAACGCCGTCAACATCAAAGTCACCATAAACAGCAATCTTCTCCCGCTCAAGTACAGCCTTATAGATCCTGCTTATAGCCTGTGATATATCGGGAAGCAGGAAAGGATTACCCTCCAGCCTATGGTCAGCAGACAAAAAAGTATCGATTTCTTCTGGCTTAACACCACGATTGTAGATAAGTTGAGCAATTAGAGGGGAAAAGCCAGAAGCATTCAAGTATTCATCTGGCACCCGAGGTAAGATCTTCCATCGAGTTCGCTGATTCAACTTAGCACCCTAGCTAATCTATATTCCGTTAGAATCGCTAACTATATCCTATGATAGGGGGGTCAGGCAAGCGCCGGACACGGTAATTTGACCACTCAGCCAAGTAATAAATATAATCCATATTAGTGAAGGTAGCTTTCTACACACTAGGTTGTAAGCTCAATCAGGCTGAAACCGAATCTCTGGCTAGTCGTTTTAGCCAGGCAGGATTTCAGCTTGTTCCCCCCGGTGATGGAGCAGATATTTATATTGCCAATACCTGCACCGTCACTCATATAGCCGACCGTAAGTCACGCCACTGGCTCAGGTTGGCAAGGCGAAGAAATCCTCAGGCTCTAATTATCGCTACCGGCTGCTATGCCCAAAGAAACCGCCAGGAGCTAGCCGAGCTTGCGGACCTTATAGTTGATAACGAAGAGAAAGATCATCTGCTAACCCTCACGCAAACTTTTTCTCCCGAAAGGAATGGACTGAGTGATAGTGAAACCAAACAATCTCAGATGACTGTTACCACCGCCAGGACTCGCAGCCTAATAAAGATTCAGAACGGCTGTCGTAGCCACTGCACATATTGCATTGTGCCCAAAGTAAGATCCTACGAATATTCCTTACCCGCTTCCCAGATAATTGAAGACGTTAAGCAGAAAGCGGCCTTGGGTTACAAGGAAGTTATTCTGACCGGGACAAAGGTCGGTACTTATAGAGACAATAGCACTGACCTCAGGGATCTGGTCCAGCGTATTCTCACAAGTACTGGCATTGGGAGATTGCGCCTATCGTCTCTACAACCTTCAGAGATATCTCCTGAATTTCTTGCCTTGTGGCATGATGAAAGGCCCTGTCAGCATTTCCATTTAGCGCTTCAAAGTGGAAGTGAGACCGTACTCCAAAGGATGAGGAGGAGCTACTCTCTGGATCAGTATCAGAGAACAGTAGATTTGATTAAAGACACAATACC
>Ga0255055_10003478_pt1 | contig 10636 bp, 10 predicted proteins | sample JV7_2_27_MG_FD_188633 | JGI IMG/M metagenome (GOLD analysis project Ga0255055, IMG submission 188633) | Seawater microbial communities from Jervis Inlet, British Columbia, Canada - JV7_2_27 | ecosystem: Environmental > Aquatic > Marine > Inlet | place: Canada: British Columbia | collected... | reverse complement strand
ACTTCTTATCAAAACCTCTTCGTTTTCCCCGTCATCAGGATACAAAGATATTCCAATACTTGTGTTTGCATATATCTGATTTTCCCCAATTAGAAAGGGCTCACTAAGAGAACTAAATATTTTTCGGGCAACATCTATAGTATTCTCTCTGGGCTGGGCAAGTCGGGGCAATAAAATAATGAATTCGTCTCCTCCTAAACGACAAATGGTATCGGATTTTCGTAGGAGCTTGCTGAATCTTTTTGCTATTCCTTGAAGCAGCTGGTCTCCAATATCATGGCCAAATTTATCATTAATTTCTTTGAAATCATCCAAATCCAAAAACATCACGGAAAATTTTTTCCGTTCTCTTCTGGCATAAGCTATTTCCTGTTTCATTCGATCATAGAATAACACCCGATTGGGTAATTTGGTTAGATAATCATACAGGCTAAGAAATTTTAATTTTTCCTCTGCTTGTTTCCTCTCAATAGCAGTAGCTATCTGTTGAGAAACAAATTCCATAAGTTTTATATCTTTTTTAGAATAAAGGTTCGGATCAATGTAACTTTGCAAAATCATGGAACCGATAATCTTATTTTCTATCTTTAAAGGGACACCTACCCATACCTGTTTATTGGTTATAACATCACAGGAATTAAAATCTCCCCGGTCAATCATCCTTTTATATTTATTATAATTTAGCAGTAATGATTCCCCGGTTTTAAAAATATAAGTAAAAATACTATCAGAGTTACTGTATTTTGAGACTAAAAAATCCTCATCTCTTTCTCCTGTTTCATCAGCATAATAAGGAAAATAAAGTTTGTTCTTCTCTTCATCAAATAAGGCAATATAAAAATTGGTGGTATCGATAATAGTACTGAGCTCTTCGCGAATAACAGGATAGAGTTGTTTCAAGGAAATATCTGAGTTAGCTGCCCGAGAAATATTATATAATACGTTATTTACTGCTTTATTTTCTTTACGATTAGTAATATCATTTAGTAAAAATATTTTTCCGGTAGTTTGCTTATTCACCTGGTTTAAGGTAATAGAAACAGAAACATTAATCGATTTTGCATTCTTTTTCTTTGCTATCAATTCTAAATCGGCAAAAATATGGTCATTACCCAAAATTTGTATATGACAATTAGTCAATATCTTTTCAATATGTTTACCTCTCATTTCCTCAAGTTCATAACCAAAAAGCTCTTCAAACCGTTTATTTGCTTCCAGAACAATTCCATCCATATCGGTATAGGCCAGTGCTTCCGGTGAATTTTTAAATAAACCGATAAATTCCTGTCGACTTCGTTGAAGTACTCGTTCGTTTTTCTTAAATCTGGATGTATCGCTAAAAACAAGCGGGGCTCTTAAATTTGTTTTATCAATTTTATTGTTTGGTTTATTTGGTTCTGTCTTTGTCCGCCTGAGTTTATTTACTAATTTATTTAAATAATTACTGTCTTTTCTTCTTCTCCTCATTTATTTATCTCTTTTCCTTTTTCCTTTAGTTTTAAACAACAGACTTAAGCTCTCCTGTTTAATCATTCTTATTGATTATGGGATTCACAAAATTAGAAATAATCTCACTGTCCCATATTTTTGGGGACGGCTCAAACAATTCGTTTTTGAATCAGAGAGCCGTCCCCTGATCCATTGATTTACTTTATTCGGTAATAACTTTTAAGGGAACGGGAATAAATTCTACACCTAATTCTACCCCATTTACTACTAAATAACCGTTCATTACTCCCAGAACACCCATCATCCAGGGTTGTTGAGCAACAGTTGCTTTCATATCTCCTGCTTTGACAGCATCAAGAGCATCAGGTACAGCATCAAACCCTACCACAAACATTTCATCCTGCCTTTTGGCAGCTTTAATAGCTTGAATAGCCCCCAGAGCCATCTCATCATTATGAGCAAATACCGCATCAATTTTTGGTTGAGCCTGTAGGATATTTTCCATGACACTCATTCCCTTAGCCCTATCAAAATCAGCAGTCTGCTTAGCAGCTAATTTGATACCGGAGAACTTAGCAACATAAGTACCAAAACCTTGGCCTCTCTCTCGGGCAGCAGATGAACCGGTAATTCCTTCTAATTCTACCACGATACCCTTTTCTCCTAATTGCTCTACCAGGTAGGCTGCAGCCATCCCTCCGCCTTTGACATTATCAGAAGCAATATGCAGAGCTACAACTCCACCACTGACACTACGGTCAATAGTTAAGAGAGGAATACCGGCTTTATTAGCCTCTTCTACCGCAGGCACAAGAGCATCGGCATCAGTGGGATTCAAGAGAATAACATCGACTTTTTTCTGGATTAAGTCTTCGATATCAGATACCTGTTTAGCCGGGTCATTCTGAGCGTCCATCACTACTAAATCCACATCAAGGACTTTTGCCTGCTCTATGGCACCATCCCTTAAGATTACAAAGAAAGGATTATTCAGAGTAGAGACTGATAATCCAATAGTCATACTGCTCGCAAAAGCAGAAACTCCTAAAATTACTACCAAACAAAGTGCAAGTAATAACTTTTTCATTTAAAGTACCTCCTCATTATTTTTAAAAACACAAAAATGCTAATAACAAAGATTCTTTTCTCTATTCCTCCACCCCCTTTTTTTTGGTAATTTGTCATTTCTTACCACTTTGAGCTACTGTCACAGCTATTAGTATGACTATACCTTTTACCACTTGCTGGTAAAAGGAGGAAACATTAAGCATATTTAATCCATTGTTCAGGATACCCATAATAAAAGCTCCAACCAGAGTACCCCACAACTCTCCTTCTCCTCCAAAAAGATTAGTTCCGCCCAAGACTACAGCAGCTATAGCATCTAACTCATAACCCATACCAGCTGTTGGTTGGGCAGAATTAAGCCGGGAAGCCAAAACCATTCCAGTTAATCCTGAAAGAAAACCACTAATAGCAAAGGTAGAAACAATAACATTATCTACTTTTATTCCTGATGCCCGGGCAGCATTAATATTACCACCGGTGGCGTAGACATAACGACCAAAACGAGTTAATTTTAAAATAATATATGCTAATATAAATATAATTAACATCAAAACTATAGGAAAAGGGACGTTTCCTATGTATCCTCTTCCTAAAAAAGCAAAAGAAGAAGATAAGCCAGTAATCGGGCGACCATCGGTATAAACCAGGGTTCCTCCTCGAGCTATAGCCATCATGGCCAGAGTTGCGATAAAGGCAGGTATCTTTAATTTAGTAATTACTATTCCATTAAAAGCTCCTAAAGCAGTTCCCAGAGCCAGTCCAGCAAGAATGCCAAAAAATATTCCCCCGTTTTGCATTACTCCTGCGCCTACTGCTCCGGAAAAAGCTAAAACAGAACCAACTGAGAGATCTATGCCAGCCCCAAGAATCACAAAGGACATACCCACAGCCAAAAAAGCAACAATAGAAGTCTGTCTCATTACAATAAGCATATTGGATATAGTGAAAAATCGGTCGGATAAAACAGAAAATCCAGTAATTAATCCGATTAAACCGATTAATATTCCATACCGCCGAATCATGTCTTTGAACTGTAAATTTTTCATATTAAGACACCTTTTTTCTGGTAGCAAATCTTAAAATATCTTCTTCTGTTGAATTCTCCGGATCTAATTCTGTAGTAATTCTTCCTTCGCTCATTACTAAAACTCGATGAGCAATTCCTAATATTTCTGAAAATTCAGAAGAGATAAAGATTATCCCTATCCCTCTTTGGGCCAGAGTATTAACAATATTATAAATTTCTAATTTAGCTCCTACATCTATCCCTCTGGTGGGTTCATTCATAATCAAAATCTTAGGCCTGGTGAGCAACCACTTACCAACCACCACCTTCTGTTGATTACCTCCGCTTAAAGACTCTACTTTCTGGGAAAAGGAAGCAAAACGAATAGATAATTCCTTCTGTGCTTCTTTGGCCTTCAACAATTCTCTCTTCAAGTCAATAAAATATTTTTTAGCAATATCCCTATAAAGTGCTGGAAGAGTAAGATTTTCTAATACACTTCTAACAATGACCAGTCCCAATTTTCTTCGGTCTTCCGGTAGTAAAGCCAGACCGTGTTCAATGGCTCTAAAAGGGGAATTTACATCTACTTTTTCTCCTTCTATATATATCTCTCCTGCATCTAAATGGTTTAGACCGAAGATAGCCAGAGCTACCTCCGAAAGGCCAGAACCCACCAAACCAGCCAGACCAAGAATTTCTCCTTTTTTAAGTTGAAAGGAGACATCTGAAAATTGTCTTTCTTTTTTAATTTTTTTTACTTCAAAAATTACCTTACTTTCTTCTTTCGGTTTGGTCTTAGAGGGAAAGATAAACTCTAAAGAACGACCGACCATATTATTAATAACCTGTTTACGGTCAATCTGAGCTACCGGTTTAGTCAAGATTAATTCTCCATCCCGCAGGATACTTACTTTATCAGCTATCTCAAATATCTCTTCTAAGCGGTGAGAGATAAAAAGCGTGGTAACTCCCTTGGTTTTAAGCCCCCGAACTACTTCAAAGAGACGACCGGTTTCTTCTAAAGTTAAGGCAGCAGTAGGTTCATCCATAATAATTATTTTAGAATTTAAAGATAAGGCTTTAGCAATCTCCACCACTTGCTTCTGGGCAACAGTTAAATCTCCTATCTTCAAGTGGGAATCTAGACGAAACATCTTTAGGGAATCTAAAATTCCCTCGGTTTGTTTATGCATTAAGTTACTATCCATAAAGGGTAAGTGTCCTCTGGTTAGCTCCCGACCTAAAAAGATATTTTGGGCTATATCTAAAGTAGAAACTAAACTAAATTCCTGATGAATTAAACTAATTCCATAACTATAGCCGTCAGAAGGAGAATTAATTTGAGCTTCCTGGCCAAATACTTTGATAATCCCGGCATCACGGAGCAATTCCCCTACAGCTATCTTCATCAAAGTTGATTTGCCAGCCCCGTTTTCTCCTACAATTGCATGAACATCAGCTTTTTTTATCTGAATACTGACTTCTTTTAAAGCCTGAACTCCGGGGAAACTTTTTGAAATATTAATAAACTCTAAGGCTAAATCATTCAAAATGTCACTCCTGAGATTAGAATAATATTGGCATAAGGGCTACATTCTCCCGTCCTAACAATCGCTCTGGCCTGTTTAGATAATTCTTTTAACTCTTCATGGGTAATAAACTTAATTTCCCTAATTAATGAGGAAATTAAATTTAAGGTTTGAGGATTTTTCTCTTTAATTTCCATGGCTATATAGGCCTCTTCAACTTTTAATTCAGAAAGGACTGCTGGCAAGACTTTTGCAAAAGAAGGAGTCCCGCATTTTAAAGCTAAATCAATTCTCTCTACCTCTTTAGGAATAGGTAGGCCGGCATCAGCAATTATTAACATATCACGATGTCCCATCTCAGAGATAACTCGATTAAGTTGAGGATTTAAAATTCCATTTTTTTTCATCTCTAGACCTCCCATCTGCTTACTGAATCACGTTCAATAAGCTCAGTTTCAAGCTCTACAGATTTCTTTATTTTCTTCTTATCTATCAGCTTGAGCAAAGTCTCAACTGCCTTTTCCCCCATCAGGTAAGTAGGTTGAGCAATGGTGGTCAAGGGAGGATAAGTGCAATCAGAAAAGGGTATATTATCAAATCCGATTATAGATATATCTTCTGGTACCCGAATCTTTAGCTGGGCAAAGGCTTTTAAAGCCCCGATAGCCATCAGGTCATTGGCCGCAAAGAGTGCCGTAGGCAGTTCATCTGAATTCTTTAACTGAGGCCAATGGGGTATTATTTTCTGATAAGCAGTATCCAAACGAAAATCAGCCACCAATTCTTTTTTCCAATTTATATGAGCCTCTTTTAAGGCGGAAAGGTAACCTTTTTCTCTTTCCTGATTAGTTTTGGTTCCTTTTATTCCAGCTAAATACATTATCTTCTTGTGCCCCATTGTCAGCAAATATTTAACTGCAGAATAAGCCCCAGCAAAATTATTTACCTTAACGATGGGAGTCGTCATTCCATTTATTTCTCTATCAATAAGCACTATGTTCATCTTTTTAAGTAAGGACAACTCTTCTTCGGAAAACTCCTCCTCCCGATAACCAGCCACCGTCAAAATTACTCCATCTACTCGTCGGGAATATAAAAGCTTTAAATAACGACCTTCCTTTTCCTGGCTATCATCTGAATTCACCACCAATACACTGTATCCATGCTTTTCACAAACATCCTGAACCCCTCTTACCAAATTAGAAAAAAATATATTGGTTATATCCGGTATTATCAAACCTATATAATTTGTCCTTCTCCTGGGCATATTTGCTGCCATCATATTGGGAATATAGGCCAATTCTTTTACGGCATTCATGACTTTCTGGCGAGTATCTTCTGCCACTATTTCGGGGGCATTCATTACTCTTGATATTGTTGAAGGAGAAACCCCTGCTATTTTTGCTACATCGTAAATAGTGCTTTTTTTCTTCATTCTAATTTTTTCCAATCAATCTCAGATTTTTTCGGGAAAGATATCGCCGCCCCTTTCTTCTGAATAGAGTAAGAAGCAGTTAGGTTGGCTATCTTAATCGCTTGAGCTATATCTTCCTGCTGGAGCATTCCGTATAAAAATCCAGCAATAAAACAATCCCCGGCTCCGGTAGTATCTACCCTTTGTTCCACCGGTATGGCTGGAAAAGCAACTAATTTACCTTTATCTTCATATCCTGCTCCCTGCTTACCTAATTTGACAATGACTTCTTTTACTCCCCGGGATTTAAGGAGATGAATGGCTTTTAAAATATTCTCGGTACGAGTAAGTTCTTTTAGCTCTATCTCATTGGGAAAAAGATAATCTACTAATCCCCAGATATCGTCATTATTTATTTTTTTTACCGGGGCAGGATCCATTACGGTCTTTAAGCCATGTTTTTTGGCAAATTTTAGGGCTAACAGAATTGATTCCAGGGGGACTTCAAATTGGGTTAAAAACCAGGATACGTTATCAAAAAATTTTTCATGCTGCAAAATAAAATCTTCATCAACTTCTCCATTGGCTCCGGGGTAGATAACGATAGAATTCTGACCCTGGGCATTGACCCAGATAGAGGCGGAACCGGTAGAATTTTTTTGGCTTTTAGCAATTCCGGTAGTATCTACTCTGTTTTCTTGTAGTGAGGAAAGGGCAAAATCGCTGAGGATATCTTTACCCACTTTCCCTAACATCAAAGTAGGAATATCTAACTTAGCCAGGGCGATAGCCTGATTGGCGCCCTTGCCTCCTTGAAAGATACCGAAATCATTGCTAACAAGGGTTTCACCGGGTCGAGGGTAGCGAGAGACAAAGGAGACAAAATCTATATTGATACTTCCCAATACCAACACTTTTTCCATAACTTCTCCTGTCTATGAAATCGCTTTCTGATATCGATTTCACAATAGCATAATTTTTTTCTTTTGTCAAATAAAAATTAGATTATCGACGAAAATCTTCACTCAATTAATGCAGATAAATTCTTTTCTTTGCGGTAAACATCTCTTGTAGAATTAAATGCAAAAAGCGATGGCTTCAATCTCTATCTCTGCATCCTTGGGAAGACGGGATACTTCTACGCAGCTACGTGCCGGAAATTTCTCCTTAAAATATTCACCGTAAACTTTATTAACCCGTACAAAATTATTCATATCTTTGAGAAATATGGTAGTTTTAACTACATTCTCTAAACCTATGGAATAAGGCTCTAAAACTGCTTTCAAATTATCTAATGCCATCCTGGCCTGTGCTTCAATATCTCCCTCTATCATTTTCCCAGTCTTAGGGTCAATAGGGATCTGTCCGGAAGAAAATATTAAATTCCCCACCTTTAAGGTAGGGGAATAAGGACCGATAGCGGCAGGTGCCTTTTTACTTAATATAATCTCTTTTTCCATCTTTTTAAATCTCCTTTTTTTGTTTTAAAGTTTTAACTCAAAATTTCATATAAAACATTTTCTTTTATTTTATTATTTTTAAAATATAAAAAAGAACTGTATATACTAAATATACTACACTTTTATTAAAAATCCTTTTTATAAATTTTTTTATATGGAACAATATAAAATAATTTTGTCTAAAATTGTTTTTTTTGGGGAATAATATAAGTAGAGAGAAAAGAAATTTGAAAAAAGAATAAATCATTACTAAAAAGTTGATAAAGGCAAACTACCCGAAAGGATAGGACGCAAAGTCATGGGTCTAAAGTGCTTCTGTATCAAGACCGCCAGACTACCGGCTTTTTTTATTTGGAAACACTTTGTTAATACTCTCCTTTCTAAATAAAAAAAGCTCCAAAAAGGGGGATAAATAAAATGATAATTTCCAGAAAAAATATATCTCGCACAGTGTTCTTAATTTCTTTAACTATTGTAACATTAATTTATGGAGTAACCTATCTCGTGAATATCGAAGATGCAAATATTTACAGTAAAGAAATTAATATCGACGAATATAATGAAAAAGTAAACAATTTAACCATTAACGGAAATATTAATCAGGTTTGTGATTCATCAACAGGAGTTTGCACCCCACCTCCCGGTTGGTATTCAACAAATAACTAATGCTAATGCTAATGCTAAAAAAGCCTTAATCTTGAGAACATTGCCCAATTCTCGGATTAAGGCTTTTTTTATTTTTAAGAATCTTAGAGAGCAGGTTTATAAGCAGAAATCTTAACACTTGCCACTTTAATATCTGGCTCTCTAATAATCCGTTTGATATCCTTGTTTATTTCCGGTGATGATTTAACAAATGACTCTAACTCGTCTGATTGATATACAATACGCTCGGAAACCTTCACTTTCTCAAGCCCTGCTTTACGCAGCCCAGAAAGATATTCCTTTTCACTGATCACTCCGGAAATACAGGCACTGTACAAGTTTTTATTTTCTCTCAACCATTCTGGAATGTTCTCACCCACCATATCTGAAACTACCATTCGACCTCCTGGTTTTAGTACACGACTAATCTCAGAAAATACTTTCTCTTTCTCCGGAGAAAGATTAATAACACAGTTAGAGATTACCCAATCAACCGAAGAAGAGTCAACAGGAAGATCCTCGATTAATCCTTTACGCACCTCAACATTCTTGACTCCTGCAACCTTGATATTCTCCTCCGCTTTGCTAATCATCTCTTCGGTCATATCCACACCGATGACCTGCCCGGAAGGTCCTACTTTACGGGCAGCAATCAAAAGATCAAGTCCGGCACCCGGACCCAGATCAAGCACGACATCACCTTCCCTGACTTCACTGTAGGCTAATGGATTTCCACAACCAAAAGTTGTAATATTAGAATCTGTAAGAAGATTATTAAGTTCTTTTTCGATATAGCCGATATCCTTTGCTTTAGTAGAACAACAGTTTTCTTCAAAATTACCACAACAACTTAAGTTTTTCCGGGATATTGCTTCAGCATAAGTTTTTTTTACTTCCTCTCTGATCTTTTTTGCATCAACTTTCTTTTCTTTAGTATTCATGAAATATTCTCCTTTTTTTTAATTTTTCTGATTTTTTTCTTTTATATAATGACACAGTTGCGTAATTATGCAAATATAATATTAAAAAAATTCCCCTCCCTTATATTTTTATTATTCATTTTTCTCTTTAGACGGACAACATGATTCAATAGCACGGGCAAAACCCCGAAAGATGGAAGATAAAAATTCGTATCGTACCGAATAATAAACCTCTTTGCCCTGCTTCTCTGCAAGTAGAATTCCTTCATTACGAAGTATAGCAAGGTGACGGGATACTACAGAAACATCAATGGGAAAATTTTTAGCAATCTCGCTGACCATTTGAGGCTCCTTAGCCTCTACCAAATGGGCAAGAATACGAAGTCTTGTAGAATCACTAAACGCCTTTAAAAAGCGAGGTTCAGGAATTCCAGGAATACCACAGCATCCCCTATCTTCATCTTTTTGTTCTTTTTTAAAATGCTTGTTTATTTGTGTCATCATGCAACTATTATATTCTATAAAAAAGTGTTTGTCAAGCTTTTTAGAAAATATTTTTAAAAAAAAGGAAAGTTTTTTATTTTGTGACACTTTTGGGATACGGTTTTTTGGTAGATTAAAAATTATACAAGGAATTATTTTCCTTATAATAACTAGATGAAAGTTGTGCTGAATACTCTATGGTAAAAGGTTAAGTTTCATTTTATAAGCTTTATCGTACTTTCTCTCTAAAAAGTAAAGTATCAGGTATAGAAGGAAGCTAATAAATAGAGGAATGGCAGCTGCACGATACGCCCAAATTAAACTGCTTTGATCGGCAATCCATCCAAAGAGAGTTGGGGCAATTGTGGCAGAAAGTCCCTCAACAAAAAGACTTATCCCAAAAATCTTACTTTGATGGTTAACTGGGCAAATAAAGGTTAGCCAGGTATTCTGAGTGGGAAAAAATATCCCCTCTAAAATACCCAAGACTCCAATTATTAAGAAAATAGGTATGGGTTGGATAATGAAAGTGGTACCCAGAAGTAAGAAAGTAGTAATAATAGTTGTTGACAATATTAAGACAAGTAGTTGGCTTATATCTATAATTCTACTGGAAATGAGGCTGCCTAAAAATAGTCCGGTAAACATTATAGTGATAA
>Ga0255055_10003477_pt1 | contig 10636 bp, 15 predicted proteins | sample JV7_2_27_MG_FD_188633 | JGI IMG/M metagenome (GOLD analysis project Ga0255055, IMG submission 188633) | Seawater microbial communities from Jervis Inlet, British Columbia, Canada - JV7_2_27 | ecosystem: Environmental > Aquatic > Marine > Inlet | place: Canada: British Columbia | collected... | reverse complement strand
TTAAGACTTGTATTAACCTAAATAATATTAATATTGTAACAGGAACACCAACTACCATGCCCACTACCTTATTAGTATAACCACGCATATCGCGCATACTTTCTTCTTTGCCATCTAAGATAGAGTCAACTTTTGAAAATAAAGTATCAAACTTTCCATCTAACTCCCGGTGGTGGTCAGTAGAAAACTTGTCATGGGCATTCCAACGCTCGTCAAACCTTGTCTCCAGTCTTATTAGGCGTTCATCTAGATATTTTTTCTCATCACCATTCATTATCTCCACCTTCCCCACACGTCAATAAGCACCATAGAACCGATAGCAACTCCCATTAAAGCCTCGGCTACTTTCCACTCCATAGTCCATCCATACCCAATCCAATCGTTGCACATGGCCACACCCCATATAAAAACTACCGGAATAAGCAGTCTTAATAAAAGGGCTAGCCTGGTGCGGGAATAAAACAACCAAAAACCAAGTGTACCTGCTGCTATATATAAACCTATAAGTGCTAATCTTAAGACATTGCCTTCAGCTATCTCTTGTCCATACCCAAAGTGTAAAGGGAATGACACGGCAGCAGCTGATACCAAGGACTTAAATATATCTTTTAATTTATACTGTGCTAACCATATCATAGATAGAGCCATAAATAACGGCATAGCATATCTACGTAAAGCTAAAAACCCACCACCACCAAGAGCGTAGAGTGCTCCACATATAACTGGCATTATTATAATGTTATCCCTATTTGATAACAATTTTTTTATCTTGTCTATAAGGTAACTCATAGCTAGTATTTAAACCTATGTAGATTAAAGTCCCGGAGGTGAAAATGAAAATGGTCTTTTATGGCTCGCATAGTAAAATCAAATGTGTACCTATCGAGGTCAAACAACTCTCTTGCTTTATTCATCATATGCTCAAGCTCATTTTTAATAGGTTTTCTATGAGCCTTGAGGACAACCATGGGCACACCACAAGTCTTGCAATCTACTATAATACAAGTATCGTCCTCGTGGTACAAAAACGTAATAATATTGCCGGCGGCCAAAGCACACAATTCACACTTGCTCATTTTCTACACACAGCCATATGTTTGTTGTGGTCGAAGTATATTATAAATACATCTGTAAAATGTTTCTTCAACAGTGTCCCAAATTCTTCTCTACTATACTCTCTATAATGCCACTTTGCGGGCGGTTTATCTTTAGCTATAGGAGTAGTCATACATAGCGTACCATTGTCTTTTAGAATACGCTTAATCTCTCCAATAAAAGCGTTATCATCTTCTATGTGCTCCACCACCTCATGACATGCCACTAAGTCGTATGTTTTTTCTTTCTTAAGAATCGGCGGAAAACTTTCAACAAACCACTCAATGTTACCCTTACTATGATACCTTTTTCCAAAATCAACTGCCTCAGCTGTTTTGTCAATGGCGTCTACCCTCCAAGCTTTCTTAGCTAAAATTTCTGAACCAAAACCACTACCGCAACCAAGGTCTAATACTAAACCCATATGGTTAAATAAGTTAGCAAAATCGTATCTTTTTACTAACATACCGTTGTGGTCTTCAATGTTTAGTACTACTCCCCTTTCACCCTTCCATTTGCTTTCATACTCATCCTTGCGGTTCACACGTCACCCTTTCCATATGTAAGGTATTATACAATGCTATCTATTTTTGTTTGTTCACCCTCCATACCCAAGCACCTCGCACACAATGATTTCTTTAAATCCCTTTCCAGGTGCTGTCTACGCATCTCTACAAACTTCTCATTATTCCATGCCTCCAGAAGAGTGACGTCATTAAGGTTAGCTATCTCAAATCTGGTATCATGGTCAAAGCAACAAGCCGTAAGCTTCCCATCCCAGGTTATCTTAGCTGCGTTAAACAGCGCCCAGCATGGGATAGACAGTACCATGTTTGCATATCTGCCAGGATTACCAATTATCTTGGTATATTCGTAACTACCAAGGTGGCCAGCTTGATTATAAAGGGGTAGGTAATAAAACTCATCTACATACTCAGATATCATATCTCTAAATTTATCAAGTTCCAACATGTGGTCAGGCATAGCAATGGAACTTACACAGGTTCTGAGAGTTTTGATTTTGTTTTCCTTAAGATATGTGTGGAGCCACTTTATATTCTCAACCACATTATCGAAACCATCAACATTATGCATCTCACGGTATCTATCACGCGCGCCAGCGTTCATTGAGAACTTAATGCTATCTAAACCAGCCTCAATTATAGGAACCATCTTTTCTGGAGTACACAGGTATCCATTAGTGGTGATGAAAACATACTCTATACCGACTGTCTCCTTAGCGTATCTAATGTGGTCTGCTAAGTCTTTTAAAATCATAGACTCGCCGAGAAGAAACATACCCATCTCTTTTACACCTATAGACTTAGCTTCTCGCAGTATTCTATGTAAAAACTCTACATCCATATTCCCCCTTGGTCTCAAGGAGCGCTTAGATGCACAGAATGTACAACGATAGTTACAAAACGATGTAAGCTCTATCTTTATAGCATCGGGAAACGGAGGATTAAGAATAAACTTTTCTCTTGGTACGTGTGTATGTCTATCAACCCTTTCGGTTATTGTGCTCATTTGCCATCTCCCTTATTAAGGCTATAATATTATCAGCCGCGTTATAGGTATCATATAAATAGTTTTCTATGAACTCATCATGCTGAAGCTCTCGCCTGATTTCCCTAATTGTGTGGCATATCTTAACACCCTTAGCCAAAATCGGCTGGAAATGAATCTTTCTTTCAAATAAATCAGCCATAGAGTCTACAAATATTACCTTCTTATCCATAAACATAGCTTGTATGGCTACCGTAGAAGCACCCGTGATAACAACCTCACAATTATATAAAAACTCTACTAAGTCCCTCTTGGCGTCTGGGCCACCAGATATACCTGGATGCCTTTTAACGGCTACCTCTACACCCATACCTTCTAAGCCTACCGTTATATCATAAATAAATCTTTCGGCATCTAGCTCTTCCTTACTATAGGCTGGAAGGGCTATCAAGACTCTCCTTTTGTGGGTTTTAAATCGTGGACACCCAGTAATCACTAACTTATTCTTATCCCACCCCTTACACACAAAATCTGCCACCATATTCTTGCCCCACACCGCCACCTTGTCTACAAACGAACCCTGGGTATATTTATGATTATTAAGACCTTCAACAACGAAAAGGGATGGAACCTTTAATTTCTTAATAATTTTTTCATCCCATTCATAGTGAGGATTTGCAGTTACCACGATGTCTACACCTGGTATAGCATTCACATCAACAAACTTACTAAATAAAAATATCTCACCTGGTGACATCTTTGGGTAGATATGTTGTAAAAGTCTATTGCCCCACTCTGTTGTCATCATAAAAAGTGCCTTCATATCCGCTCCTTATTAGATTAGGTTTAATGCTATCATAAACTTTTAGAACAAACTCTTGATTCGGGTGGTTTTTATAAACCCCTATGCGGTTATTTACTATTTTATCGCCGTAAGTTTTATAGTTATATGCTTCACGCGGGTACATCTTAAAGAATTTGATGAGGTTTTTATCGTATGACACACCAAAAAATTCACACGCGCATTTCAAAACAATCTCGGTATCTAATACCAAGTCCTCATAGCGTATAACGGTAAACCTATGTGGTTGGGAACTATATAATTTATAAGAATACTCAACCAACCTGTTCCAGTCATATATTATCCGCTGTAAATCTGGGTGCCCTCTATAATATTGAGAAAGAGCTGTATCCCTACCATCGCGTATTATAAATAATGTCTTAGAGGGGGCATATATATCCATAGCCTCCTCAAGGGTTCTATCAGGAAACATATGTAACAAAACTTTATTTATGCTAACTTTACCCCCTGGTAAGAATCTCTTTTTCTCTATAATGTCATACTCCTCATGAATATAATTAACAAACTTATGTCCAGCTAAAAGAGAACCTATTAGCGACGTACCGCTATTCATAACCCCTACTATAAAATTCATTCCCATATTAAATCCATACTAGTCTGGTCACCCTTACTCCCATCATTATCAACAAAACACTCTATTTTAGTATAACCCAATTCCTTATATGCCATATATCTCTTGTAGCCATCCAACCGTAGAAACCTAGGTTGCTCACACTGAGCCCGCTTAACAAGAATTGGTAGTAGTTTCTTGCCACTTTTTACCAAAACCTTCATACCGTCTATTCCAAGCCTATGAAGCTCATCAGGTTGCTCACTATGACCAGCGTCATACGGGTTGATATCTAATAATGGAATCAAAGCATATTGCTTTTTACCAACATATAATTTATAATCTTGTACCGCTTCCCTCATTGCATCAGCCAACTTGAAAAACTCTGCCTCGTTTAATTCCCATCTTATATTTCTATAATGAATATGTATGTTTTCACAAAGCTCAATAACCAACCTGTCGGCATAAGCACTTGGTTCTTTGTTAATTGTTTTCTGAGAACCAAGAACTTTATATACATTCCCCACAGCATCCCCCGTATTATACCTTCACATTTTTTCTATTTACTTCGCGTCCAGCCTGGTGGTGTAAAACTACTGGGTCTAATTTAACAAAAGGCTTAGAGCCATTAGGTAGTACTCCAACATAACAATAATCAAGCGGTAACTTAAACACCCTTACACTGGGATGATTTTCAATAGATAGCTCAAGATGCCTTTGCTCCCATGTTTTAATTGGGTCCACAACTATTCTTGCTCTCCAGTCATTCACTATCTGCATAGCAGGAACGGTTCTTCTAAACATCATAGTACCAGAATGTAGCTCGTGCTTACCGTGATACCTTGTAGTGTTATACCACTTATCCATATCCCAATAGCAGGCAGCTATATCATACTCCTCTTGAATCTTCTCAAACAAGATAGGGTACTTCTTAAATTCACTATCAACATCTGTCCATACTATTTTATGGGTTTGGTACTTCTCAAGCATCTTCCTTACAAAGAGCGACTTTAAGCCGGTGTTCGCCTGATAACTACCTAGGGTTCCAATCTCTTCTACATGGTGTGGTAAATCAAACTTATTTAAGCTGGGTAGCAAGTATTTATGAAATATCTCATCATAATATTCACCCTGAGTATAAAAAGACACCACTATAAAATCTTTATCTAACTTAATGTTTGAGAATGTTTTCATTTTTTGAACGGGATAACACACGACGCCGCTTTCTTATGGTTGCTCTGCCACTGCACAAAGGTATCTTTAGTTACAACCCTTTCTTCAGAGGCAATATTACGGAGTTCTTCAAGGTTCCACACAGACATATGTTTCTCGTAAATATTATTGTCAAAAATGCGGTTGCCTGTCCAGTCACCTAATGGTATAGACAACAGGCAAACTTTCTTAGATTTACGCATGCACTTTCGTAATAGTTCTTCGCCAGCCTCTTTAGGTAGATGCTCTATGATATCAGCTACCACAATGAGGTCATAATCAGGCAAATCATCTATAACCTTACACGCATCACCCATAATAATATTGTCATAAATCGTAGGAAGCCAGGGAAAACCGTTAGCATAACGTTCCCAAATCTCAATACCATCTATCTTTAGCGTCCACTGCCCAGGATAAATTCTGTTTGCCTTAACATCAATGTACTCTCTAGCAAAAAACCCCCACTTGCCAAAACCTATCCCCACATCAAGCATAGTCTCAGGTTTAGCATCCATTATTTCCCTTACCATGGTGGTTAGCATAAAGTGTGTAGATGTAGGCATTATTCTATAAGTAGCAGCACGCCAGGCCCCTTGCCATGATTCCATGTATAGTAGCGTCGCTTCTTTCCTAATTTATCAATCATCCCCATAACCTCATCAAACTCAAACACTCCCCTGTGCATCTCATAAGGATTGTCGTCTGTTACACGATTACCAAGCCAAATCTTTCCTAACGGAAGGTTAATTACCGCTAGTTTTGAGTTTTTAACAACCCAGTTAAATACTTCAACAGCTTTATCTTTCTCAATATGCTCGATGACATCACAAGCTATAATCAAATCATATGTTGGAAGCTTGTGCATTGCAGTAACTATATCTTCGCAATATACCTTATTATATAATGTGCTTATCCAAGGTAAATCAACGTAACGCCTCCATGCCTCAACACCCTCAATGTGAATCACCCAGTCACCAGGATAAACTCTTTTGTTCCAAGTCTCGAGATATTCCCTACACAGAAATCCCCACTTCCCCATACCTATTCCTATATCAAGTATTGTCTTTGGATTAAAAATTACAATCTTATGCATCGCACTTGATATGGTTGTATAAGTAGATGAAGGCATTACTTCTCGGCTCTCCCTGCTCTCTTCGCCCGTTCCTTAATCTCCCAAACTGTTTTCTTTCTTCCTATTACCTCAATTTCCCACGGCATATTTGGTGGTTTATTCGTACCAAAGAAATTCAAGTTAATAGCAGTAAAGATTTCTCTCAAAGAATTAATGCTAAAACCAGCCATATGGATATTGTTGTTGTAATTCTGCCGTCCATATAGATAGCTTATTACTATAGTACTTTTCTCTGGATATGCCCCGCAAAGAGCCTCCATGTCTGGTATCTTCAAGGTTAATAACCCGCAAGGTTTTAGAACCCTGGTCCACTCTGTAAGAACCCTAATGGTATTAAAATATTTTTCTCCCATTGGGATATGCTCTAGCACGGATTCGGCATAAATCTCATCTATGGTATCATCACCCCACGATAATTCCTTAGAGAGGTCACACACCACATTGGCGGTTTTTGTTTTTCTAATATCTACATTTAAAAAACCATTGCTGTTCCAATTTGATGTACCAGCCCCAAATAGTAATTTTGTCATTTAATTATCCACCAACTGCTTCCACTACCTTTTACCCAGGCATTAAGTTTTAAACTTTTTAATTTTACAAATTCGTCTACTGCCTTAACAACCCCATGAGAATTTTTCCAGGCTGGGGTGGCATCTTTCATATTTTCCCAATCTAGCCTATAATCATGCCCGCAAAGAACCCCACCATTTTTGACTTTTGGCCACCAGGCCCAGCAATCTTGTTGTACACTCTTGTATGCATGTGAAGCATCTATGTATACAAAATCGAATGATAAATCGCCTGACTCCTCGGCTACATTTAGAGAGTCATTTAAATGCCACACAATTCTGTCTTTAAAGCACTCAAGCTTGAGTCTTGCATCACCATAATGCTTAGTACCACAACAATAGTTGTCTACAAGGTGTAAGGTCTTAACACCCTTCCACTGTGTAAGAATTTCATTAGCGTGTATTCCAGCGTGGACACCCACCTCTACACCAACAACATTCTCGTTGCCCAACTGTTTTCTTGCTGCTTCCATTGCTATTCTCATGCTATAATTATAACCCCCATCTCCCAAGCCCTAGTCCCATCTAATCTATCTTTATATTTATGTGCGTCTACAAAATCCCACTTCTTAAAACCAGCTGCGCGTAGACAGGCACTCATTATCTTTGTATCAAAACCAGCCTTATGGTAGTTTTCTTCATACTCACCACCACCATATACATAGCCTATTAAATCAGTAGCAGTCATAACTCCAGCAACATATTGCTTAAATACTCCCTCTAGGTTAGGTACTCGCAATATCAACTTGCCACCAGGTTTAAGCACCCTACCCCATTCCCTCAGAACCTTGATAATGTTTGACATTCGCCAGCTAGGAGAAACACCAATAACATTATGATGGATATGCTCTAATACGCTCTCAGCCAATATTTCACTAATAGAGTTATCTTCAAATGGTAGAGGCTCTCCTACGTCCAATACTAAATCTATGTGGGGTGCGTCACGTATATCTAAATTAGCATATCCCTTATCGTGTAGATTTATATGCCCGACGCCAAAAGCTAATTTACCGTTGTATTTGGCTATCAAAGAATTCAACAATTCTTTTTGCGTCGTCTTGCCAACTCCAGTACTCTCTTGCCCATTCTGCTCCATAATCACCCTTCTTTCTTGCTTCATCGCGGTGCTCTAATACATACTTTAATAAATATCCTAAGTGCTCTTTATCTGGCTCAGCCTGCTTACCAGGTAGGTATCCAGCATCTACCTCTTTGTACTTAATAGCATAGCCAGTTTTTTCACTTAAGTACTCCTTGGGTCCTCCGAAGTCAGTGATAATAAGCGGTAACCCTGTTGCCATTGCCTCGAGACCGGGTAGCATAAAGCTGTCTCCGTGCGTAGGACATACAAAACAGTCTGCGTCCCAATATAACTGAGCTATCTGTGCTCTAGAATACTCTTGGTGTATAAACTTAACATTTTTACATTTGGACTCAGTGGGAAGCTTACCCCAACCTGTAGACTTTATCCAAAGCTCACAATCATCTCTATCACCTAAAACATCCTCAAATACATATCTTAACTCCGAGGTACCCTTTCGCCCCTGGGCCACCCCTACAAACAGAAACCTAAACTTATCCCTCTCCGGTCTATTTACATACCTAAAAAGGTTAGGGTCTATACCTTGACCACCAACATGTATAGGAATAGTGACCCCGGCATCCCTAAAGGCCTTCTCGGTGAACTTAGATAAGCAAATAGAGGCGTCTGCCACAGAGTTTATACCGTCTGCTGCCTCCTTGGGAATAAGGCTAGAGTCCCAACAATTGAGCGTAACCCTATAAATCCCATCATAAACCTTCTTGAGAAAGAACATCTGTGTAGGCAAACCCTGGTTTATAACAATTTCAAACTTATGTATCCTATGAATATAATCAACCAGGTACTTGGGTACCGAACCATAGTGCTCTTTGAGCCATATAGCTAAGTTCTGGTCGTTTCTGATAAACCCCTCAGCATTACCTATAGCTGATATCCCCCAGCTCTGGGTATCGCCAAGGTCACTACAAAGCAGTATATTATACTTTGCCATAAGTCAACAATGCCCATATTCGTTTTTGTGTATTCTCTAGATTATAAAACTTAGCCGCCTCTTGTGCATGCAGGCACACCTTATTATAAAAATAACTATCTACTATCAATCTTGTAGCTATCTCGACAGCATCCTGTACAAAGTAATCTTTGACACTGGTATCTGGGAAACACAGCCTATTGGGTAAATTAGCTATACTGCCCACCATAGGAATCCCCAATGCCGCACAGTCTTGTGCTAACCTTCCGACCACCTTAAAAGTATAGAGGTGTATTGCCATATATGCAGTTGATAGATATTCAATGGCATCCTTGTATGGTAACTCATCTACCAGGTCAAAATCTTTTATTTTAAGATTATCCAATATTCCCTGTATCCCATCTCGCTTTTTTGGTGTCATATAATACATCCAACCTTTTATCTTGGGAAATCTACGTTTCAGCCGTCTATATATCTCTAAATTAGTTAACAGGTCCCTGTTGAACATACCAGGATTATTAATAGTTACACATATGCCACTTTCAAAAGTACGCTTTTCTTTAAAGTGTGGAAAGTGTAACTGTTCTTGGTACATTGACCAGCCTGTATATATACACTTACGGTGGTCATCAAGAGCAACCCTAAAGGTATCAACCTCATCTATGTTGGTACACATTATATAATCGTACAAACGTAACGAGTTTATAAAAAGCTGTAGCACATCCGTAGACCAATATGCCAGTTGGTGTGTTTGGATGTCTGTAACACCAATAATCTTGCCACTAAAAATGGGCCTGATACGAGCAAGTAACTCGAAGTACTCAGGGTAGACGGGGTATATAAAATAATCATATCCCTCCAACACCTGCTTCAATTGAGAATCAGCCACGTCTTTTAGGTCGTGGTAGTGGTAGAAATCTGCCCCATCTCTCTTAAACGTAAGCGGCACACCCGTGATACCGTTGACCAATTCTATCTGTTTAATACCAAACTCACAATTGTACGGTGACAAAAATGCAAATCTTTTATCCTTAAACTGGTCATAAAAAAACCGCGTAAACCCAGACTCTTCTATCTTAACAGCCATTACACACCCCCCATATATTTTTTAATAGATTTCCAATAAGCTGGTGCTACATTCATCCACGCAAAAGACCTTTTGGTTACTTCTCGCTCTTTATCTGTTACTATGCGAGGTTCACTTTTAAAAATTTCAACTAAGTCTTCCATGGTCTCCTGCTGAGTGCCTTCTCGTACATACTCAACAAGATTGCCATACCAATATTTATATAAACTAGTGTCAAAACATATTGGCCGAGAACCACAAAGGAGCCCTTCAGCAACAGTTTTTTCAAAGCCTTCAATGCGTCGCATACCACTAGTGTAAGTACAGAAATGGTACATATTTCTCATCTGGTCTATTGATAACCGTTCCCTGGGAACAGTATATGCTTTATTTTTAATTCCGAGATTGGGCCCAGTGTGCAATGCTTCCTTACCCAATATCTCAGCCGCCATAACAGACTCATAGATACCCTCCGTTTGTGGGATAAGCCCCGTTGTTAAAATAATATACCGATGTATATTACCATGTTCTCTGTAGAAATTTCTATGGTTTGTGCCCCATGGCCCCCTTACAAAATTCTTTAGTGTTGGAAGCTCTCCCTGTAAATCAAGGTGTGAGTAAACCATAGT
>Ga0255055_10003475_pt1 | contig 10637 bp, 10 predicted proteins | sample JV7_2_27_MG_FD_188633 | JGI IMG/M metagenome (GOLD analysis project Ga0255055, IMG submission 188633) | Seawater microbial communities from Jervis Inlet, British Columbia, Canada - JV7_2_27 | ecosystem: Environmental > Aquatic > Marine > Inlet | place: Canada: British Columbia | collected... | reverse complement strand
GTTACGGGTCCGGGTCATACAGGACGCGCTAGACGCCGACAAAACCACGAGGCGGCTGTACGAGGGCGGGATCTTCCTCGCGCAGATCTCCTTCTACGCCGGGGTCTACGATGATGCCGCCGGCTGCGAGCTCATCGATTTCGACGGTGGCTCGAGGCTTCTTCCGCTCGCCGAGCAAACCTACCCCGATCCCGAAGGCCACTTCGCCGCCTGCCTCACGCTGGATGGCAACTACGCCTGACAGGCGAAGGAGGAGAGATGAAGAGCATCGATCGAGATGTGCTGATCATCGGAAGCGGCTTCGGAGCCGCGGCCCCGGCGCTTCGGATGAGTCGTGCCGGGTTCGATGTGACGGTTCTGGAGAAGGGACCTCACCTGAGCCCGTTCGACTTCAAGCAAACGCAGGACCCGAAGTACCTGATGACGTACCTGAAGGGGCTCACCGGAGAGAACGTCGGCTTCACGTACGCGGAGGGCCTCGGCGGAGGCTCCGGCTTCTACGAGATGGTGTCCCTCCGGGCCCCATCCCTCGCGTTCGATCAGGTGGACGACTCGGGACGGCCTCTCTGGCCCGAGGGCGTCGATCGCGAGGCGCTCGACCCCTACTACGAGCTCGCCGAAGAGATGCTGCTGGTACAGCAATTCGATTGGGAGAGGATCCCCAAGACTGGCCTGGTCTTCGCGCTTCTGATGAAGAACCTCGGGTACTCGTGCGACCGGTGCCGATACGCCGTCTCGGGCTGCGTCGGCGCCGGATACTGCGTGACGGGCTGCGTCTACGGGGCGAAGCAGTCGCTCCACATGAACTACCTGCCGGAGGCCGAAAACGCCGGAGCCTCCGTGCTCACCGGCGTAGAGGCCCTAGAGATCCGTCCGTCCGGTGGCCCCCACCGATGGGCCGACAGCGGCAAGCTGTCGCGCATCCCGCTCCGCTACGAGGTGGCCTGCCGTCGCAGCGACGGTTCCACGGAGCTTTTCAGAGCGCGCGTTCTCATCCTGGCGGCCGGCACGGTCGGTACGGCAGCTCTCCTTCTGCGCTCACGCAAGAGCCTTCCGTCGCTCAGCGACCAGGTGGGACGGAACATCTCGTTCAACGGCAGCATCAAGGTGGCCGGCCTGCTGCCGGACGACCTGCCGGAAGGCGACATGTTCAGCGGCATCTCGCATCCCGGCGTCATCAGCTACGAGTTCCTCGAGTCTCACGGGATCACGATCGCACCCGTGAAGCCTCTCCCGCTTCAGGCCGTGGCGGCGGCCCGGCTGAGGCTGGAGGGCGACGGACGGAGCCCGACCCATTGGGGCGAAGCGAACGTGGAGCTCATGAAGAGCTTTCGCAGACGCGTCATCGCCCTGCTGGCTCTCGGCCTCACGCCCCCAACGGCAGAGCTCGTGCTCCACAAGGGCAAGGTCCTGCCACGACTGGAACTCACGGATGGCATCCGCTCCTACTATCGGTCCACGAGGGAACTCCTTCACTCCATTCTCTCTCGCAACGGGTGCCGTCCCATCGAAGCTCAGTTCCTCGACGGTGAGGGCGCGCCCCACGAAGACCTCTTCTTCTCGACCGCTCATCAGGTAGGCTCCTGCCGGATGGCCGGCTCGGCGGAGCACGGAGCCGTGGACGCCCAGGGCCGGGTGTTCGGCTATCCCGGACTCTACGTCTCCGACGGAGCCGCCGTCCCCGGATCCCTCGCCGTGAACTCCAGTCTCACGATTCTGGCGAACGCCGAGCGCATCGCTGCAGGCCTCGTCGCCAGATACCAACCCGGAAGGTGACCTCATGTCTACTTACGGCAATATCAGTTCGACGTGGACGCCGATCGTGTTCCTGATGGCAGCCACTGCCTTTTTCGGCTCGGCGTGCGACGGCATCTCGCCGCTGGAGCCGGATGCTCGAGCATCGGCGAGCAGGGCGGAGCCGGGCCAGCCCACGCGGATCACGATGATGACCCGGAACCTCTTCGTCGGAGCTGCGATCGAAGAGATCTTCAGCCCCGATCTCCCCCTCGCCGAGCTGCCCTTCAAGGCCGCGGAGCTCTTCGGGAAGATTCTCGCGACCGACTTCACCGAGCGCGCCGCCGCGATCGCCGAAGAGGTGGCCGACAACCGGCCTCATGTGATCGGACTCCAGGAGGTGTCGCTCTTCCGGCTGCAGTCGCCGAGCGACGCGATCGTCGGAGGAACGGCCCCGGCCACCGAACCGGTGATCGACTTCCTCGCGATCCTCCTGGACGCGCTCGAGGCGAAGGGGCTCGACTACGATGTGGCATCCAGCGTCGAGAACTTCGACGCCGAAGTGCCGATGTACTATCCCGACGCAGGCGTTCTGCCGTTCGCGGACATCCGACTCACTGACTACGACGTCATTCTCGTCCGCTCCGATGTGGCATACTCGGAGGCAACCGGGTCGAACTACGCCGTCAACCTGCCGGTGGAGGTCGCCGGGCAGTCTCTCGAGCTCGAACGCGGTTGGACCTCGATTCGAGCGACCGTCCGCGGCTTCACGTTCCGCTTCGTGAACACCCACCTCGAACCTGCCGATTTCTCGTCCGAGGTACAGGTGGCTCAGGCAGCCGAGCTGCTGGGAATCCTGAGCGCCGAAACCGCGCCGACGGTGCTCGTGGGGGACCTAAACTCCTCACCCGACGGAACCCCCACGCCGGCGGCCCGCTCGTTCCTGGAGGCTGGCTTCGAGGACTCCTGGGCACCCAAAGGTGACGGCGACACCTGCTGTCAGGACCCGAGCCTCACGAGCCCGGTCTCGACCCTCGAGAAGCGATTCGACCTCGTCTTTCTGAAAGGCTTCCAGCTGTTCGAGCCGGGCGTTCGTGGCTCGGCCCACGCGAAGCTGGTCGGAGCCCGGAAGTCGGACCGGACACCGAGCGGTCTGTGGCCGTCCGATCACGCCGGCGTGGTGGCCGACCTTCAGCTACCACCGCGGGCGGCTGCCCGGTGAGTTGAACGTGGCAGACGCAACGCGAGAGGGCGCTGCCTGCAGAGCCGCCCGGCGGAGCTGCAGGGCGGTGCCCCTCGCTCCTCCCGGAGGAAACGCCCAGCGTGGCGGCCGAGACCGTCAGAAGAGCCTGGAGGTGAGGCCGACCGTGACACCGAACAAACCCCGAACATATGTTCCTCGGGCGTGTAGCCCATTGAATGAAGCCGCTTCCAATCCGCGGACGAGGAGCCGCCGAGAACCCGCCGAACCGCTTCGTACCGATCTCCGTGGAGGGCGATGACAGGAGTCCGGACGATCCCCTGCCCAGGACCCGCTTCTTCCGCGACGACGCCCGCTCGATCATCGCGTACAACGACAGCCCCGACGTCGGCTTCAACGCGAGCATCAATCCGTATAGAGGATGCGAGCATGGGTGCTCCTGGTGCTATGCCCGACCCACCCACGAGTATCTGGGCCTCTCCGCCGGCCTCGACTTCGAGACCAAGATCTTCGTGAAGGAGGATGCGCCGGAGCTGCTTCGCCGCGAGCTATCGTCGAAGCGGTGGAAGCCGCAGCTGGTGGCCCTCAGCGGAGTGACGGACCCCTACCAGCCCGTCGAGCGCAGGCTTCGCGTCACGCGCCGATGCCTGGAGGTCCTCGTTGAAACGAGAAACCCGACCGCCATCATCACGAAGAACCACCTCGTGACCCGCGACATCGACCTGTTCGCACAGCTCAGGGAGCATGGAGCGATCGCAGTCAGCCTCTCCGTAACGAGCCTGGACCGAGAGCTCCAGCGGGTCATGGAGCCGCGCACGTCAACGCCCGAGCGTCGGCTGGACGCGATCCGGAGGCTGGCCGCTTCCGGGATCCCGGCCGGAGTCATGGTGGCGCCCGTCATCCCAGGCCTCACCGATCACGAGATGCCCGAGATCCTGGCCGCGGCCGCCGAGGCGGGAGCGACGCGCGCAGGGCTCATCATGCTGCGGCTGCCCTGGGCCGTGGCCCCACTCTTCGAGGCCTGGCTGGAGAGACACTTCCCGGAGAGGAAGGAGAAGGTGCTGAACCGCCTGCGCGATCTGAGCGACGGCAAGCTCTACGAGGCGCAGTTCGGCCGCCGGCAACGGGGCGAGGGGCCGTTCGCCGAGCAGCTTCAGCAGATGTTCGAGATCAGCTGCAACCGGCTCGGGCTAGCCAGGAGTTCGCCGCCGCTCTCCACCGCCCACTTCCGGCGACCGTCCCTGGGCGGTCAGCTCGGTCTGTTCGACGTCGGCTGAAGGCGCCGGGCCGAGGTCGTCGATCGCAGGTCGAGCCGTGGGGCCACGGCTTGATGCGGAGGGATGAGATCCCGAGGTTGGACCGGTATACTCGAGATTCAGAGCCACTCGCCCGCAACGGAAGATCCGGTCTATGTCTGCTGCCTACGTCATCGTCGATATCGATGTGAAGGACCCGGAGGGATTCGCGCGTTACGTCCAGGAGGTCAGCCCCATGCTGGCGCGATGGGGCGCCCGCTACCTGGTGCGCGGAGGGGGCGTCGAGGTCCTGGAAGGCGAGTGGGATCACCACAGGGTGGTGATCCTGGAGTTTCCATCCCGCGCGGTGGCGGAGGAGTTCTACGAATCTGAGGAGTACGCACCGCTACTCAAGCTGCGGCTCGATTCCACGGACTCCATGCTGGCGATCCTGGACGGATACGACGCCGGCTAACGACTCCGAGTCGCCCGCACACGCCCAAGTGATCGCGGGTGACTATCCGCATCGATGTGACCTTATGTAGCGTGGTCTAACTGGCCACAAACGTGAAGCTTGGACTGTTCGCGTCCGCCGCTTCCCACGTGTAGCCCTCCAGGACCGCCACGTCGCTGAAGCCAGCTTCATCGAGCAGGCCGGCGAACTGCTCCTGCGTGTACCAACGCAGCCGCTGAGTGCTCTCTTCACGGTCGATCACCTCGCCGGCGAGCACGACCTCGAAGCGGAGCTTGACGTCCTGAACCTGCCGGTCGAAGTCGAAGGTCGTGTTCTCGAAGCAGCGGACGACGGCGTCGTCTTCCGGTCGGGTAGCGACCCGACGGAGGCGCCACTCGCCGGGCGGCGCGGGCTCGACGCCCACGTCGTGCAGCCACGGCAGGTGGAGCGGAATCAGCACGCGGCCACCCTCCTCGAGGTGCGCACGGAAACGGCTCAGCGCGCGCCGCGCCCGGTCGAGGTCGTCGAGCAGCATGAACGATCCGAAGGGAACGAAGATCGTCCGGAACCGGCGGTCGAGGGCGAAGTCCTGCATCGTTGCCCGATGCAGCGTGATCTGGATCTCCGCTGCCTCGGCCTTCCACCGGCAGATGCCCAGCATCTCCGCGGATAGATCGAGTCCCTCCACATCCAGGCCTTCACGGGCGAAGGGAATCAGCAGCCGACCCGTGCCGCAGGCCACCTCGAGCGCCGGCTCACCGCCATCTCGGATGATGTGGCGGAAGAAGTCGACGTCCTCGAACCCCTCGTCGCCGAACCAGAGATCGTACGAGGCCGCCGAGAGCCCGGTGTAGCTCTTCAGCATCATGAGGGAGAATATACGAGGACAAGAGGAGGGGCTGGCGCGGGCCGCGTCCCTTGAGCGGGGAGGTTCCATTAGTGCGACCGCGCGCTCAGCCCCAAGCACACCCACCTGAGGGGTAGACGACGTCACGGCGCGGGAGGTTACAGGGTGCTGGCGCGCGGCCCAGCGATCACGGTTCAGGTGAAGAGGTCAAACTCCCGATAGCGCGGTCCGTCCAGCGCACGTCGCCTCTATGCTCATTGGTTTCGCGTAAGGAGGGCGGTCGCGTGTAGCTCGCCGGCGTCCGTGTACCACCTGTAGGCGAGTGTGTCCTCGGCCTCGTCGTGATCGAATCGAATGACACCATCCCGGCATCGCTCCTGCCCGTAGGTGAGAAACTCTTCAACCTCATAGATGCTGCCGTCTACGTCGAGCGCCACCAAGCTGCCGCCGCAATCTTGAGATACCACTCCTGGCGGATCGATCGGATCTTGTGCTGGGCCATACGCGTAGAGCCCGATCCGGCGATTTGCCTGTGCTGCCTCTTCCAAGGTGATCGTAGCGTCATACGTGATGAAGCGGTCGAGCACGCTTTCCGTCACCTCGCCGACCCACTCGCCCGCGATCGGGCTGAAGTCCAAGACGGCTGCTGGGGGTGGCGGCGACGAAGTGTCTTCCCCGGTTGGCGTGGCGCCGCCGCAGCCAACGATAATGCCAGCCAATGAGAACAGAATCAGCCGCGCGGGAAGGCGGGTCCCGAGCCGTCCCGAGAGGGCGATATGCCTTGCGTTCAAGCAAGACATCTTGAGCCATCCTTTCGATCAGGCGCTATGCGTGGAGGATGCCCGGACCCGCCAAGGCGGGCCCGGATGCCCCCCGGAGCTCAGCTTCCGGTGAGTTTTGATGGGGCGTCATTGCCAACACTGAGCGCCTTCTTCTGGCGTGAGGCCTGGCCAGCTATTCCTGGCGGGTCAGTTCCGCCGTTGCGCTCAAGGCGCCGCTCGGGGAATACCATTCATAGTCCAGCGTACCGGCGGCTGAGTTATGAATGAGACGGACGCGGGCGCCTTGAACGCATCCGCTCCCATACGTGAGAAATTCGTCGAATTCGTAGCTGCCGTCGCTCGCCTCGCGGGCCATCAAGTTGCCCCCGCACCAATCCACGCCATAGTCGACCGTGCCTACGCGCGCGCCTAACGCCGCTTCCGCGTTTACAGCTATCTGCACCGGGTATACCGCCGGCTGCCGGATCTCGGTGACCGTGCCTTCCCATGCGCCAGCAATCGGCGCGAAGTCCAAGACGGGAGCCGGTGCTGGAGGCGGAGGGGGTGGGGCATCCGCACTGCCCGGAGCAGTCGTGCTGCTGCAGGCAGCCGTCCCGAAGATCGCCAGTACGAACAGTGTGAACACCCCGTTCGGTCGCAGGCGATGTGTTGGCGCCGCAATGTTCATTCGAACTGTTCGCATCATGTCCTCCTGAGGCTCGACTAGATAAGCCGCCGTGGCGTCAGCACCCTGCCCCGTCGAGCCCGAGGTCCGGCCCGGGTGCACGGAGAGTCAGCCCCGGCAGACATCGAAGTCAGCCTGGTCTTTGTAGGCCTTGAGCCCGCGCGGGCGTGGGATGGGCCAGGTGCAGGCAGGGCCGGCCCCGAAGGAACCGCCCTGCACAGTTGAATGACACCATCCCTGCATCGGTCTTGCCGACCGCTGAGCCCTACGGGACCTCTGTGACCGGCTCTCGCGCTTGCCGGCTGCTCCGTCGTTCCGCCGCTACGGACAGTTCGGGTCCTGGCGCTCGATGACGACGTCGAGAGCTATGGCCCGAATCTGGTCCAGCTGTACATCGCCCTCGCCCGCGCGCTCCCAGAACTCGGCGTTGTCCGCCCAGAGGTGCCAGCTGCAAGCAATCCCGTCGATGCGTGCCTGGTCGCTCGTGAACCGAGCATCGATCCAGACGACGTTGTAGGAGGTGAAGTTCCCCTTGCCCCCCTTCTTACCGGAAGGGACCACTCGAAAGTAGTAGTTGGTGTCCGGGCCGAAGCTGAGGCCACTGTCATCGTGCGTGGTCGTACCGATAGAACATCCGTCGGGGGTGTCGCAGATCAGGCTGGTCATGCCGTTGAGGTCCAGCCGCGAGAAGCCGTCTCTCCCACTGCAGTGGATTTCGTTCCCGGGCACGATGGCCCATGTGCCTGGGCGCTCCAGCACGAAACTCCCCAGGTCGCAGTCTACGATCAGCGCCTGGTCGAGCGGCTCATCTGCGAAAATCCCATCAACCTGGTCGGAGTACAGCCCCGGGGGGCTACTTCCGTCCGAAAACACCGGCAGGATGAAGTCGCCCAGAGGTGTTCCCGGTGGCGGATCCTGCTTACCCGGTTTGCCGCCCTTTGCGAACTGTGGAGCGAGATCATCCAGCGTCGCCTCGGTCGGCGACTCCGAACAAGCGAATGCCAGGGCGAGGACCGCCACTATCGCCGCGAGGGAGCGTCCAGCTCCGGCGAAGAGGCCAGGACTGGTAGTGACAAGTGGGGATGTATGATTCCTGATGATTGCCTCCTTTGTGGAGGCCGACCCGTAGGGCCGGCGCCCTCGTGGTGCACGGAGAGACCGTGCGCTTCTTGCGTCAGCGGTGAGTCCGCTGGCACTGCGGCTTGAGCTGGAACCGGGCGGCCGTCTTGGCGCCCGCGTAGAGGCCGACTGTTACGTTGTCTATCAGATTTTGGGACGTCGATGCCATCCGACACCTCCCTGAGTCCTCAGCTCCGTCGTTCCCGCACTCAACGCACCAGCGTCATGAAGAACGGACCGGCGGTACCCACCTCGATCAGCGATCGCCTTCCTTTAACCTTCGGGCCACGCTTGCAGTGCACTCCCACGGTGCCCGAGATCGTCCAGGTGTTGCCGTTGTTGTCGTTCTCGAGTGAGCGCGTCGTGGTCACCCTTTCGTTCTCGCCGGCTATATGCACCGGGTCGCCGTCACAGTTCTTGCCCCAGCGGACGATGCCCTCCTCATCGAGCTCGGCTTCGAGCACCGCGGATCCGTCTATCTGCCCGAAGGCCATTTGGAGGAAGCCACAGCCGTTGTCCTTTTGGGCGTCCTCGGTTTCGTGGCCATTGGTGTAGATCCTGTCAGTGGTCTCGATGGTGATCGGCGACGCGTTTTCTGGGTCGTCGGGGGTGACCGTCACCTCCACGTGGCGCGTCGGCTCCCCATACTGTGACGTCCACAACATCAGGCGGCCAGTGGCGCCGTTGAGGTGCACCCCACCGTCCGTCTCCTCCATGTATTCACCGTCGCCGTCATGGAAGAGGGCGTCACCGGCCGTGCCGAAGGTGATGGTGAGAGGAGTGAACCCGCAGTCGTTGGTTTTCCCTCCCGGCTTCCCCTTGAAGAGCGGCGAGGAAGCGTCGTCTGCCGTCACCACCTCAGTGGGTGACTCCGAACAAGCGAACGCCAGGCCAGCGACCACCGTCAGCACGGCGGCGGGCAGCCCTACACGTCTCTTGGGAAAAAGATGTCGGATGTAATTCATTTGCCTTGCCTCCTTGTTGGAGGCCGACCGGTGGGCCGGCGCCCTTTGCGTTTGCACGAGTGGTCCGTGCGCTTCGGCCAGCACAGGAGCGCGCTGACGTTCGCCCTGTTCCCACCCCCTACGGCTCGCCAGCCCGGCCGTGGCTGGTTCACCATGGGAGCCAGGGCACCCTGATCGGCGTCGCTTGGGGAAGCTCCGCTGCCAGGGTTGTGGAGCCGGCAGCCCGCCCTGGGGAGGGCTACCGGCGGTTAGGTTCTCGGGGGACTCCCGTTATCTCGCCTTCGTTTCCGCGCGATCAGGGTCCGCCAGAACCACCATCATCGAAAACTGTGGTGCTTACCGGGACGAGGAGCGCACTCATTGGCTCCTGGTCAGGAAATTGCCCACCTCCGGTGCAGTACAGAGCGGTCTCCTCACCGTCCGACCATATCTCCCAACGAGGTCCACCCCCTGCGGGATCTGTCAGATAGGTGACATTAACCTTGTTATCAGCGACGACCACGCCGTACGGACATTCCTGTCCGAAGTTGAGCTGTGACCCGACTTGCGCGGCAAGCACAGTGGTCGCCGGGTCGCCTGGATGAACCCGCAAATCGGCCAATCCGTCGGTCAGCACCGTGCCGTCGCTTAAGGTCGTGTTGTTGGTGTAAATCCGGCCGTGACGGTCATCACTAATCTTGCCCGGGATCTCAACATGCACCTTTCTCTGGAACTGCCCGTCCGCATCCACCGGACAATCGTCAGGCCTATCCTTTCCCTTAAAGAGATTCTTGTTGAACTTGAAGCCGAGAGCCAGGTTGCCGTTCACGGCGGCAAGACGCGCCGCGACATTGCACGTTTCGATGTACACTCCTGGATCGGTGGCGGGATTCGTGAACACGCCGCTATTCAGCCTAACGCTTACCGGCGTGGGCTCGAGTTGGCCGATCCCGCTGTTCTCTTTTACCTGGAACAATGCCTCGGTGCCGATGCCGCGGCGGCCCCGGAAGGCGACGCTGACGTAACGCGAGCTCACCTCCGCATCGAGCGCGATGTCCGTGGTCGCGATCACTTCCTGGGAGCTCACGAATTCCGTCGACTGGACGGTCATCCCCTCGTCAGGGTCGGTCTCGTCTTCCGATAGGTGGAACGCCACCTTGGCGCCCTTGGCGAAACCCTCGCCGAAGACGTGGATCTTGAGACCCACGGCTCCCTGCTCACCCTCAGACGGCACCGCCGAAAGCACGACGATCTCCTCGCCGCCATCCTTCGGAGGCTTGGCGGCCCGGATCTGCACGTCGTCGGGTGAGATCGGCTGACGGCTCTCACAGGCTGCCGTTCCGATGAGCGCCAGAAGTAAGCCGGTGGCCGCAAGCTGCGATGTGGATGGACTCCGGTGCTTCATTTCGGACCCCAAGGGCTCGGGTAATGCTCTCCGGTCGGAGCCGGGCTGCACGCCGGCTCTTGGTAATATCTAACGAAAGGCGCCGGTGCTTTTGCGCCGGGCCAATTCACGTGCCCGTTCCGCTTAGCCGGTACGCCGCCCAATAGTAGGGGGCGCTCCGGTCGTCGCTCGCGATCATCGCGCGCTGGGCAACTGCAAGGGCCGCAACCGGATCCGAGCTCGCCAGTTCCGTATAGAAGAGCCGCGCGAAAT
>Ga0255055_10003474_pt1 | contig 10639 bp, 11 predicted proteins | sample JV7_2_27_MG_FD_188633 | JGI IMG/M metagenome (GOLD analysis project Ga0255055, IMG submission 188633) | Seawater microbial communities from Jervis Inlet, British Columbia, Canada - JV7_2_27 | ecosystem: Environmental > Aquatic > Marine > Inlet | place: Canada: British Columbia | collected... | reverse complement strand
ATCGGCCTGGGGAGCTGACTTGAGCCCCGAAGCCGGACTCACGACGATGGAGATGGTCGATGCCGCCGAGCGCGGCGCGATCAAGGGCTACTACATCATGGGAGAGAACCCGATGATGAGCGAGCCTGACCTGCGTCACGCGCGGCACGTGATGGAGGGCCTTAATTTCATCCTCGTACAGGACATCTTCATGAACGAGACGAGTGAATATGCAGACGTCATCCTGCCCGCGACCAGTTTTGCGGAGAAAGAGGGTACCTTCACGAACAGCGACCGGCGGGTCCAGCTCATTCGAGTGGCAGTTTCACCGCCGGGTGAGGCCCGCGACGATTGGGACATCATCTCGGATCTTGCCCGACGAGTGGAATCGAAGCTGGAGCGGGAACGGAGCGCTGGGTTTAATTACAGGGACCCAGCAGAAATCTGGGATGAGATGGCTGCGCTCACGCCGCCGTTCCAGGGGATCAAGCACGAACGCATCGCTCGCGAGGACGGTGTCCACTGGCCATGCCCCACACCCGATCACCCTGGAACGCCCTTCCTCTTTGAAGATACCTTTCCGAGCGGAAAGGGACGCCTGACGCCGCTGGATTACACCCCCTCCGCCGAACTTCCGGATGAAGAATACCCCTTCATCCTCTCAACCGGTCGTGTGCTCTACCACTGGCATGGGGGTACGATGACGCGGCGCTCGAAGCTCGACGACATCTATCCGGAACCGACCGTGGAAATCCACCCTGATGATGCCGCGCCGGCCGGTATCGAACCCGGAGATTGGATTAAAGTACGCTCACGGCGGGGTGAGATCGAGGTAAAGGCCCTCGTAACTGAAAGATCCCCAAAGGGGATGATCTTCATTCCCTTCCACTTCGCCGAGGCAGCCGCGAACGAGCTCACCTTCGACGTGCGCGATCCAAGGGCAAAAATCCCTGACTATAAAGTCTGTGCGGTGGCGGTCGAGACTCTATAATTCAATCGCACTAAGATACTCAGGTGTCTTGAAATCGACTTCGTCGAGAGGTACTTCCCCAGCAAAGGATGATATTGTTCTAAAAGACAAATTCCTCTGCTCATGCTACTATTGCATCCATGTACTCCGAAGCTAATCTGGAAATCGTTCTCTTTACGCTCCTTGGTTTCCTGGGTACCGGCATTCTATTATCGATCATCCTCATCATCTTCATCGTCTGGCGAATCCGGAAAATAGAGATCCCCTCGGATGCGGACTTCTTCGAAGCGCTGCGTTACACGCCGCTCATCATCGTCATCACGCTTGATGTGCTCGATTTCGCAATCGATTTCCTCTCAGCACCTATCGGATTCACATTACTCACATTTCTCGGTTTGAATCCGCTTCGAGGTGTTGCAGCAATTGAAGCCGTGATCCCAGGAACCCAGCTCATCCCGTTGATGACACTGGCATGGATTTTCGTTCGAGTCGCCGATCGCAGGGGGTTGAAAATTCCCAACCTTTAATTTGCAGCCACCTCATTCTCTTGTACAATGAAGACCACAACATCCCGGAGGAACCGCAGAACCATCGAGAATTTTCACTACAGATTTCTTAGAAAGGGAGATTGCAATTATGGATGTAGGACGAGCATTTGTTTATCCTTTTGAGGACCCCGATTGGCTGAAAAAGATTGTCATCGTGGCCATCATCAGCCTCATCCCCATCATCGGGCAGCTCTGGCTTCTGGGTTGGTCCACTGAAATCACCCGGCGGGTGATTAAAAAGGATCCTGTCCAGCTGGCTGGTTTTGATGATTTTGGCGGGACGCTGGTGCTTGGGCTAAAGGTGTTTGCCATCGGTTTTGTGTATTCCATTCCGATGATCATCTTCATCATGCCGCCATCGATCGCCCCGTTGCTTTTCGATCCAAACGACTCGAGCGCGTTGATCTCACTCGTGATCACATGCTGCAGCTGTCTTATGCTGCTCTATGCGATCCTTCTCGCATTCATATTCCCCGCAGCGTTTGGCGAGCTTGCTGCCACAGATCAATTGGGTTCCGCAATGAATCCGGGCAGGATCCTCGAACTCCTGCGATCCAATCCCGGGGCATACATAATTGCCTGGTTAGGCGCTATCCTCGCTGGATTTATCGGAGGCCTGGGCATCATTCTATGCGTCGTAGGCGTGATATTCACCATGGCCTACGCCTACGCGATCATCGGCCACCTGTATGGACAGGCTTATGTTCAGGCGACTGAAACCGCATAAAGCATAAATTTCAGATATTACTCGAGAGCCAGGACCTGGTCAGCGGGTCCTGGCTCTTTGTATTTTAGTGTGCTCCAGGCGAAGATCAACCCTCATCGAGTGTTGAGAGAAAAAGCATCGAGGCATGAACATGTGCCTCGATGCGGTCGCTGAGAATCTTCGCGTAAGTTTATTACGGGTTTCAAATTATACGGAGACGATCTCCATCTGGAGTTCGACCGGTACGATGATCATCATCAGGAAATACACGAGTATGGTGCCACCCATCCCCAGTAGCACGGCCGCGACAAACAACAGTCGCACAAGGGTCGGATCGACTTCGAAATATGCTGCCAAACCTCCACACACACCCACGAGCATTTGTTCGTCTCTCGAACGATAAAGTTTCTTGACATTCTCTGCCATTACCTACCATCCTTTCTCTAACTTAATCCTTCATCCCTTAATACGGAATTTTTGGTCGATGGGTTTCCTGCGTATCCTAAAAGTACCCAGGGAATTTAATATTTTACTCGTAATTCTTACGAGATCAGAACATCCCCCTCAGCACAAGCAGGACACCAAATAAGAGCAACGGGATGCCTAAGATTGCTCCAACGAGTGTCGCGCTGATCAACCCCCCCACAAGCATAAGGACGACTCCTAGGACGATCGCGATTAAGCGACCCGTAAGTTCGAGGATGGTGGTCACCATCCACCAAAGAGCCTCGAATGGCCACATGATCCATGAAAAACGGTTGGCATCTGACATGACGCAATCTCTCCTATCAAGCTGATTTGCACATAACTTTCTTCTTCACCAATGCACATAGTCTAACGTGTGGTTTCTGGATCAGAACGTCATCAGCCTGACCCCCTCCTGACAGATGAAGATATAGGACCTGGAGAACGTTTTCCGTCTTTTAAAAGGCTGGGGCAGGTTAGAGATACATTTGCAACTGGATTTCGTCCCGGATGGGGATGTCCTCATGACCTACGAGGGGGATGGAGGGTTTCAGACGGCGCGATTCTTCCACTGCACTCGGATAGAGTGCGGTGAGCCGGAACCCCCGCTTCTGGTAGAAGCGAAGCGCGGGCAGGTTATCATTCGTCGTGATGACCCAGAGTCGATCGCACCCCAGGTTCAAAGCTCGATCATGAAGGGCATCGATCAATGCAGTACCGATGCCTTTGCCTTCTGAGAGGCTGTCGAGAGTCACGATTTCACAAGTTTCACCCTCGATGTGATAGGTGATGAGACCCATGCGCGCCTCTTTTTCCCAGAGGATGTAACCGGGAAGTTCGTCCGCCTGATAGACACAGCCGCGTGAAACGATGGCTGTAGAACCCCAGCGACCTTCCAATAAGGTCTCCACCCAAGCATGATCTTCGGGTAGTTTCTCAAGAATGCGCATAATCCGTCCGGGATTCCTCGTAGTCTTGCTGGGATGGAGCGTACTCTAGTCCCCCCTGTCCTCCCCGTCAAACGCACCCAACTGAGTCATCCATTGCCGTTGATAAAAATCATGGTCTTTTTTGACAAAAAGCGCGGTAGACTTGGACGATATCCGGAGGAACCATTGCCCGTTTTTGATCACTTCAGCAAACTGGCACCGCACTACGATCGTCTCATTCAACCCCCCCAGAACGATCACATTAGGTCGTACAGTCGATTGCCTTCGTCGGGCAGGTTGCTGGATGCAGGCGGCGGTACGGGGCGGATTGCACAGCGTTTGATCGGCCAGGTGGATCAGATCATCGTTGCAGACCAATCCGTAAAGATGCTTCGTGAAGCGAAGGACAAAGGAAGCCTGTTCGCTGTGGGGAGTGAGACCGAGCGGCTCCCTTTTCCTGATGGATGCTTCAGTCGGATCCTCGTCGTCGATGCCTACCACCACGTTGCTGATCAGGGTTCCAGTCTGGTTGAATTCTGGCGGGTGCTCGAACCCGGTGGACGGTTGGTGATAGAGGAACCAGACATCGACCGATTTGCGGTCAAACTCATCGCCCTGGCCGAGAAATTGACTTTCTTTCAGAGCCACTTCGAACGCGCAGAGGTGATTGCCGAGCGCCTGAGCGCGCTCGATGCACGACTCGAGATCCATCGCCACGACCACAACGCCTGGATTATCGCCGATAAGTAGTCGCATCCCTCGCACTTAAGCATCGCTCATTGGTCCCGAAGAAACCACGTGGATATCATCACATCTCTCAATAATCGTGCTTCATCATTGCCGTAGAGGAAAGTGCAGAGCAGGTCATTACGCCCAGCCCCTTTAATCTCCAAGTACGTCATTTCAAAGTTGTGACTCAAAGCCCCTTTCCGTTCTGAATAGGCTGGAGACATGGGTAACTGGTGATGGATAACACTTATTTGTCGTTTAATAACCCTTTCGATGACCGATTAAAACCCCTCTCCTTTAAAAAGGGTGAGGGTGACCGTCGTTTTTAGAGCAGGTTCGTCTCTGCGGCTGGAGGCGTATCCTCGTTGAGGCCGCCCTTCGTGGTCATGATGAAGAAATGGGCGATTCGCGTACGGGCGGTTCGCGTACATGCGGTTCGCGAACCGCCCCTACATTCACGAACTCGCAACAATACACTCCTGGTCCATCTCCCGATAAGCCAAAATCCAGATGACCAGACCCACCAAACCGTAGCCGATGAAAAAGGGCCAGGTCGACATGAGCGCGAACATGATCCCAGAGGTCCATTCGGTCTGACGCCCGATGGGCGCTGACTCGCCCAGCCATACCCACTGCCCATCGAGGAGAAGGCCAGCGAGTAAGGCAATAATCAGCAGCGCCAGCAGGATGGGCGCCAGATACACAACCAGGGAAGCCATGATATAGGGGAAACCCGTATACCCCATCGTCTCCCGGACGTAGCGCATCCCCCGGTACTCCAGGTAGCAAAGCGGTGCTAGGAACACCATCGGGACGCAGCAGAAAAAGCTGGATAACATCTTGACTCCCTATTTAACAAAACACAATTTCAGGTCGATCGTTTCTTTCAGCTGAATTGGGCATTGATCGATCCGGATCACAGACGAACGGGCTCATGTCCCCAATTGCGGACTGGACACTGCCATCAGGCGGACATCGGGCGGACACATGGTTCCGCACATTCGTCTACCACTGCCATGAATTGCAATACGTCTCCCCCGTCGGACCCTCAGCAACCATGTACCAATCCTCCGCATAGATGCTATAGGCATCAAGCGCCTTCATGCCCTCCAGGAGTTGGTATGCCCGATTGTGGCTGATGTGAAAGGATGGCCAGCTGACGTTGTTCCGGCGTGTCTCGAGCTCGTAGCGGGTGCAGGCAAGTTGTGGGAGCAGTTCCTCGCGGACATCCTCGGGACTCAATTCCACCAGTTCCACCAGGTTGAGCACGGCATCGTTCGAGAGCGAAGTCAGGTATTCGATGTCGATATCACCGGTCGCTGCCAGGCGCTTTGTGTTTTGTTCGACGATGAACGCGTCGACATTGAGCAAGCTCAGGCTGGCGCCGAAGCCCAGGATGGCAAGTACGGTCACGAGGGCGAACTTTCGCAATCGATTTGTAAAAAGCACCACCAGGAATGCAACCAGCAGAATACCGAGCCAGATGATGAACACATGCGTATAGGTGCGGAGTCGCGTAAAGCCATAGGCGCCTTCGTACAGGATAAGGCGCATCATCCCGGAGGCCAGCACAACGCCCAGCAGCCCGACCAATAACCCACTCAGGCCGTTGAACCAATGAGTCTGGCGCGGCTCCGAACGTTTTCCCCAATTGCCCAACACCATGATGAGGCCAAGACAGAGGAATGCCACGGCGACGAGCTCGCCGAAGCCGCGCTGCGCATACTCGGCATAGGTGTAACCGGAGGCGGTGATGTTCGCTTCCCCACCGAAGAGGTAGGTCAATTGGATGATGACGAAGAGCAGGAAGATCAGATCGACGGCGCCGAGTACGATCACCGTCTCGACGAAACCGATGAAGGGTCCCAGGATGGGTTTTTCCTCTCCGATCAGCGTCCGCTCTCCGGGGTCACGCAATGCGGTGATGAGCGCCCCGAGGAAGAACGTCGCACTGAAGAGAATCAACAGCAGTCGGCCGAAGTACTCGGCGAGCACCTCGAGATCGAGCCACTTCAGCGCTTCTTCTACGTAATCCGCAAAGATCAAATCCGCGGCCGCGAGCAGCGCTATGAGGACGACGAGGATGGGGAAGGCGAGTAGGGCACCTCGCAAGATGGGGATGACGCGACTTCCAGCGCCGCGCTCACCGACGGCTTCGCGCCCCGCGGCGCCAATGGTGGGCCAGGGACGCAGCCAGGATTCGAGCGGCACCCAGATGACCGCCACGGCATAATCGATCCAGCCGAAGCGTAACAAATCATCCGAGCGGAAGGTACGCACCCAGAGGGTGAACAGGATCAGCGTGAACACAACCCCCAGAAAGACCGTCAGCGGCTCCAACCGCAGGAAGGTGACGAAGGCAAAGCCTATAATGGGCAGGATGAGCAGGAGTTCCATCCGCTGCGCGTCCACGTCCTCTACAATCGAGGCGAAAAGCAGCGCGCCGACGCATAGGGCAGCCCAGAGAAAGAAATTCACACCCCAGGGATGGCCGAAGAAGAGGATCTCCACGGCGAGGCCGAGGGTGAGCGCGATGAGCGTCACTTTTAGTGGGTTTATGGCCCGATCTGTCTTTACCTCTTCGATCTTGTCGTCGAGCTGGGTGCTTTCAGATGACATGCATGCCTCCTGCGGTGGATCGTGTGGCTTTCAAGCGCGCATATCCGGTGAGATCAGAAAAAGGATACGGGAAAAGCGCGCCGGATACCTGTCGAATTTCGTACGATGTTCCGACAGGTGACCTATCAGAAGCTATCACGGGGCTATCAAAATGGGGGCTGCAAAGGAATGAGCACAAAGGCAATTAGGATGAGATAAACTATCCATATTCATATTGCACCAAGTGTTACATGCGAGATAACATATTGGGCGGCATTGGATGTATTTAAGCTTGAAAGTTTCAATCGAATAACTACTGAAATCAAGGTCATCGCTGTCTGTCTATGCTTTTGGAAAGCGTGTCAACGCACGCATTAAAACCTACCCAAATCTACCCACCCACATGGCTGTCGATTCTGGACGCACCATCCCCACCGTGATATCATCTCCCTCGGAGATAATTCGATGGCAAAGAAGAAGAAAACCCAACCGAAACGAAAACGAGCAAGCCGGGGCGTGCAGTTCCAGCGCGTCGTGTTCATCCTTATCGCCGTGATCATGATCGCCACGCTCGTCCTCAGCCTAGTCGGCTGAGCTACACCCATCCGTCATATCTGCGCGAAAAGATGTGGTCATCTCGGAGAGTACGTAGGGTCTCCCACTTGTAGGATACGACCTCCCGAAGGGAAAACGGGAGCGCAGGAAGACCCCTTCGTTCAAATCACGCAACCGTCAAAGGAGCAACTTCCATGTCAGAAGAACGTCCTAGTTTGATTCAATTTGGTGGGGTGGACAAGACTATCGTCGGCCTTGATATCACCGTGGGCCAGAATGCCCCGGATTTCATCGCGGTGGGGAATGATTGGGAAGACGTCAACCCAATCTCGGGCTTTGAGGGTAAGGTGCGCGTCATCGCCCCCGTGCTATCCCTCGAGACGGACGTTTGTGACCGGGAGATCCGACGGTTCAATGAAGAAGCTGCCGGGCTAGGTGAGGATGTTCAGGTATTCATCATCAGTTCGGATCTGCCATTCACACAAAAACGTTGGTGCGGCGCCGCAGGTGTCGAACGAGTCACCACACTTTCAGATTCCACCTACGCTGATTTCGGTCCGAAGTATGGGTGTCTGATCAAAGAGATGCGCGTCCTCAGACGTGCGGTCTTCGTGGTCGGGAAGGACGGGGTCATAACCTACAGTGACTATATGCCCGCGCTCGGGGATGAACCGGACTATGATGCTGTCCTCGAGGCCGTCCGTGCTGCGCTGTGATGAGGCGCTCATTGTCTAGCAAGAGAAGATACGTAGGACGAATCATAGGACCAATGGGGCATCTCAAAGTTGTAACAACCCATTAATTGATACGTTAATCCGATTACAAGTTGCCGCCATTTTCAACGTAATCGCTGAAAGTGGTTCGTAGAGCGGATCAGCACATTTACAGCTTGGGGGTTTACTAGGACCTGGGGGCCATCCTCACCATTCGACGTTGAAAGGTCCCTGTAAGTTGAGGTCGATACCCCCCATGCTATGCTGTACATGCTTTTGAAATCCGCTCTTGAAGAGAAAACATTCTCTTCCACAAAAACTACGAAAGGAGGAAAGTCAAATGTTATTTGCACCTAAGGAGAAGGGACAGGGTCTTGTTGAGTATGCGTTGATCCTCGTTTTGGTCGCGATCGTCGTTATCGTGATCCTCGCTCTGCTTGGCCCCGCTATCGGTAATGTTTTCAGCAATATTATTAACAACATTTAATCCGAACTAGTCCTACTCTCCCTCCAAGACCCAGAGCCCTATAAAATATAGGGCTCTGGGATTTAATCGTGTATTGCGTTCTTCCCCCTCCTCAAATCATTTCAATCACAGTGGTGCTATCAATCACTCATGAAACGGGGGATTGCCTAATCTAATACTGCTTTACGGGCATACGTAGACCTTTGATCGCCCTGGACCATTCTCTCCGACGGATTCAGGTATTTCTCGCTTAATTGCTGGGCGCACTTACCTCGGAAAACGTGTGAGTACCTTTGCCGGGGTTGGGATGGTGACCCGATCCCCGATGGCAACATCACCCAGCGCTTTGCCCGCTACCTTCGAAGCACCCTGGAACACAGCGATGGATGTCCCGGGATCAAGCGATTTCAACTCCAGATGCGCTTGTCCGAGCAGATACCCCTCCGAATCCACCGCACAAGAGGTGACAAACCCGATCACCTTTCCACGCTTGTCGACCACAGGATCGCCGTAATGCGCCATACGCACACCGCGATCCTCGAAACGGAACCTGGTGACTTTGGCTTCGCGTTCTGCCTCCTGATCCAGGAAAGCCTCCCGACCGATGAACCATGGTTTGTACACTTTGACATAGGCGGCAAATCCCGCGTCTCCCACACCCAGAGCTCTTTCTCCAGCCATCTCATGCCCGTAGAGGGGCAAACCGGCCTCCGTTCGGAGCGAGTCCCGCGCCCCAAGTCCAACGGGCAAAAGCCCGAGCGGTTCGCCCGCCTCGATCAACTTCTGCCACAACCCCACACTCTTGTCAGGATGCACGAACATCTCGAATGCGATACGCTCGCCCGTGTACCCCGTGCGGCTGACCACAAGATCAATCCCCCCGAATACCCCCTCCATGACTCCCGCCCAGGGTAATTTATTCAGTCGCTCTGCAGTGGCATCCTCACAGCCCAGCGCGAGCAGGATCTCCCTGCTTTTGGGTCCCTGGATGGCAATATCTACGCGCATCTCCTTCCCCGCTTCGGCCGCACGCAGATTCCGCAAACGGCAATCCCGACCAAAAGCCAGCGCCCACGGGCGCGCATCATCCACCCGCACATCTCCGTCACGGACGGCATTGAGCCATGCCCAATCCTTGTCGTCATTCGAGGCATTCACGACTACCAGGTACTTATCATCACCCCGGCGGTAGACCATGGCATCGTCAATCACGCTGCCCTCCGGATCGAGGAATTGTGTGTAATGAGATTCGCCGATCTCCAGCGCAGCCACGTCATTAGCCACAACGGAATCCAGAAAAGCACATGCCGAGCTGCCTTCCGCCTGGTACACGCCCATATGGCTCACATCGAATAATCCAGCAGCCTGACGCGTGGCCAGGTGTTCCTCAACCACCGAGGTATACCAGACCGGCATCTCCCAACCTGCAAAGGGAACCATCTTCGCACCCATTGCTTTATGTGTATCGTAGAGCGCAGTCCGGCGCGTCTCACCTGGTTCCCCCTCCTCCCAAGCAAAGGGAGGCAAGACTTTCCCTTCCACCTCCGGCGCCCATAAAAACCAGGGTTTATCCTCCCCATCTATCGAGACGCCAGCATCACGCTGTTCAGTGATTCCCTCACCATGACGGATGATGACTGGTCCTGGTGATTTGCGGTAGATATCGGATGGATCAAATTTCACATAACCGTCGGATAGATCACGCAGCCATGCGATGGCCCGACCCCCCTGCTCGGTTCCAATTATTAATTTCCACGTCTCCCCATCATCGCCGTGCTCCAATTGGGCATCGATGAGTTCGCCATCGTCCAGAGCGAGTTTGGTTTCCACCGAACTTCCAGGTGCGATCTCCCCAGGACGGGCAGCTGTGATCCAGCGCAGCATGCCTTCAGCATGTTCCCCTTCAAGCTCGATCGAGAAATGGGGCGTATCAGGAAGCGCATCATCGAGGTAATAGAAATGAGGATACCCGTGGGTGGTC
>Ga0255055_10003473_pt1 | contig 10640 bp, 6 predicted proteins | sample JV7_2_27_MG_FD_188633 | JGI IMG/M metagenome (GOLD analysis project Ga0255055, IMG submission 188633) | Seawater microbial communities from Jervis Inlet, British Columbia, Canada - JV7_2_27 | ecosystem: Environmental > Aquatic > Marine > Inlet | place: Canada: British Columbia | collected... | reverse complement strand
GTTGTGATCGGTCATTTTTCCCTCCCTTGCCGGGGAATTATTGTCAAAGGGGCCACCAGATTAACAAAACAGGTCGAAAAGGCAAAGGGGAGGGAAAAGCAGTGCCTGGTACCTAGTGCCTGGTGCCTAGAAATACTGTACGCAGAACGCAGAACACAGAACGCAGGAGAAGAACAAAACCCAGTACCCGGAACCCGGAACCCGGAACCCGGAACCTTTCTTTCCCCCCTTGACATATATTTTTACAGGAGTATATTGACTGACCAGTCAGTCAGTGTGTTTATCAAGAAGAGTAACAGGAGTATGAAATGACAAAAAGAGAAGCAATATTGGACGCTGCCACCGAGCTGTTCGCTCGCCAAGGCTACAAAGGCACCGCTACTTCCGAAATAGCGGAGTTGGCCGATGTCGCCCAGGGTACTGTTTTTCACCACTTCAAGAGTAAAGAAAACCTGCTCGTTGACATCTGCGACGAACTGGTAATGACCTTTATCGCTGGCATAAAGCAGGCTGCTGTCGGTCTTGGCACAGGCTGGGACGCACTGGAAAGGATCCTGAAGTTCAACCGGGAATTCAGGGTAAGACGCTACGATTCCATTGCAGTGGCGTTCAGGGAGACGCGGGACCTTTCCAGGGCCGATGCTGAAATTAATAAGCATTTTTGCGATCTTATAGGTCAAATCATCGACGTAAAATCTGAATGCATAGCAAAGGGGATCGCCGACGGAAGTATAAGACCTGTTCCTGTCCGGGAAACGGCATTGCTCATCCATTTTATTATTGTCGGCAAGTTCCACATTGAGATGGAAGGGCTCCTGGAAATGCCTGATCTCGACGATGAGCTGGTTGAATTTTGTAAAAGGAGCCTTTTACCTGTGGATGCGATGGAAAATGAAAAGATCGAGGCGCATGGAGGCTGATGGGATGCTTTTAAATACATCGAAGGTACGTTCATCAAGTACCGTGGTGGAGATCGTTGTCCTCGTTCTCCTGTTACCGGTGGCTTTTATGACTTTTAACCCCTCACTTGCCCGCGCTGGTGAAGATGTGGATCTGACCCTTGTGGATGCCTACAATATATCTCTTGAGTCCAATCACGATATCAGGAGCGCCGCTGAAAGCGTAGTGCAGGGGGAATTGCTGCAGAAACAGGCTGTTACGGTCCTTTTCCCACACCTTACGGCTACAGCGGGCTATTCCAGCCTTACATACCAGGACGGCATCGAGAACGACGGCGGCAGCTGGGGGATCAGTCTCAATCAGTCCGTTTACAAAGGAGGCCGGGTCTGGGTGGCGAAAAGAGGGGCCGAGTACACACTGAACGCAGCTCTGTATGGGCTGGAATTTGCCAGGCAGAGCGTTCTCATGGATCTCATCGCCAGATCCAATGAACTGCTGTCGGCCGAGGACCTTCTTAAGGTAAGCGATAAAAGAGTGGAGAGGGTAAATGAGCAGTTGAGGCAGGCCCAGGCGCGTCTGGACCTGGGGGATACACCGCGCACCAGCGTTCTCGCCGCCCAGGTAACCCTGTCCTCGGTCCAACTGGAAAGGGCAGAGGCCCAGAGAGGTGTCGCTCTTGCCATGACGAGGCTTTCCAATCTCATAGGATTGAATGAGCAGGTTCGTGTCCAGGTACCTGAATTGGTAAAATTATACGAGGATATGGACCTTTCTGATCTGATCTACCAGGCTATGAATGAACGCCCTGATCTGGCCCAAAGCCGTGAAATCGTCAGGATATCCAAGGAGGAGGCTGACCTGACCAGCAGGAACGGCCATCCCGATGTGGATATAACAGGCTCCTACACAAATTACTCGGATGACACTACTTTCGCTCCTGAGAGTGAAATAGGGATACATCTGAACTGGCCCTTTTTCCAGGGGGGTCTTGTCAAGCTTCAGACTCAGGAGTCCCTTTCCAGGGTTCGGCAGGCTGAAGAGGACTACGGCAGTCTGATAGATGCCGTCAGCCTGAGGGTGGAAGAGATTTGGCTCACGCTCAGGACCCTTCAGGCTCAGGAAAAGCTGGTAGCGGATAACCTGGACATTGCCAGGGAGAACCACAGACTGGCAACTACCCGCTTCAAACTGGGAGCGGCCAACAGTCTCGAGGTGCTCGATGCCGAGGAGGACCTTGCAGAGGCCGAGAACCTGGAAGTTGACTACAAATACGTCAGGAGGACGGCCCAGGCCGCCCTCCTGTATTCCATTGGAATCCTCGATCTAAGTGCCTTCGGAACGGGGTAATGAACGGAGAGGTCAGCCCAATGAATAAAGGTGTGAAAAAAACCGTTTTAATCACCGTCCTGATCCTTATCGCCGCGGTCTTCGTTGCCGCGGGGATCGCTATCCGGAACGGTAAGATGCAGCCCCAGGCAGCCGAGGCAGAGCCTGTAACTGAGGCGACATCCAAGGTAGAAAAGAATCCGGTCAACGTGGCTGTAGAGATCCTCAAGCCGCAGGATGTTGAGGAAACCTTCACTTTACCGGGGACGCTGGAAGCATGGGAAAACCTCACCCTGTCCCTGGAGCAGCCGGGGGCCATAGTGTGGGTTGGGCCCAGCGAGGGTGACCGATTAAAGACCGGCGATGAGATTCTCCGGATCGACAAGGAGGCACTCCTTTCCCAGCACGCCAGAAACAAGACAGACTACGATATCCGGGAAAAAAATCTTGAGCGGGCAGATTCTCTCCTTAAGGAACAGCTCATAAGCGAAAGGGAAAGGGATGGCGTCTATCAGGCGTTTCAATCCGCTAACACGAGCCTGACCGAGACCAGGATCGCCCTTGCAAAGAGCACCCTCATAAGCCCTATTGACGGTATTCTCGACCGACTTTTTGTGGATCGGGGTGAATACGGAACTGTGGGCGCTCCCGCGGCGGTGATGGTCAAGGTCGACAAGCTGAAAGTGATCGTGGATGTACCGGAAAAGGATGTATCGTTCACGAAAACGGGTCAGAAGGTCGTGGTCCTCCCGGCAGGGGTCAAGGGTAAAGGAGTTGGCCGGCCAGGAAGGATCACCCACGTCAGTTACCTTGCCAACGAAATGACCCGTACCTACCGTTCCAAAGTCCAGATCGATAACAGCGACGGATTCTTAAGGCCCGGGATGATCGTTCGGGTGAAGTTTGTCCGCCGTGTGATAAACGAAGCGATTGTTGTACCGTTGTACGCGATCATCGACAGGGACGGTGAGAAGTTCGTTTTCGTTGTGGAAGATGGTACTGCGGTCAGACGGCAGGTTCGCCTGGGTCCGATTATTAACGGAACCGTCGTGATCTTCGGGGGGATCCAGGTGGGTGAACACCTGGTGGTCAAGGGGCAGCAGCTTGTGGTGGACGGCGGTCCTGTAACGGTGATCGATAATTGATAACCTGACAAAAAGTTTCTTGGAATCCTTTTGTCAGGCGGGGAAGGGGTACCCCTCCCCCGCCAGGCGAAGTGAATTCGCCTGGTACCACCCTCACCCCAGTATGCCCGCTGGGCGAGCATCCTGTTTGATGGATTAAATTCAATTCCATCAAGAATAGGAAAGGGATCAGAAGATGTTACTCACCAATGCAGCCATATCAAGGCGTAGCACCGTTTTCTTTCTGATGATCGTGATCTTTATCGTCGGTCTTTTTTCCTATGTGACCCTGCCGAGGGAATCGAATCCGGATATAACGATCCCCATGATACTGGTCCAGACCACTTACGAGGGAGCGGCGTCTGAGGATGTTGAAAACCTCATAACTATCCCCCTGGAGCGCAAACTCAAGTCGTTAAAGGACGTCAAGGAGATCAGTTCGGTAAGCGCCGAGGGCGCTTCAATGGTGACGGTGGAATACATGCCGGATGTAGACATCGACGACGCCATGCAAAAGGTCCGGGACAAGGTTGACCAGGCCAAGGGGGATCTCCCCGGCGACCTTGAGGACGATCCGATCATCTTCGAGATCAACCTCTCCGAGTTTCCCATCATGAAGGTGGCCATATCTGGAGATCTGGGTGAACGTGTCCTCAAACAGATCGCCGAGGAGTTCGAGGATCGTTTCGAGGAGATCCCTGGCGTGCTCGAGGTGGATGTCACAGGTGTTCGGGAACGGGAGATACGTGTTGAGTTCGACCCGGACCGCATGGCAGCCTACAAGCTGAGCTTCACGGAGATCCTCTCCCTGGTCCAACGTGAGAACGTCAACGTCCCCGGGGGGAGTATTGACCTGGGGCGCGGGAAGTACATGCTCAGGGTGCCCGGCGAGTTCACTGATCCGTCTGAGATCGACAATCTGGTCCTCGTGGCCCGTGATGGCCGGCCCATCTACCTTAAGGATGTGGCCACAATTCGTGACACCTTCGAGGACGCCAAAGATCATTCCCGTATGAACGGACATTCCAGCGTCACCTTGTCCATCAAGAAAAGGACCGGTGAGAACATTATCGAAGTGTCCGACCAGGTGTTCGCGATCCTGGCAGCGGCAAAACCGCTTTTGCCCCACGGCGTTCAGTACACGGTGACCCTCAACGAATCCAAGGATATCAAGAGGATGGTTTCGGAGCTGGAGAACAACATCCTCACCGCCCTGATCCTGGTCCTTACGACTCTGTTCCTTTTCCTGGGAGTGCGTAGTTCCCTGATCGTGGCTCTGGCCATCCCGTTCAGTTTCTTTATCTCGTTCATCATCCTCATGGCCATGGGGATCACCCTGAACATGGTTGTCCTGTTCTCCCTCATTCTGGCTCTGGGAATGTTGGTGGATAATGCCATCGTCATCGTAGAGAACATCTACCGGCACCTGGAAGAGGGAAAAGGCAGTGTGGAAGCGGCAAGGATCGCCGCGGCGGAGGTGGGTTGGCCCATTATCGCCTCGACTATCACCACCCTATGTGCTTTCGGCCCCATGCTTTTCTGGCCCGATATCATGGGCGAGTTCATGAGTTACCTGCCCCGGACACTTATCATTGTCCTTTCCGCGTCCCTCTTCGTGGCCCTGGTCTTCAATCCCGTGGTGGCTTCGGCGACCCTCAAGGCGGGAGGCAAGCGGTCCAACAAGGCCAAAAAAGACTATACCCTGCTCATCCGGGCATACCGCGTTATTCTCCAATACGCCCTGAACCACAGGGCCCTGGTGGTGTTCATCGCCATCTTCATGCTCATCGGAACCATGGTCGCCTACTTTGGGTCAGGTCCGGAAGTGGAGCTGTTTCCCGAAACAGATCCCAACCGGTCCTTCATCCAGATCGAGGCCCCCCAGGGAACCAACCTGGAAACCACCAACGGTCTTGCCCTCGAGGTGGAGTCGATCATCAGCGGTGAGGCGGACCTCAAATTCGTCACCGGTGAAGTTGGGACGGCGTCGGATTTCGGGGGCGGCGAGGCCCGGAAATCAACTGTTTCGGTGGAGTTCGTTGAAAGGGACGATCGCCAGGAAAGTTCCGCGGTTGTGGTGGACCGGATAAGGGACATGCTAGGGCAGATAACCGGCGCCGATATCAAGGTGGAAAAGGAGAGAATGGGGCCGCCAGTGGGAGCGCCGGTGGAGATCGAGTTCATCGGAGCCGACGTGGAGGTCCTTTCCGGTCTCGTGGAAAACGCCAAGCGTCTCATCGCCGATGTGCCCGGACTGGTAGACGTCAAGGATGATCTGTCTCGGGCCAAGCCGGAGATCGCCTTTCATGTGGACAGGGAAAAGGCCACACTCCTGGGTCTTTCCACCATCGAGATCTCCAACACTATAAAAGCGGCCGTAAACGGATGGAGAATTGGTGACTACCGTGAGGGCGAGGACGATTACGGCATTATCGCAAGGCTGCCAGAGAAGAACCGCCAGACTATCGCCCAGATCGAGAACCTCCTGATCCCCACAGCCAAGGGGGATCCCGTTCCCCTTTCATCGGTGGCCACACTGGAGATAGGGTCCGGGTATGGCTCTATAAGGCACCTGGACCAGAAGCGTCTCATCCGTATCTCTGCCAATACGGCTGGGAGAAGCTCCATCGAAGTCCTCAAGGATGTTCAGGCCAGGCTGGACCGGATAGAACTTCCCGCGGGTTACTCCATCGATTACGCCGGGGATCAGGAGGAACAGCAGAGATCGTCGGCCTTTTTGAGCAAGGCGTTCGTTGTTGCAATATTCCTTATTTTCCTGGTGCTGCTCACCCAGTTCAACTCCCTGGCTCAGTCCATGATCGTCATCTCATCGGTGGTCCTTTCTCTTATGGGAGTTTTCCTGGGGCTTATGATCACCGGGATGCCCTTCGGGATCATCATGACCGGCATCGGAGTCATCTCTCTTGCCGGGGTTGTTGTGAACAACGCCATTGTCCTCATCGACTATATCAACCTGCTACGGAAGGACGGTATGGAGCTTTACGATGCCCTGGTGACCGCAGGGACAGTCCGTTTCCGTCCGGTCATGCTCACCGCTATCACCACGATCCTGGGACTGACTCCCATGGCCGTTGGTATCAGCTTCGATTTCAGGTCCCTGACTCTCCAGGTCGGTGGTGAAATGGCTGTTTGGTGGGGTCCTATGGCGGTTGCGGTGATCTTCGGTCTCGCGGTAGCCACCCTTCTTACCCTTATCGTGGTGCCGGTGCTTTACTCTATTGCCGAGACCGTCTCATTCAGTAATATAGTAAAAAGGATATCTGGTTCCGGTATTGAGGATATGGTTGAAGGGGAGTAAGAGTGAACAGTGAAGAGCGAATGGTAAAGTCCAAGGATTGAGAATTGCGAATTGATAATTGAGGATTACAGTCGATTAAATAAATGACTCTTAATTCTCAACCTTCAATCCTCAATCCGTAATCAGCTTCTATTCACGGTTCACGAATCACTATTCACCGCGTGAAATGTTTGGCACTCCGAGGTGGTAAACCTTGAAAATTAGGCATTACAGCATGGTTCACATATTTTCTATCCTCTTGTTTTTATCGGCATTCACGGTGCTACCAGCAAGGGCGGCTGATCAGGTCCTTGATCCGGACAGACTTGCCGTGGACTTCACCAACAGGGAATCCAGGAGCATCTCGCTTCGAGTGGGATCTGCTGACGGTATCAGCGCAAAGATGAACTTTGCCGTTCTGGATTCTGTCGGAAGACAGATCGCTGAGTTTTTTCCCCACGAGATCATGACCGACAGATTCTGGTCCGGCTCTCTCGATCAAGAGAACTTCGCAAGGGTGCGCACAGGTGACCCGGTGATCAGGATCAATCTGAGTGAGAGCGAGGCCGCCCGGTTAAGAGAACAGTTCCATGAGCGTATGGTGCTTCTGAGGGAAGAAAGGCGCAAGAGAAGGCTGGAACTCCTCGGAGAGGAGAAAGTAGATCTGGAGGAACAGATAAACGAACTGGATGTCGAATCAGTTGGCCTGAAAAACGATATCAAATCAATTCAGGAAGAACTGAAAAGGGAAAAAAGTCTTTCCGAAAGACATATCGATGATCTCCAGGAGCAGATCGATGAGTTGAGGGATGAACGATCTGAACTTACTACGGAACGGGAGGAGCTTCTGGACAAGCGGGACACACTGCTCAGGAGGAGCAGCCCTCCCCAGGACAGGATCAGCGACCTTAACACGGAGATAGCTGATCTTGACCGCGAGATCGGTCAGTTCAATCTCGAGATTGATGATCACCGTGACGACATCAGGGATCTGAGGGAAGAATCCAGGGAACTGGAGGAGAAGATACGGGAGGTCAGGGATCAGCAGCGGGAACTGAACCTGGAGAGAAAAGAGTTGGAACTGGAGCTGAACGAACTGGAGAGAGAACTGAAGGAACTGCAGAAAAAGCGGTAAGCGTTAGAATCAGAACGCAGAACACAGAACGTGGAACACAGAATGTAACAAAACAACTTCAAATCCGAACACCAACCCCCAGCCTTCGGCTGCAAATCCAGGCTCGATCCAGGTTTCAGGAAAAGACTGTTTTTATTTTTAACTTATGCTTTTCTCCTGCGTTCTGCGTTCTGTGTCCTGTGTTCTGCGTTCTAATTAACCAGACCCCAGACCCTGTGACCCGAGAAATTACTTGTGGCACTTGAGACAAATTTCTCGGGTCACCTCCCACAACCCCTTTTCCCTTGCCAGTTTCGGATCCTTCATCACCTTCATGCTCTTGTACTCGCTGCCCGGACCGTGGCAGGCTTCACACTGCACTCCTCTCAGGTCCTTTCTGGTGCTCTTTTCTGAAATGGGCTGATCATGACCGGTTGTGTGGCAGATAAGGCACCGGGGGTCAGTCTTCTCAGCTCCCTTTAGTACATCAAAGGTTTTAGAGTGCCTGGATTCGAGCCACTTGTGGTATCTGTCCTTGTCGGCCGAGGAATGGCAGGTCCTGCAGAACTTTGCTCCCATGTAAACCGCTGTATCCGCCTGAACAGGCATGACGAGCGGAAAGAGGACCCCGATCGAAATAACCAGGATCATGAAACTTCTCAAGACCCATCTCATCGAGAATACTCCTGGACGCTGTGGCAGTTGGTCCTGCACTGTCCGCCCTTTTCCGTTTGGCGGTATTCGATCCTGAGGCTGTAGGCCGTGGTAAGGGGCACCTCCATCTTTATCAGATGGGGCTGACGGGAAGCGTGGGGGTTGTGGCAAACCCGGCAGGAAAAACCTCTCTGTCCATCCCTCAAGACGTGCAGGTTGTGCAGGTTCTGCCTGCCGCGCCTGAAACCTGTATCTGTTTGTGTGGATTTCACCTCGACCAGATCTCTGGAGTGGCACTGGAAGCAGAGTTCATAGGCCTCTGGATCATAGGGAACGTTCTTTCTTCTATCAAATCGCTCTACCGTAAAGGGAGCCTCCCCCTCATGAAGTGAGTGACAATCGGAGCAATCCCCTTCGGCCACCGGTTCATGCAGGTACTTCCCGTTATCGATATTTCTTCGAATACCCCTGTGACACTCAAGACAGTCACCAGTCGGAACTGTTCCCTCTTCGGTCAGAAGGGAGGGCAATTCAGACCCGTGGGGATCATGGCACTCGAGACATCTTTCGTAGGAAAGACCTCCGTGGGCGACACTCTGGTCTGCGATGTCAAGATGGCATTCGCGGCAACCCTTAGGGGGCATTTCGGGTGTGTCTTGATGCGGGTTGTGGCAGTAGGCGCAGTCGTACTTTTTAAGTGCGGAGTGCAGGTTTGCCCCTTCTGTCTTGTTGGAATGGCAAGCGGTACATTCCCGGCTGCCTTCGGCCCTGAGCAGTTTCCTGCCCGGAGAAGAGTGCGGGTCGTGGCAGCCACTGCAGTAGGAACTCAGTACCGTTTTCCCATGCCTGCCGCCCTCCAGGTCCTCGTGGCACTGGAGGCAGATAGCCGGGACCTTATCCTTGAGCATTCTGTCGAACTGCCCAGAGTGCGTTTCGTGGCAGTTACCGCAATCGTCCTCAGCGGCCTCATGCCTGTTTTCGCCGCTGAGGAGAGAATCGTGACAGTCGATGCAGAGGACCGTCTCTTCGGGAGGGTCGGAGTGTGGGTCGTGGCATTCATCACAGTCCGATTCGAGTATGGGTGGATGGACCACAGAACCTTTTTTCTGCTCCTGATGGCATGACTCACATGTGGCCGCTTCCTTCACGATGGTCAGCAGGGTTGCCTGCGGGGAACTGTGAGGGTCATGACATCGCTGACATTCGGTCCCAAGGGTAACCTTGTTGTGTCTGCCCCCCTCACGTTCCGGATGGCACTCGAGACAGAGGGCCGGGACTTCATCGGTGAGATGGTTTTCAAAGTCAGAGCCGTGGGTGTTGTGGCAGTTGTCACAGCCCTCTTCAGCCGGGGGATGGTCGTACCTGCCGTCCATTATCCCTGAGTGACAGTCCAGGCAGATAAGGGTGTCAGCCGGATCGGGAGAGTGGGGATCATGGCAGCGCTGGCATTTTGTGTTACGTACCGGTGTGTGCTGCTTTTTTTCCTTGATGATATCCACGTGGCAGGACGCGCAGGGAGCGTTGAGGGCTGATAAAGTGAGCAATCCCTTGCCATCGGTGGAATGAGGGTCGTGACAGTGGACGCAGTCACGACCTACTTCGATCGGCCCATGCCTGCCGGAACTCATCTCATCGTGGCAATCGATGCAGATGTCGGGAAGGGGGTTTTTGAGCTGGTTGGGATCAGGTCCCGAATGGGGATAATGGCATGTGTCGCAGCCATCCTCCAGGGCGGGGTGGACATTGGCACCCGATGGTTTGTCGTCGTGGCATTCCTCACAGGCGATTGTTGGTTCGGGGGGAGAAATATGGGGGTTGTGACACTCCTGGCACTCATATTCCTCGAGAGCGGAATGTTTATAGGTCTCATTGACTATGTTTGTATGACATACCCGGCATTGTCCGATGGAGACCGCCTTTAATAGATTGGATGAATCCGACGCGTGGGGATCGTGGCATTGAAGACACTCTCCCTTGAGCCGCGAGGAGCCGTGTCGGCCGTCTTTCTTATCATCGTGGCACCCGATGCACAATCCTGGTGGATCGACCTTGAGAAGGCCTCTGAGGGGCGCTGAATGGGGGTAGTGGCAGGAAAGGCACTTCCCTTCCTTCAAGGGCGCGTGCGTGACTCCTTTCCCGGCAGCAGGGTCCTTGTGGCATTTAAAGCAAAGATCGGGAACGGCTTTGGATATCTGTCCCGGAGCTTCAGGAAAATGAAGATCGT
>Ga0255055_10003472_pt1 | contig 10645 bp, 8 predicted proteins | sample JV7_2_27_MG_FD_188633 | JGI IMG/M metagenome (GOLD analysis project Ga0255055, IMG submission 188633) | Seawater microbial communities from Jervis Inlet, British Columbia, Canada - JV7_2_27 | ecosystem: Environmental > Aquatic > Marine > Inlet | place: Canada: British Columbia | collected... | reverse complement strand
TTCCTAAACCGCGGGCCGGGTGTTCGAGTCACCCCGGGGGCGCCAGTTTTTTCCCTTCCTTGTCGATGTACCTTTCGATATCCCTGCGGCGGAAGCGCCACTGGTTGCCGTTCTTGTACCCCTTGATCGACCCTTTTCGGGCGAGATCGTTGACGGCATCGGGGCTCATGTCCAGGAGAAAGGCGAGGTCACGCGTTTTCAGGATGTTGGGAAGGTGATCCAATCGGTAGAACCTTTCAAAACACCATTTTAAGGAACTTTCACCAATGAAAATAGCATAATGATTATTCTTTGTAAACCAGTTTATTCATGGTAATGAAGCGCCATTCTATTGATAAAAACGGCAGTGGCTTCTCTTCGGCCCGGGACAGTTCGTGAGGGTCTTCCTCTTTTCCCTTGTCGGTATCCCAATTCTTTTCGTTGATGGAATTTTTCTGTACACGTTCCCGGTGCCGGTTCGGGAACTCGCGACGCGGGAGGAGGGCTGGATCGTCCTGGGGGGAATTCTTGCCTATCTTCTGATGCATTTTTTTGTACGCAAGCCGGAACGGTTTTACCTGTGGGGGCACGAGTTTTCCCACATCGTCCTTGCCAAGATCTTTTTCCGGAAGATCCATCAGTTCCACATCTCGTCGAGAGACGGGGGCAAGGTGGTGCTGGACAGGACGAACGTCATGATCGACCTCGCACCGTACATCTTTCCCCTGTACGGTGTCGGAATCGCCGTGCCGGCAACGGCGTTCCGGCACGTCTCCCCGTGGGTGCCGGACATCTACCTTGTGGCTGCCTCTTTCCTGTTCACAATGCACCTCCTCTTCTCCGCGGAAGGGTTCCTGGCGGGACAGCCGGACGTGCGCAGGAGCGGGAGGGTGTTCTCCGCGGCGGTCGTGCTGCTCTTCCTTCTGTTGTGGATACCCTGCCTGATGGCGCCTGGCGTCTCCGCGGGATGGGGGGGCGTCGCTACGGCCTACCGGGCGTGGCTGTCAGCCGTCGGGGCAGCGGGAGAGGGGATTCTCACCTTCGCCCGTTCCCTCATGGTTCTTTAAAGTAAATGATCTCGAAACCCGCTGCGGTTCCCTTCCCTCCTTCCACCCGGAGGCTGCTTTTGACCTGATCATAAAATGACGGCGTTCCAGTAAACTTTTGCTCGCCCTTTCCGAAAAGAATGAAAGACATTGGTACCTTTACAGAGAGGTAATCTCCTTTTTGGCAGAGCGGGACTCGGGACGGATACAAAAACGGTTCCTGACAGGTGGGATCGCGATGATTCTCGTAGGTGCCTCACTGGCCCTGCTTGCCGCGGCACTCCGCCTGAACGGGGGCAATTTCCCACCGGGGCGGTGGTCTCCCGGTCTTCTGTCGGGAACCGCACCCATGGCTGCGTGTGCAGCCCTGGCCCTGCTCACCGGAGTTCTCCTGCTTGTGTTGAGGGCATATCTATGCTCCACGGAGGACGCTGTCCGACTGCTGACGGATGCGGTCCGGCTGCATGGAGGGGATCTTCCAGGCCTAGCCGACCACCGCGCAACAGCCGACGCCGCCAGGCGCCGTCTCGACAGGTACCGGGTGGATATCGGGGTGATGGCGGCTAAAGCAAAAGAGGAGCAGGAGCAACAGGTCCGCGAGATCACCGATGCGCACAAGGACCTGCTCACCCGCCACATGTTCACCAAGAAGATGCTCCAGTCCCGCAGGGCCAGTGAAGTCTTCGAAATCCTCCTCCGGGGGGTACGGGAAGGCCTCGGATTCCCCTGGACGGTCATAGGCGTCCTCGATGAGAAGGGCGACATCGTGTTTGGAAACACGGGGGGGGGAGACGACAGTTCCGTCATCCGGATCCCTTGCTGGGATGAAGGATCGATCATCGCACGAACGACTTGGAAGGGAATCCCCGTGGCTCTCCCTTTCCCGGAAGACCAGAAGAGTTGCCGGGAGGACCGGGTCATTCTGGGAGAAGGGCCGATCTTTCTGGTTCCCGTGACGAGGAAACCCGGCAGAAAGTGTTCCGAGATCAAGGCATGCGGACACATCGAGTGCCCGGCCTTTCACCACGCGGACACCAAATGCTGGATCGAGGGATTTTCGACCTGCAGATTTCATGAATCGGATATCCCGGAGGAGATGCGAAGAGAGTGCGCCCGGTGCGAGATGTTCGGAACGTCCGCGATTCTGGTGGTGCGCAGCCATCCTGCATCCCGCACGATCAGCCCGGAAACCACGGATTCGATCGTTACGCTTGCCTACGATGCGGCTGTCGCCCTGGAGTTGGTCGAACTGCACGAGACCACGAAGAAGATGGCGATCACGGACGGCCTGACCGAAGTCGCAAACCACCGGGAGTTCTACCAGTCCCTCCGCCGGGAACTCGCCCGCGCCAAACGCTACGTACACGGCGTCTCCCTCCTGATGCTGGACGTCGACGATTTCAAGAAGTTCAACGACAATTACGGTCATCTGGCGGGAGACTCCGCCCTCAAGAAGATCGCCGGGATTTTACAAAGATGTGTCCGCAAGAACGACATCGTGGCCCGTTACGGGGGAGAGGAGTTCGGGATCATCCTTCCGGAAGCTACACCCACCGGGGCCCTGATGCTCGCGGAGCGGATCAAGACGGAAATCGCAGGGCACAACTTCCTGGAAACCTCCGGCGAAGGGGGCCATCTTACAGTTAGCATCGGAATCTACTCGACAGCTCAGGGGGATGTCTCCGAGGAAATAATGGTAAAATTCGCGGACGAGGCAGCCTACCTCGCAAAAGACATGGGGAAAAATCGCGTCGTCATGAAAGACCATGCTTGATCGGAAGGAATTCGAACGCCAGGAAGCGGAACGCCTTGCGCCATACGCCGTCAAAAGCAGGGAGTCCCGGGGAAGGAGATTCCAGGAGCCGGAAGATCCTTTCCGCTCGACCTTCCAGCGGGACCGGGACCGGGTGATCCATTCCGCAGCGTTTCGCCGCCTGGAATACAAGACACAGGTTTTCGTGAACCATGAGGGGGACCATTACCGGACCCGCCTCACCCACACCATCGAGGTATCCCAGATCGCGCGCTCCGTGTCCCGCGCCCTCCGCCTGAATGAGGATCTGACCGAGGCCATCGTGCTGGCTCATGACCTTGGCCATACCCCTTTCGGACATGCGGGGGAACGCATGATGAATCAGCTGATGGAAGGGGAGGGGGGCTTCGAGCACAACCTCCAGAGCCTCCGGGTGGTGGACATCCTCGAGAAACGGTACCCTGCCTTCGATGGGCTGAATCTGTCATTCGAGGTCAGGGAGGGGATCTGCAAGCACAGCTCCCAGTATGACAACCCTCCCCAGGTGCCGGAATTCCGGGATCCGGGGTACCCGACTCTTGAAGCCCAGGTCGCAGACATCGCAGACGAGATCGCCTACAGCAGTCACGACGTGGACGACGGTATCCGGTCGGGCATGCTCACGGTATCCGGCCTGGAGACCGTGGAGCTGTGGCGCGAGGCGGTTCGTTCCGTCCGCGATGAATATCATTCTATGGATGAGGATACTTTGCGTTCTCGGGCGATTTCAAACATGATTTCCTCTCTCACAAGGAGCCTGATCCGGTATTCCGACAATCTCCTGACAAAATATCTGGTCCGTTCTCCGGACGAAGGGCGTACCGCCAGGGACAAATGTATCGCTTTCGATGACGAAATTCGCGAGAAGAACGTGGACCTGAAGTCGTATCTCCTGAAGGAAATGTACGGGAACTATCGCGTGATCCGCATGGAACAGAAGGCGCGCCGCGTCATAGGAGACCTTTTTTCCTCTTATTGCGATCGCCCCGAGCAGCTTCCTCCCCATATCTTCGCCCGCCTGGATAATGGCCGGACAAAACGCGTGGTTTGCGACTACATCGCGGGAATGACCGACCGGTACGCAATGGAGGAATTCCAGAAGCTCTTTGATCCGATAAAAAAAGTGTAGGTAATCAGATGGCTAAGAAGAATGATTTCAATAAAAAATTCAAAATCGCCGTCGAACAGAATTTCGACCAGAGCGCCGGTATTTACGACACGTTCGAGGAGAAGCACCGACTTTTCGAAACTCTTACGAGAAAACTGTGCGAACTCAATGCGCCATTCGAGCCGAAAAGAGTTCTGGATGTGGGGTGCGGTACCGGGATCTCCACACTCTGCATCCACAAATCCCTGAAGATGCCGCCGATCATCTATGCGATCGACATTTCCGAGGCAATGCTCATCAAGGCACGCGAGCGGTTGAAAGGCACTCAGGGGATCTACTTTGTCCGCGGGGACGCAGAAAAGCTGTCGCAATACTTTCACGAAGCCTTCAACGCCGTGTTTTACACTGCCTCGATCTTTCTGCTCCCCAACTTCAAGGAATCGATCGACCAGGCCTGCAAGCTGATTCTGCCCGGAGGAGTGCTGGCGATCAGCTATTACGCCGGCCTTTTCAACGCGAAAGGGCGGAATGCCGTCTCCCTTGCATTCCCGGAGCTGAAATACCAGTACGGCACCGTTTCCTACGATGAACTCATGAAGTGCATTCAGTCAAAAAAGGGATTCAAAACATCCCAGTTCGACTACCGTTTCGAGATAACGGACGAATTTCTTTTTGATTTTCTGAGTATTCCAGCGCAATCGGCGGGAATTTACCCCAAGGCTCCGTACATCGAGAGGATCCCCATGGTGCGCGAGACATGCGACAGGCTGAAGAAGAAGGTGAGACCCCTGTTCATGGGGTGGAAGTTCGTCGTTTCCCGGAAAGAGTGAAATTTCGTTTTTCTCTCCTCAATTTTACATAATATACATTACCAGACGTTGGCCCGGCGTTCCGCGAAGCTCTGTTATACCTCCCACATGCGCTCTTCGAAGTCTTTCCCGGGGAGTTCCGCGATAAACGTCCCGTACATGGGCCACCGCTCTCCTACCGACCCCGGTTTCACGATCGTCAGGAAGAATTCGATCTGTTTGTCCTCCTCGCATCCAAGTTCCTGAAACGGCACTCCCAACTCGAGCACTTTGTGGAATGACGCGCTGAAGGCGCCGGGCAGGACGGGGACGTTGTCGGAAAGGAGAATCTCGCCAATGTTCCCGATCGCCGCGCGAACGGAAGGCTCCATGGGGAGAAGAAGCATGCTGATCTTCCTGTTCCTTGCCGGGAAGAAGATTTCGGCCTCGATCGGATCCGGGGCGTCGAAAAAGGAGCCGTGAAAATCTAGACGGAGATAGAGGTTTGACTTGTCGAACCCATAAAAAAGGTATTCGAGGACTCCGGATGCGACCCTGTGCATCGTTCCGAATTCCGGGCTGGGTATATAGCGGATAGCCGAGCTCCATTCGTAGTAGGAGGTGAGTTTCCCGTCTATATTCGGGTGAATATAGCTGCGGGGGCTTGCGAGATGATTCCTGTCCACGGAGATCTTTTCGGGCCGGATGATAGGGATGTCGATCGAATCGGGTGGGGACTCCCCGAGTTCACGGTAGGCCGCCTTCACGTAGCTGCGGAACAGGCGGTCGAACTCCTGACCGTGGGGGGTGTAATGCTCATCTCCGTACCACCAGCACCAGTCCGAACCTTCCGCGGCAAGAAGGTGATCGAAAGCGGCGATCATGTTTTCCGAAAGCCTGGACCCGGATGCGGCCATCTGTTCGGAACGCAGCTTCCAAAGGCTTCTGGCGCGTGCGAGAAGCTCCCACGCCTCGTGGTCCTCCCGGTGCCCTATCCAGATATTAAAGGTGCCGTCGATCCAGGATCCGGTGGGAATCGAAGGTAACTCTTCTGCCTTGTCTATTAGCTCTGATGTCTGACTGAATGTAATACAGGATATTTCCGGTCCCAGGGAACCCAGCTGACCCATCAGTGTGCGAAGAAATTCCTGGCCCGAATCAGGGAAATATTCCCACGCGTTCTCTCCGTCCAGAATGACTGGAATTACATAGGCATTTTTACGAGAACCTGCTGGAATGGATAATAGTTTATTATATATACCTTTAATATTATTAGTGAAGTTAGATGCCGCATCGAAAGCCCCCCAGCGGGAATATTCGAACCCGATCAGGTCGGAAAGGTGGTGGTCCCGGAAGAAGATCCGGATCGGCCCCGCAGGCGTGGAAGCGACATAAGGATTGTACAGCCAGGACGGGTCATGAGGGACGCCGCCGGAATCCCGATGGACGGGTTTTCCCAGTGCCTTCGACAGGAGTATCTCGTCCGTGGCGGTCCATCTAAATCCTGCTCGTGCGGAGATTTCGAGAGATGCGGGACTGATCGACCCCTCGGAAGGCCATAATCCTTCCGGGAACCTTCCGAAAAGAGAGTGAAACACCTCTCTTCCCCGGGAAATCTGCTCCTCGGCGTCGCCCGGATAGGAAAACGGAATCTTCGGTAAGGATGCCCCGGGAAGCGCTTCCTGCGCTGCCCGGCTGTCGATCAGAAGAGGGAGTATGGGGTGGTACATGGGCGTGGAGGTGAGCTCCCCGCCGTCGCTCTCCGCAACTTTCCGGTATTCCGTGATGACCGTCGCCATGACGTCGATCTGCCTGTCCAGGACGTACCCCTTCTCGCCCTCTGTGTACCCGCTCCCCTTCCGCCAGAGACGGGCGAGTTCCGCGTCCTCATCGCGATGGAGGGGGTGGAACCAGGTCAGGTTGAACAGCGTCATCAGATCGGTGTAATCCGACTTCCCGAATCCCCCGGGCGTTCCGGGTTTCCCCACCGATCGCATCGCCGCTTCCTTTCTCCCGTACAGTTCCGCGTATCGACGCTGGGGCAGGATCATGGTAGGGGCGTAGGCGGAAAAGAAGTTGCGAAGGAGGAATTCCTCTTCCTCGCGTGAAAGATCCAGGGTGTTTTTCCGGGAAAGGGAAAGGAAAACGTCCTCCGCGCCGTTTTCGACATAGTCCTGGATCTGGATCAGCAGAGAAGGGACCAGATTGAAGGTATGCCGGACGCCGGGAAATTCCCGGAAGATGCGCGGAAGCGCCACGTAGTCCTTGATGGCGTGCAGCCGGACCCAGGGCAGGATATAGGTCCCTGTCTCCGGGTCCTTGTAATACGGCTGATGCATGTGCCAGAGGAAGCAGAGATGAAGCTTCATCCGGCGACCCCCTTCCCCTCTCCCCTTAGCCTGGATGCGAAAGCTTGATCTCGATGAGATTTTTCAGGGGGGTGTCGGGATTCTCGGCGAGGATCTTGCGGAATACGGCAGCCGCCTCATCGTTGCGTCCCTGGATGGCGAGCGTTCTCGCCTGTCCCATCCACGCCTGGGTGCGCAGTTCGCCGCGTGCGAATGCAACGGCCTCTGCGTAGGTTTTCTGGGCGCCATCCAGGTCTCCTTTTGCCTCGAGCGCCTGCGCGAGACCTTCGCGAAGGAGGAAGTCCATGACGGTCCCCTGTTCCTTTCCGTCGGCAATCGCCGAGCGGAATTGCGCCGCGCTCCGGTCGTAGTCCCCGCGCCGATAGGCGATGCTTCCGAGGTAGTACGTCGCGAAGAGTGCTGCTCTGGTGTCCGGATACATGTTCACATGGGCGGAAAGGGACTGCTCGATCTGTTCGAGTTTCTCGTTGTCCGCTACGGTCGGGGCCTGGAGAGCCTCGCGCGCGAGATTCATGTTGGGCCAGAGATCACGGGCAGCCTTCGTCTCCTGCCACCGGAAGTAGGAGAGCGTCCCGAAGACCCCTCCGGAAGCAAGGAGGACGACGGCAAGAACGACGAGGACCTTGGAGCGGTTTTCCTTCACCCACAACGTTGTCCTGCCGAGAGTGGAGATGAATTCGTCCGGGCTTTTCAGATCCTTTCGCGTGTACTTGATCTTCCTCGTCATCCCCTTCCCCTCTCGCGTATCGATCCTGCAGTTTCCGTTCGTTCGACTGCATGGGAGCCGTGACCCGTTTCGTCAGACGCAATTCCCAAGATGATTCCCTGCGCCATCTTCCGGCATGTGCCGCAGCATCATCCCGTTTCCACCTGGAGGTACTGGCTCACCACCTGTGTGAGGGCATCCCGGATCTCTCCCGGAGATATCTGGTCGAGTTTCTGAAGCTTCAGGGTACAGCCAAGTTTCTCCACGCGGCTCTGGAACAGGCGAAGGGTATGCTCCCCCAGCCCGAAATTCGTGAACGACTTCACCATCACGGCCAGCACCACTCGTGCATCCGCACCCTTCGTAAAGTCCGAGACGGCTTGAAGGGCCTCGAGAGAGCTAGATACCTCGTCCTTGAGGAATGCGATGACGCCTATCGGGCATGGAGCAAGAGCATACCACAAGGGAGAGGTGGAACGGAGGTACGGGAAGACATAGAGAAGGAGATGGGACCCCTCCCCGACCCTCATTTTTCCGAACATCCCGATGGGGGATCCTTTCTCCCTCCGGAGGGAGAAAAAGGAGGAGTCGAGCTCGAACTCGCGGATTTGCCCAAGAGCGAGAACAACCCCCTCGAGCACCCCGGCGTCCGGGAGAAAGATGACGATGCGCCCCTCGCCGCTTTCGGAGAAAGACCCCAACTCCTCGATGCGTGTGCGCAGCCGCGCAAGGTCCTTCGAGGGCAGGAACTCGCTCTTCCCCTGCGGAACCTCGAACATCCCGATCCGCACCACCCCCCGCCTCTTCAGCTGGAGAAGGGTCTCGTAGACGATGAGGTCCGGATAACTGCAGTTGTTCACGATGTCATATACCGTGTTGCAGAACTCCGCGAGGAGGATGACCTCGCGTACGACCCCCGATCCTCCGGAAATGGACCTCGCGCCTTTTGCGAGAACCACCGAATCGTTCGGCGCGGGAAGATCGTCGCGGAGTTCCCGGATTTCATCCAGGTGCCGCATCCCTTCGACCATGGCATACTGGCTGGAGACGTGTATTGTTCGCCGGACCTCCACTCTCCCCGGCAGGAAACGGAACCTCCCCTTCCGGAGCGAGATGAGCCGGTAGAGGGCCTTCTCTCCCGTGGTGTTCTGGGCCAGGGCAGAGACGATCTCTCCCCGTTCGATGTAGATCGAACCGGAAATTCCCTCCCCCTCTACCTGGATGACACCGCTTTTCGCGTTCACGGAGAGCATCTGCCAAATGTCGGGGATAAAGATCTGCGTCAGGTCTCCGCTGATTTCGGGTTCCCCCGCATGGGATTCCGTGATGTGTTCCCGGGACAGCGACCGCTGGATCCGCAGAAGCACTTCGTCTTTGTGAAACGGCTTCCTGATGAAATCATCCACCCCCGTTCGAAAACCGGGAACGCTTTTTTCCTGCTCGCTCATGAAGAAGATGGGGATGCTTTTCGTGTTCGGATTCGTGCGCAGGATCTGGACGAGACGCTCCGCCCCGAGAGCCTCGACGGAAAGGTCGAGGAGGAGGACGTCGGGCCGCCTCAGAAGCGTCTCTGCAAGCGCCCTGCTCCCGTCGGGCGCTTCGATGACCTCGAACCCCTTCTCCCGGAGAAACCGGCTGAGTGACTGCCGGGTTTCCTCCGACGGGTCGGCAATCAGAATCTGTTTTACGTCTGTCGCGGTCGTCATCGTCCGTCCCGTCCTAGAAATTTCCCTGCAATTGATACGTTTCCTGCACCTTCTCCAACATCGAGTCCACAAGCCACTCGTCGGACGTGTTGAATCCGCACATCTCGTCCTGCCGATGGGTGGCGAACAGGCCGTATGCGCCGTTTTCCTTGAGACACAGGACGAATTCCTTGTCTCTTAGATGGTCGTCCTCCGCGTTTACGTATAGAAGGTTCTTCGAGTCGAACCGCGTGCTTCCGGCCCTGCCGATGATGTAGATGTTCCTTCCGTTTACCGGTTCCGAACCGAGCGAGAGGAAGATCTGCTTGTACATTTCGGGGCGGGGCCCCGCGGCGATGACCAACCCCCTTTTCCTGCCTTGCGACAGGGCGTCCTGGGCCACGGATTCCACCATTCGGAGAAAGGTCTCCCTGCCCAGGCAGAAATGCCCGTTGCGTCCCATGTCCCGTGTAAACCTTGAAAAGTAGGGTACGCTCCGCCCCTCCCGCAGAAGGTCGTAATACTCGGGCTTCCCCAGCAGGATATCGAAGGCGTTCCAGAGTATCTTCTCCTGCAGGTGCATGCGGTAGAAAGGACTTCGCTTCTGGAGGAGGTACTTCTCTTGCGCAACGCGCCAAAGGCCCATGAGATCCTTCCCGTCGCGAGGCATGGTGGCCGACACGAAAAACGGCTCGAGGAGGTGTTCCGTCCCCATGTACTGGATGCGGCAATGTTCCCGCACGGCTTTCCTGAGTCGACGCGCTGCCAGGACAGATCCGAAATGGTCGGTCTCCGGAAGAACCACGCAGAACCGGTTTGACTCCACCCGGGCGATGAGGTCGGAGTCCCGCAGGGCCTTCCGCACGGCGTCCACCATACCCGCGATCGCCCCGGCGACGAGGGTTTCGCGGGTCTGCTCCACGAGGCGGGAAACGTTGTCGATGATCATGAAAACAACCGAAAGGGGCCTGCGGAACCTGCCCGACTTGTAACTCTCCTTCTCGAAGTAGTCCGACAGGAACCCCGGGGAGTAGGCTTGCGTCTCTTCGTCGCGAAGCGACACTTTTTCCATGTTCGCCAGGCGGGTGACGTTTTTCCGGGCCGATGCTGCGTACCCGGCGATGATCGAGGCTACGTAGATATCCCTTTCGCTGAACGGTTTCCGGTCCGTC
>Ga0255055_10003471_pt1 | contig 10651 bp, 12 predicted proteins | sample JV7_2_27_MG_FD_188633 | JGI IMG/M metagenome (GOLD analysis project Ga0255055, IMG submission 188633) | Seawater microbial communities from Jervis Inlet, British Columbia, Canada - JV7_2_27 | ecosystem: Environmental > Aquatic > Marine > Inlet | place: Canada: British Columbia | collected... | reverse complement strand
AGGCACGTTTGCCAAGCTGCTCCGTCAAAAACTTCTGCGGTAACATCAACTTCCTGCCAAGCTGCGCCATCGTAAACATACAACGTGGTGATTGTCTGCCAAGCCGAGCCATCAAAGACTTCTAAGCTGACAGCCATTACGCCGTGTACCTGCACCAGATGGTGCCGTAGGGGTAGTCACCACTCGCGGCGTCCGTAGAGATCACCACAGCCGCGAGAGGGGCGGCGGTGTCACCGTCTGCCGTGTCCAGGTTGATACCATCGTATCCGTCTCCACCAGCGTCAGCAGTAGCGGCGAGCACGGCCTGAGTCCCGGCGAACTGGAGATCCTCTGCCACCATGTTCAGCGTGACTCCCATACTGATAACTCCGTCCGACTCCAGCTTGTCGACCCACAACTCCGCGAACACCTTGGTGCTCGCGCCGATGGTCTGCGTGCTGTCGTTGCTGACCGCGAGGTTGGCGGCGTTGAGTATTACATCGCCACCGTTCGGAGTCAGGTATATGTCTCCGACGTCCGTTGTGAGGAGGCCGTTCGTCCCGTCGTGCTTCAAGCCAATGTAGGTGCCCCACGAGGAGGCAGCCGACCCGAAGACTCTGAGATCCGCGTCGTTCGTCCGTGCAGACGCGAAGCCAGCATAGAAGCCAAAGACCGTCAACGCGGAATCCTGATGGTCGAATACACACAACTCACGCCCGTCGAACTCAATCGTCGGACAACCAGTCTGCCCTCCACCACCACCTGATGCACCAGCGTCAAGTTTCAAGATGGCTGGGTCCGTACCACCCCCAGCGTCAATCGTCAATACAGGTGAGTCTTTAACTACCGAGAAGTTGGCGTCTGTCGTAATGGTGCCGTCACTCTTGAGCGCGTCCGTCCACACTTCTGCCCACACAGCCCCGGTCTTACCAAGGTCGTTGGCGCTGTCGGCGTCAGGGAAGATGTCATGCCCGAAGGTCGCGTCACCTGTTGCACGAGTGAACTTGAGGGCGCTTTCGATAGCGACCCCATTGTCGGCGTATGCAACGATGTCAAGATCAGAGCCAGCGTTCGAGCCACCTTCGGCAGCGTTATCGGCCTCTATCAGCCACCGCTTCGAGCCAGAAGTTTCAAACCGCAGTTTCCTCGCCTGGGCGGCTGGGCCTGTAATCCGAACAGAGATGTCTTCGCCCGCGTCGTTCGCGCCAACGTTGATGTCACCGTCGAAGATCCACACACCTTCTCCACACGTACCTGGAGTGATGTACGACGCAGCGATTTTGTTGTCCTGCAATAGCACGCCATCGATCGTGACTCCCACACCACCCGTCGCCTCTGAGATCGTATCTACTAGAACAACGCTGTCCTTAATCTGCACGCCATCGATTGTAACGCCGGCTGCGCCCGTCGCCTCGTTGATGATGTCTACTTCGATCGAGTCGCCGTCCGTCATGATGAGTTTGTCCGCCGCGATCTGCACTACGGTCGTGGTCGCGACTTTCAAATCCAACGTGGACGCTGCATCGATCTCCATTGCGTTATCAGAAGTGATCTTGTCTACCCACAACTCGGCCCAGACCTTAGCTGTCGATCCCAAGTCCAACCCGGAGTCGCTGATAGGCAGGAAGTCCTCGTTGACAGCACCGTCCTTGAACGTGATGCCTTCAATGGTGACACCCGCAGCACCAGTGAACTCCGTAATACCGTTTACTTTGAGGCCGTCTTCAAGTGCTAGTGTTCCGTCGAACATCCAACGCGCGTTATCGAAATCAAAGTAGAAGTCATTAGCCCACAGCAAGCCTGCACCCTTAGCGTCGTAAGGAACGATTCGCAACTGAGTCGCGCTCGCTCCACATTGGCCGAAGTACAGCGCATAGTCGGTGTCGTTGTTGTTCGTAACGACAAGCCCACTAGCGTGTGTATTCCAAGGCGCGGCAGGCGCGTTGAGCGTAAGATGCCCTGTCACCGTCAATGCAGGCGTGCAAGTAATCGCCCCATCGCTCTTGAGCGCGTCAGTCCACACCTCTGCCCACACACCACCAGTTTTGCCGATCAGATCAGCGCTGTCAGCGGAAGGCTCGATGTTGTTGTCTTTGAGAAGCGTACCCTCTATCGTGACGCCCGCATTCGCAGTCGCCTCATCGATAATATCGATCTGCATTCCCTGACCGTCAGCGAAGATCCAGAGGCTCTCCGAATGATCGTACTGGAGCTTCGTCGTGTTATCCGCTCGGAACAGAAAATCGCAAGGCGTAGAGGCTTCTGTACCGCCGTACATGTAGATGTTGGCACCTGCGGTGATTCCACTACCTCCTGAAATACCGATTCCACCCGTATCATTGATGAGGCCATGAACGGCTCCGCCGTCGACCAACACTACGTCATTGTCTTGCAGCAACACGCTGTCGATCGTCACACCCACCGCGTTCGTCGCCTCATTGATGATGTCTACTTCGATCGAGTCGCCGTCCGTCATGATGAGTTTGTCTGCGGCGATTTGTGCGACCGTCGTAGTCGCCACTTTGAGATCCAACGTGGACGCTGCATCGATCTCCATCGCATTGTCCGAAGTGATCTTGTCCACCCACAACTCGGCCCACACACCAGCCGTCTTACCAATCAGATCAGCGCTATCAGCGGAAGGTTCGATGTTGTTGTCTTTGAGTAGTGTCCCTTCGATCGTCACCCCTGCGGCAGCAGTCGCCTCATTGATGGTATCTACTTCGAGAGTCATGCCATCTAGCAAGGTCAACCCACTCGCGTCCAATGTCATGTCGTATGGCTGCCCCGCGTTCCACACCAGCTCCCAATAGAACTGGCCTTGCTCAGTAGAAGGCCCTGGATTGGAGAACCCATAGTCACCGTGAGCCTCGTCGCCAGAAGCGTCCTCAGCCTTGAACCGAATGTGCGCTCCCGTCACATCACCGTGCGTCAGGTTCTCCAGGCGCAGCGTAGGCTCGCCCGAGTGAGGGTGCTTGATCGTCACAAGACCGTCAGTGAAGGTGAAGTTGCCAGCCGGGAAAGTCTGCGCGCTGATGTAGTTCGCAGCAATTCGATTATCCTTCACCAACACCCCGTCGATGTTCACGCCATGCGCGGAAGCCGCCTCATTGATGTGGTCGACTTCAATCGAGTCGCCGTCTGTCATGATGAGCTTGTCCGCCGCGATCTGAACGACAGTCGTAGTCGACACCTTGAGATCCAGCGTAGAAGCGGCGTCGATTTCCATAGCGTTGTCAGAGGTGATCTTGTCCACCCACAACTCGGCCCAGACCTTCGCTGTAGACCCCAGATCCAAGCTGCTATCGGAGATCGGCAGCACGTCCTCGTTGAACGCCCCGTCTTTGATCGTCAGTCCCTCGATCGTCACTCCTGCGGCAGCGGTCGCTTCGTTGATGATGTCCACTTCAATCGAGTCACCATCTGTCATGATGAGCTTGTCAGCCGCGATCTGCGCGACTGTCGTGCCGGCGATTGAAAGATCCAGAGTGCCGACTGCATTGATCGTCACGGCGTTGTCTGAATCGATCTTGTCTGCCCACACTTCAGCGAAGCACGCGCCCGTCGCTCCCAAGTCGAGCCCTGAGTCAGAGATCGGCTTGAAGTCTTCATTGACGCAACCGTCTTTGAAAGTGATCCCTTCGATCGTCACCCCACCCGCGGCGGTCGCTTCGTTGATGTGGTCTACCTCTATAGCCTTCCCATCCGCCATGACGAGTTTGTTCGCTGGCGTGATGGTGATCTCGCCTTCACTCTTGAGCGCATCCACCCAAAGCTCTGCAATCTCTCCACCCGTCACCCCGATATTGTACGTCGAATTGGCCCCCGTAAGAAGATGACCAGACCAGTTACGCGAGCCAGCATGGAGAAGATACAGCGCGTGATCGTCATCGCCTCGCCCGTCGATCGAACCGTGATCGATCGGATCATCCCCGCCTGTCTCATGAGTAGAAACGTGCGTGACCAGTCCCAACAGTGAGGCGGGATACGACGCAACTTCCTGCATGAACCGCTCGACATCGCGACGGAACTGCGCCTCGTTTACCTGACTGTACTGTGTATCCGGCCTGGGAAATGCCGGAACTGCTGCTTTGGAGTCAGCCATCTATCGGAGCCCTCCAGGCACCACATTTAGTCGCGGCACGCCCACACGCCATCCGACATTCACTTGGATGATCTTCAACCGCACCTGGCGCCCTGAGAGCCGTACACTCGTCGGATTCGCCAAAGTAATTCCTGTCTGCGAAGTCTCTGTAGCGTCTGGGTACAGCGCAGCATACAACTCCGCAGACACATCACCCAGCGTCTTGTCGTCCGGAACGATCCCGCGAATCATCATGATCTGATCGCCCCGAGCGATCTCGATCGGCCCGCTCTCCGCAGAGGGCACGAGCGTAGTCGAATCGTCTGTGTCGACAAAGCCATCGCCGCGCTCATGGTCATAAACCGCCCCGGTAGCATCCGTCAACATCGGGTACTCGAAGGCTCCACGATCCACACCGCCCGTACGAGACAACTGCGCTAGACTGAAATGCCCCTCGACGTAATTATAGATCGCGATGCGATCGTTCTCTGTTGAACCCGCACTCGGATAGCAGAACCAAACCTCGCCCCATTCTGAGAACGGAATTGCAGCAATCTTGGACCGCTGCGTCTTGTTGATGTCAGAAAAGATGTAGTCACTGATCTCGCAAGGGATCGGCTGCACGAATCCATCGTACAGGTAGAACCCCCGGTGACTCATCCAAATTGCTTTACCCTCCACGAGCGCGACTGCCTGTCGGGAGATGATCCCACAGTTAGCTCCGAGCGGAGCGAAGGTGTAGACCAGCGTCCCGCCGATCCAGCGCATCGCGAAGATGTCATGGTCCGTCCAGAGCAATGTTTCGTTCCGCGCCCGTCGCCCGCACATGAGCTGGCCGGCGCCGGGCAGAATGAAGTCACCCGCGTCATTACCCTCGGCAGCCGTCCATGTCGTCTCATCTTCCTGATCGCTCCACTGTACCTTCCGGCCATCACCGCCCGCCCCAAGAGCCACCACGAAGCGCTCCGGCGTCACGACAACAGCCTTGCAACTCGTAGGCGCGCTCGCGTCCACTACCGCCAAGTCGCCCGTCAAATTGTAGGATAGGATCTTGCCGTCTGAGTAGCAACACGCGATCAACTTCTGACCGAACGAATCGAACTGCCAGCTATTCGCTTCCACGAGAGTACCCTGCGCCGGATCGCCTTCACCATAAGCGAAGCCACTGTAGAGTGCATTCCCATAGTTACTCACTGTGAGCGTCGCGTCTGCACCACCGGCTGTGTATCCAGAAGCAGGAGTAATCTCATCGAGCACGCCCTCACTGAATGAGTACGCTTTCGCATTCGTCCCGAGCGCAAGCCAAGGCTTCTGACTATTTGCACGCCAAGCGAGCGCGCCGCGTATCACCGCACTCAGGTCAATGTCAGCTGTGCCGCCTGTGGTGGTCATGACCTTCTGCCAACCGCCGACAGCCATCATAGCCCCGCTATTCCAGCGGACCAGGTCCGCGTCGTACCAGCGCCCCTTGGCCTGGTACTTCGTGCCGTTCCGCATGAGGCCGGGTGGCAGTTTCAGGGGGATGTAAGGCATTAGATTTTCCACTCCGGGTCTGTAATTTCTAGCTCGAACTCGTTCACACCCTCGAAGATCGCCATGAACTCTCGAAAGGATACCTGGGAGTGATAGACCGCCATCTTCTTCACCCACTTTCCTGTATCCTCGTCCATCACCGTCAGGAGGCCAAAGCCCTGACCGATGAGCACACAGCCCTGTGTGTCCTCTTCCGTGTTGCCAGGGTGGAACAAAATGCGATCGCGATTCGGGACTCCAGTGATCTCGAATGTCCCAAACCCATGCTTATGATAAGTCGTTCGCTTGCATGCATATGTGCCCGCAGGAATCCGCGAAATGTCCCTCTGATTGTCCAGCCCTTCCTCTTCTAGCGTATCGAAAACGCTCTCGTCAGCGATCTCGAAGTGGCCGAACGTGCCGTCTTTACTCTCCGCGAACCTACGGATTCGGTACTGTGCCATCGGGGGTGCCTCCGCCGTTAGCCTTGAGTGTCGTCGCGCGCTTCCCTACGTTCGCGGCCTCGCCGGCCCCGAGCGCGACTACCAGCCAGATGATGATCGGTTCCAACTTCGCCGGGTCTTTGTCTAGGAAGAACCCGGCCAAGCCGCAGAGAACCGTCAGGATGAGGAGCACGCGCACTACGAAGCGCCCCTTGTCCGTCATGTTCATGTTAGCGATCGGCGCCTTCATGAGAACATCGCCTTGAAGCCTGCGGTGACGGCTGCAATAAGGATTGCGATCAGCGCGCCGATCACCGTCTTGATGCGCTTACAGTTCACGCCCGACTTCACCTCGACCGTAGTCAGCCGGTGCTCTGTCCCGACCACGAAGTCATTGAAGTCGCTGGAGAAGGCATCGAACTTCTGTTCCTGCCGTTTCTGACCTTCCAGAATAACCTCGAACGCATCCATTATTCTAACGTGCTCCCGACAGATCCAACCCAATCGCCAACTTCGCCGTTCTTCTCGTGGCGAATCCAGAAATAGTAGTCATCTGACACCTTCTTTTCCGTCTCCATCAAAGTAGCGCCTGGAGATACGGTGCCGCAGACATTTGAAGGCGGGTCTGCGTCCTCATCTTCGTCGTAGGCCATGCGGGTATGTGCGGCTTTGTCGCCTGTCACCCAGGACAGCCCAACACAGGTGCCGTACTTCCCTTCGTAGTGGTAGACCGCCAGTTCAGTCGGCAACGCATCCGGCCCGTCACCGGAAGGCTCCTCATAGCCCGCAGCCGCCATCGCGAATCCGTGTAGCATTAGCTCGAATCCTCCATGCACATTGATCCGTAAATCGTAGTGCCTCCGTCTCGTGTGTAGAACACCAGGATGTCGACACCGCTCGTGGTGAGAGTAGGCGTGGTTCCGCCCGGCCACTTCACCGCAGAGGGCCAAGCGATCGTCTGCGACCCTCCGTTAGTGATCTCGATGGAGAAGAAGCAAGCCTTCCCGCTCGTTGGCACATTCGAGAAAGTGATACCCGAAATTGCGCCCGTCACTGTTCCATAGAAACAGTTCGCCGTGTCCAGGTCGAATGCGATCGCCCCGGTTAGGTTGCCTGAATTCACCGTAGTATAGTTCTCCGTAAGTATGACGAGATCGCCCGTCATGGTGCCGCCTGCCTTCGGAACCGCAGCATTCGCCACGACTGATACGGCTTTCACTATCGCGTCGATTCCCGTAGTGGTGTCTCCGATGATCGTGTTCAACTCGGTGCCCCACGTACCGGAGGAGCCACCTACCGCTGGTAGATCCCAGCTATAGTTGGCGGTTGGGTCTTGGGTAGCCATATCTCTTCTCCTATCCTATTGGACGGCGAGGCATTGCACGCAGAGAACCCCCGTACTCGCCTCGCCAGTTATCCTTGTTCAGTTCTTCCAACGCCGTCTCAAGGCGCTTCTCCCATATCGGAATGCGAGTGTCGTCTTTCAAGTACGGAGACGCCTCGATGAGCGCGCCGTACAGATAGATGTCAGGATGGCTGGTGAGCAGCCAATTGCTTGTCTGGCTAGTGCTGAGTGACTGAAGCCGCACATCGTACGTCATCTTCAAGTCATAGGTGGTGTCTGGCTCCGGCGCCATGCGGAGCTTCCCATTCACGACCGCGAACCACTTCGGCACGCCCGAGTCGCCGTGCATTCCTTTCATTCGCCCGATCAAGTCCGCAGGGATGCACTCCAGCTCTCCATAGAAGGAGTCGCCGTCATGATAGAGCGAAAGGACCGACTTGAGATCGGTCGGAAGATCCATGTCATCCGCGGTGACGCTGAACGTACGATCGAATACGCTGCGAACGCGAGGGTCGCGTTTGAAGCGAGCCTCCGCCAGCGTGATGAAGTCTACGACGATCGAATCAAGGTCACTCCGGTTCAACCAGTTCGTCGCTATCGCCGTCTGTAACTGTGCATATGTCGTAATTGCCATTAGCCTCTGCCTCGTCCTTTAGTATCGCCTGTTGTGTGACTTCAGCATGTCCACACTCATATTTGAACATGCCCATGTGCCCGCAATCCTTCGAGAGATCATGATCGATGTAGACATCAATTCCTGCATCCCCCAGCAAGCGGCAGAAGAACGCATCCTCGCCGCACCAATCGTTCAGCTTGGGATCGTATATGTTTTGGAACCAGGGAGGCGGAGCGAGATTGTTCATCACACTCATCCGCATCAGTACAAGACCAAATCCGATGTACTGAACTGTCTCCAACCCGGTCGACTTCTCCGTCGTCCAACATTTCGTCGCCGGCTCCTCTGTTTTGATCGCAACGAAGTCACATGGTACTCTCCTGTTCGAGTAGTTGATCCCCACGATGTCAACGTTGTGCTTCAGCAACCGCAGAAGCGCATCCTTCGGGAACCTCATGTCTGTGTCCACCCAGAGCATGTGCGTCGCCTTGTTCCGAATCGCGTCGTCCAGCAAATCCTGCCTCATGCAATGAATGTACGTGCCGTGGTTCATGTTGACCGCCATCTCCGCCAGGTTGTTCGCGCCCAGCGTCAGCGCCGTGTACGCGCACAAGTTCGCGAAGTCGTACATGAACATCGACGGCACCACATCATGTGTCGGCATCGAGATCACGATCTTGAAGGGCTCGAACCCTTCTCCGGTCGGCTCCGCTACCTCCGGTTCCTTGATTACTCCGCCTTCAACAACGGCAAGGCGGGGCTCTCTTCCTTCTTCTCGGTCTTGGTCTTGTCGGGACTCCATAGTATCGGGCCTTTTTTCATGAGCCTTCCTGGACGAGTCCGAAAGGCTTCGTTGTCTCTATCTTCTATCCACTTCAGAAGCGCCTTCTCGTCTTGGGCGATTCCTTTCCTCACCAGTTCGTACCAGATGACAGTCGGGATAGAAGCGACTTTGTGTAGATCCCCTTTCCAGGGTGCTTTCGCATCAAACTCTTTGAACTCCGCTCGATTCAGCTCGACAACCGGCTGAACGTCCTGAATTGCCTCGATCCCAAACTCACCTGTCGCTTCGTCGTAATGGAAGCGACTCTCTTTCAGCGTATCCGGATCTCGACTTAGAACTCTGCCCTTGCTCATAGTATTGGCACCTTCCATGAAATGCTGACGCCCACCCCGACGCACATCGTTCCCGAACTGCACACTCCGGCGAAGGGACCGACTCTGAAAGACGGTATCCACTCGGGCGGAGGGATCGGTCTGTCATCTAGGACGGTCATCAGCGAATCGTTCACAACGAGCAGCGCGTCATAGCTCAGTTGGAGCTTGTCGGCTGCGCTGCGCTGTAGGTCGTAAGCGTCGCGGAGGTTCTGATTCTCTATCACCAGGGCCTCTACGATCGCCACGACCGGCGCGCAGGTATCGGGAGCTGCGGCGATGATACTGTCCACATGGATCGTATCCACCACAGATGGCAAACTCGCGAGCGAGTCTGCGCGAAGCCTCATCTCCAACGCGATAGCTGCGAGGGAGTCAGCGCGCGCAGTCTCAGCCCGCGAGAATTCCTGTACCGCCTCGACGCGCTCGTTCCACTCACGGAACCGGCGATCAAGGTAGGAATAGCCGGCTGCCGCCGCCCCCAAGAGGGCGACGGCCACCAGCGCGAAAATTACTAGCCGGCGCACCGGCCTTACTTCCTAGTCATCCCGGAGATCCGGGTCAAAGGCCACCGTGGTCGATCTGATACCCTCGACAACCTCTGCGCTCATCTCAGTTATTTCCACGAACTCTTCCACCCACTCATCGTAGTCACCTGCACCGCCCGAGAGGTACGCGCCGTTCGACCAGGCGCCGTCGCCCGAGTCTTTCAGCTCGATCTCGTTGCCGCCCCTACCTGGCGATTTCGCGATGATCTCGATGCCATCGTCTCCGATAGCACGAGCGATGACCGTCTGGTGAGGCTGCGTCTCGGCTCCGTAATAGATCCCCTTGTGGGAATTATCCGGGTCAGCAATCATCGCCTCCAAAAGCCGATCGCGCATAGCGGTGACGTTCTCTTCGTCCGTACCGTCATGCTCCAACAGAATCCGATCCTCTGGATTGCTGACACTCGACACGAAGCGATAGTTGTGCGATCCGATGCGAACATAGTCGTTTTCAACTATGCCGCGCTCACCAGTGAAGTTCACGTCCGGAACCACGAGATCCGAATTGGTTGGATCAATCACTCCACTATACTCGCCATACTCTTTCGCAGTAACCCAAACATGACCCACGCCGTCGTGGAAAGCGGTGTAGTTCTGCGTTCCCGCAACAAACAAAGGCTGAGTGACGGCATACTGCACGCCAGGCTGCCCTTCTGCGTTTATCAGGTCCGTAAGGTTCTGCGCAGTCACGCGAGGGTTCGCGTCGATGAGTAGATCGTAATACCCCGGAACTGCGGGGTTCAGTGTCCACACGACAGTCCACCCAGCGATGACAGTATTCCGTCCGCTGATAGGATTGTACGTGCTCAGGTCGATCATCGTACTCGCCTTCACAAGCGAGCTAAACGTATAGGTGCTTTTTGCCCGCACCATAGGTGTCGCCTGGGCCATCTTACTCGCCCGTTTCCAGATACGCTAGCAACGCGATCAGCTCCGCATTCAACTGACATGCGGCCTGCATCTCGTTGA
>Ga0255055_10003470_pt1 | contig 10653 bp, 10 predicted proteins | sample JV7_2_27_MG_FD_188633 | JGI IMG/M metagenome (GOLD analysis project Ga0255055, IMG submission 188633) | Seawater microbial communities from Jervis Inlet, British Columbia, Canada - JV7_2_27 | ecosystem: Environmental > Aquatic > Marine > Inlet | place: Canada: British Columbia | collected... | reverse complement strand
TTCGGTGTCGGCGGCAATCAACGCAAAAAGGTGGGATGGCGGTTAGAAAAAGAGTTGTTACTGTCCCTGTTACAGGAGCCGGATACCGTGATCGTACTGGACAAGGGCTTCGGCGATGAAGAACTTCAAAATTCCAATTTACTTCTCGCGGCCGTCAAAGAAAACGGTTTTGCCACTCAGCTTGCTGGGTTTGGCACCGCACTCGACAGCAACATCAGCCGCGGCGTCATCGGCATGCAGACACGCATCGGTGAAATTGCGGCCATTATTGCAAAATGTGATGAGTACATTGGTTACGACTCTGCCTGTCAGCATATCGCCGTGGCACTTAACACACCCTGTTTAACAATTTTTGCCGGTTCCAACAACATGCGCTTTATCCGGCGCTGGAGTGCCTTTGGCCCCAACAGTTGCCAGATTGTTCACGTCGATACGCTCACCGACCCAAGTTCCATTGAGGTAGAAGATATCATTACCCGTATTATGAACGAAAGAAGGATGCAGACAGGTTAGCAGGGTTACCGGGTTCAAAGGTTCAGATTTATGATTTGCTTCGTATGAGATTTTGCAGAGTCAAAAAGCGAACCGCAGAACCGCAGAATAATGAACCTATGAACGGTCTATCATGAAAATACTCTTCATATATCCCAACGCCGGCTCCCAGTTGGGCTTCAACTACGGCATTGCCCATTTATCCGCGGTGCTCAAGGAGGCCGGACATGAGGTCACTCTGTGGCAGCTGTGCGAGGATATAGAGCCGTTACCGTCTGAAGATCAATTTATTAACCGCATCAGACAGGAGGCTGCGGATATCATCGGCTTTTCGGTCGTTACCAACCAATGGCCGTACGCCAAAGAACTTGCGGGTTGGACGCGCAAGGCAACGAAGGCACCTTTGGTTTGCGGCGGCATACATACCATGGCCGCCGGTGAGCAGATTTTGCAGTCCGGCGTCTTTGATTACATTATACGTGGTGAAGCCGAAGAGGCGTTGGCCGAATTTGTCGAAAAGGTAAGCCAACAGCAGAGTCTTTTGGAAATCCAAAATCTTGGCTTTTTACACAACGATACGGTACGGCTAAATCCCTTACGGCCATTGCCCGATTTAAAAAAGCTACCCTTCAAAAATTACGATATATTTGATTTTCAAAATATCATTGATGCCAAAAATGGCTGGGTCGGGTTGATGGCCTCCCGCGGCTGCCCGTTTTCCTGTACCTATTGTTTTAATCACCAGCTGGTTTCCCACTACCGCAAGGATCTTAATTGCAGCTTTAAAGGCTTGAATTACATCCGCCATTTTGAGATCGATCAGATGATGAAGGAAATCGAATATCTTCTGCACCATTACACCAACATCAGCATGTTTATCTTAGACGACGATCTGTTCACCTTTTATCGCCAGTATGTCGAGCAATTCTGCGCGGCTTACCAAAAAATCAGCGCCCTGCCCTTTGTGGTCAATGCCCATGTGGGATTTTTCGATAAAAAAAGGGCCCGTTACCTGGCGGATGCCAATTGCAAGATTGTAAAATTCGGCGTAGAAAGCGGCAGTGAACGCATCCGCAGCCGGATCCTCCAGCGCCGCATGAAAAATGCGAGTATTGTCAACGCCATTGAAACGGCCCATCAATACGGGCTGCACACCTCCGTGTTTTTGATGATCGGATTGCCCGCAGAAACCCATGAGGATGTCATGGCAACCATCCATTTGATGGCCAAAACCAAGCCCGGTCGCTTCCGCTGGTCTTTTTTCTTCCCCTTTCCCGGCACAAAAGCATATGAACTCAGTGCCGAAGGCAACTACATTAATTTTGAAAAAATGGAGCAAATGGAAAACTTTACCGACGACACCTGTCTTAATTTCGGCAAGGAGCACAATCTTTTCTTGAAAAAAGTCGGCCGCCTAATGCCCTGGTTTGTAAATGCCTATTCAGACCTTCCGGTAGCTGGTTTTTACAGGAAAAAAGTTGAAGAGATCCTGGCCCTGGATGCCAAGGCCTGGGAGAAAAGAGCCCTGGTTATTGAAGAGGAAGATAAAAAAAATTCTGAACGCTTCGTCGACCGGGGATTAAGCCACTATGCCATCAAGTACAACCGCTTTATGGGAGTTATATCCGACTATTTCACGACTGAAGATTAGCTCAACCTCAATTGAAAGTTAATGGTAGTGTTTAAAAAATGTACTCAAGATTATCATCCCGCCAAGTTCTCATCTTATTCGTTTTCACCCTCTATTTTTTATTGCTCGGCTACAAGCTGATGCGCCTGGGGATCCACGGCGACGGTCTCGAGTATGCCACTGTAGCCCGGAATATGGCGGATGGTGTGGGAACCTTCTGGAAGCCCTACCTGGAGGACGCTATTCACCCGGTTTTCCACGAACACCCGCCCCTGGTATTCTGGATTCAGTCTATATTTTTCAGACTTTTCGGCGACGGGCCCTATTTTGAAAACTTTTACGGATTTTTTGCGGGACTGATTATACTCGGGTGTATGGCCTGGTTCTGGCAGCAGGTCCGGCGCGATTTCGGGCTATCCTCCATCGGCAACTGGTGGCCCATACTGCTGATCGTGCCGCTGCCGTTATTTACTTATACGATGCAGACCAACCGTATCGTCGTTACCTATACCATCCTGGCGATCCTACCTACCTATGTGGCCTACCGCAGTGTGATCGGCAGCAAGCGCACGATACTCTTCAGCCTGGCGTCCGGCGTGCTGATATATCTCGGATTTATTGCTAAGGGACCGGTGGCGTTTTTCACCTTCGCCGTGCCGGCAATCGCATGGCTGGCGCTGGAAGCAAAGTTGTCAAAAGTTGTCATCAGCACCCTGCTGGCAATGGTCACCTTCACAGCGGTTTTATTGGCAACCTTTCATTTCTTCCCCGAGAGTGCGGATTTCTGGAGAGGTTTTTGGAAGGCTCAGGTCGTGGCCAGCTTAAAAAGCCAGAGGGCCGCCGGGGACACCCATTGGTACCTGGTGGAACGCTGGGCAGCCGAAATGGCCGTCCCGCTTTTCATCGCCGTCGTCTTCTTGGCGCTCAACCGGGTCTCGATTCGTAAAATTAAATTTAACCGCCAGGCCTTGTTCTTTTTGCTCATAGGGCTGGCAAGCAGTCTGCCGTTTTTAATCAGCACCCGCCAGCATAACCGCTATATTTTCCATTCCTATCCGTTTTATGTGCTGAGTTTGGCCTTTGTCACCGACAGCATCGCCGCCAAAATAGAATCGCTTTTAAGCGATAAGCCTAAATTCAAAATTGCTATCGGCGTGATCGCTGTGATCTTTTTTATAGCGGCCTTCACCAGCATGCTGTATAAAAAGGGTCATGTCAGGGGGCGAGAACCATTTTATTATGATATCTACCTGCAAAAAATTCAGCTGCCCGAACGCACCACCATCTCGGCTTGTCCGGAAGCCATGATTTTAGGTGACTGGCTGTTTGCCGATATGATGCGGTTTTATAAAGTCAGCTTAACACCTGCAATGGGACGTGAATATCTCATCATCGCCAAAGACAGCGGCTGCACCGTTCCGGAGGGCTATCAAAAAATCAACCGGCAACCGACAATAAAATACATTCTCTACCAAAAGAATAAGCCTGATAATCACCAAAAAGTAAGTCAGGAAAATAGGAATGTAGCCAATTAAATATTGATTACGGCGAAAGCAGTTGGAGATTTATCTCCGGCTGCCTTTTTGTTTTAAGTGCCCTTATAAAATTTATCCAAACCTTACTAGGGTGGCGGGTGGGCATAACGTATCTTTCTTTAGCAGCTTAACTTGCCTTTTTTTGAAACGGTGTAATCGCCCCTTCCACTTTGTTTTTAACAATCATGGCATTGATCAGCTTGATGACCGCCTCCTGATCTTCGGCCTCAAAGTCTTCCAGAGCCCTAAAACGCTCCAACAGCCTTAAGTTATGCAACGGTCTTTCTTCTGTACGGTCCCCGGTAAGCAGGTAATCTACGGTAATGTCGAAAATCTAAGCTAATTCGATGAGTTTTTCCATCGGCGGCGCATGCAGGCCGCACTCATATTTGTTTAGCTGCGGGAAACGTACATCCAGTTTTGCCGCCAACTCTTTTTGTGTCCATTTTTTTTGTTTGCGCAGCTCTTTGATGCGTAAGCCAAATCTTTTACGTGTTTCATTGTCCGGCATGATGGTTGATAGCTCCTCAATCATAATTTTTTACCTCCTTTATACCATCATGTTTAAAAATGTCCTTGGCATGATTGCGATTAGCATATTAATACGATACGTATTAAGTATTCAATAAGTTCTTGACAGATTTTTAAAGGGGGATTTTCAGCAGAAAAAAGGGCCATCAACGCTAACTTTGGCGAGGGTCGGTTGATGGCCCGCAAACAACGTTCCAAAGGGGACAATCCCTCTGAAACGGCTTTATTTAATGAGTAGGTCTATAGTGAATTGATTGCCGAGAATCTCTATTTGTAGGTTTATAAAGATTCATAATGAGATTGCAGCAGGCGGTCTATACAAATTCCTCCGGAGGTCTAAGTTCCAGATCCTGGATTCTTGCAAGCAGGGTCTTATAACTGACTTTTAATATATTGGAAGCCTTGCTGCGGTTCCAGCCAGTTTTTTCAAGCACGTAAGAGATAACTTTTTTTTCGACCTGATCAGATACTTGTTTTCTAAACTCTTTAAGAGAAAAATCCGTGAGATCTATCCGGTGCCCGTTTAATCCCAGACCGTTCCTAAAATTTGGCGCAATATCATTGTGCTTCCTATAATTGGTGATATTGATTATTTTATCGATGTTTTCTTCCCCTTCACCAAGCACAATGATCCTTCTTAACACATTTTGCAACTCGCGCACGTTTCCCGGCCAGTGATACAAACTAAGTTTATCAATAGTCTCATTGCTTAAAGATGGCGGCTGGTTGCGTTTAAATTGTGACGCGTATTTTTTTGTATAATAAGAAATTAAAGGCGGTATATCTTCCGATCTTTTGCGCAGTGGATCAATGTAAATTTTTACCGTACATATTCTGTAGTACAAATCTGCTCGAAATTTTCCAGCCTTAAGGTCCTCCTCCAGTTCACGGTTGGTGGCTGTTATAACCCAGGCATTACTTTTTAGCGAACTTTCCGATCCCAGGGGAACAAATTTGCCATCTTGCAGTGCATGCAGCAGCTTGGCTTGAAGTGCAGGGGACATATCGCCGATTTCATCCAGGAATAAGACACCCTCTTTGGCCTGCTCAAATTTTCCCCGCATTCTGCGAACCGCTCCGGTAAAAGCACCCTGTTCATAACCATACATTTCGCTTTCCAGCAGTGTGTCCGGCAAAGCCGCGCAGTTTACTTTGATAAAAGGACCTGCGTTCAAACTGGATTTTTGATGCAGCAGCTTAACAACCAGTTCTTTTCCAACACCGGTCTCCCCGCAGACCACAGTGTTTAAGCATGAGCCGGCAACCTGGTTGATCAACTCCAGAACACGCTTAATATTTTGGCTTACGCCTATTAGCTCGGTTTTCATAGGATTATTGCCTTATTTATAAATAATGGACAACGGCCATTTTCAAAAATTTAAAGCCCATATTCTTTATCGGTATTTCTGTCTTAATTCTTAAGAATAATTATTGTGTTGGTAAAAATACGGGCAATAAGAGGGCAGACTCAAGCAGCGGAATATCGAGCGAAGGTTAAAAGATAGGGAAACAAATGTGTCTATTTTGAACTACCGGTTAATGCCGTCTTCTTTTTATTCAACTGCAGGAATTTTCCCTGGATCTTTTCCAAAATTATAATAGAGATAGCCACCGAAATAGCACTTAGGACAATGCCTATTGGAAACCAAAAAACAAATCCTAAAGAAAGCATGATTGTCTCCTATTTTTTAACGCCTTCGTTATTTTTCTAGATAATACATTTATGCTGAAAGGCTTTTGGATAAAACCAACACATCCCTGTTCGAACATATTTCTAATCTGCCGGTCTTCAGTATATCCGCTGGCAATAAGAACTTTGACATCTGATTTGATTTGTTTCAATTGGTCAAATGCTCTGCCCCCATTATGTGGCATTCGCATGTCCAAGATGACAAGATCGACTGTATTTTTATTACTTTCAAAAACTTCAAGCGCTTCTTGTCCATCTCGGGCTTGTAAAACTGAATAGCCTAATTTTTGAAGAATCTTAACACCGACATCCAAGCATAATGCATCATCATCAGCAAATAGAATAACAGACTGTCGATTTGAATTTTCTTCGCTGTTTCTTTGCATGATTAAAAGATATCTCCTTGAATTTCAGCTTGGATGCCTATTTGCTCTTATAATCGGGATTTTTCGGGTATAACTTAAATGAAATGTTGGATAATTGTGGTTTGATTTTTTACAGGAATTATTTCATGGTAAGAAAAGGTTGGAGGAGAACCGATTAAAGGCTCAGAAAACCGGCAGGACTTTTTGATAACAGGTTTAAGCCGTCGTGCAATAGGTATCAAAATCTATTGGATTTGAGGAGGTTGGCGAATAAAAATTGAAATATATTGTCAATCAGCCTTCGAACGAATCATTTTTTTTGCAATATCGATATCCCTACCAAACAGTGCCCCTCGTTTTTTCCCTTACCCGGCTTTGTAATGTGCTTGATTTCAGCTTTATAGCTTCCAGAGGGGGCAGTACCTTTGGGGGATATAAAATCGATATCGACAGTCTGATCGACCTCAATCATGCTTAAAAAATCAGAATCCTCTTTTATCAAAATTCCGGCTCCCTTGGAGCTTACATCCGTAACTCTAAACTGATAGATTGGCTCTCCAATCAGCTTGATCTCGACTCGATAATTTCTTAACTGGGTCCTTCTGGGTTGTGCCCTTTTCCCCGTAGTTGTTTTATTCCCTGAATCTTTGTTCATGGATTTTGGCACCAAGTCTTATGTTTGATCAAGCAAAGCAGATGATGTTAATATTCCTAATATTAATCCGAACATTATGGAAAAATCAAGAATATTAAATGGATAGCTATTTGCAACTTAAAAATCGTTATCACCTTACCGATAAGGTTTTTGCATCCCAATAGCCTCCTAACGTACTAAATTTTCTTGGCAAAACTACCTGAACTTGGGAAATGATAACGGGCCTCATTCTATTAAACCTGAACCATACCAGGAGGCACCCTCACGACCCTCACAAAAGCGGACATCGTCGTATCTATTGCCGATCAAAACGGTGCTGCCCTGTTTTGGTTATTTGCCCTTACTCAACAATCTCAAGCATGTAGTTTTTTCGTCTCTTACCGGATGCCGCACTCAGAATTGTCCTGATTGCCTGAGCATTTCTGCCTCGTTTGCCAATAACCTTGCCCATATCACTTTTAGCTACGGTTACTTCCAACACTGTGGTGTGGGCACCTTCAATCTCGTTTACAGAAACATCTTCCGGTTGATCAACAAGTGCTTGAACAATTAGAGTGATCAGATCTTTCATAGTTCCACCTCTTTTGTTTTCCAGTGCAAGGGCGGAACTATACTAAAATAAACCTGCATTGATATGCAATAAAATAATAGAGTTTATCCTTTAGTGTTAATTATTTATGCTGGGATGCGAAATCTATCAATCCATTGCCGTGCAAAGTGATACATTTTCTTAAATAAAATCTTGAGAACGATTCGAAGCCTATCGGAGAAAGTTAGCCACATTATATTTTATCCCTGATTGTTGTTCGAAGGAATTGTTCTGTTAACGCAGGAATGGTTTCAGCCTCGTATATTATAAAACCTAAAAAGTCATATTCTTCATCGCTTAAAATATTTAAATCAACGAATTGAAATTCAATCAAATGCGGCATACGAAGATACCGATAATTAAATCGTCCACTATGACCAAATCGATTTTTTAAGCTTACGCTGCCATCCGCCTCCACTTTCCACACGTTGGTACTATGAATTGTTTTCATTCGATTGAGATCTAGCAGGGTATTGTGAAAACTGATGCCATCAAGGATGTAAGGCAACTCAAGCTTATCAAGAATGGCTTTAAGAAACTGTATTTCTTGTTTGGAAGATTTAATGGTATTAACACCATTTTTTATCATAGCGCAGTTTGCCATGCTTGGCCTTTACAATGAAACTAAAATTGGAGTATCGTAATTACTCCGCCTTGAAAAATAGCACATTTAGGGTTGCAAATTGTTATTTAAAAACTGAAGTAAGTTGTTAGATTGAAGGTCCGGCGGATTAATTAATCCGCCCGGATCAACTTCTAAATCTCTTCTTCAATTTTCAAAGAACAAATTTGCTATACCCAACCCTGTTATGGCTATTTTTCAGGGCGGAGTAATTAACTGGAACTCTTTTCCAAATGCTTTGCAGTTCTTTATGAATGCAGTAAATATGCCAACTGAATAATTCGAATATATTACTATAGATTATAGATGGTTATCATTTTAATACTGCAACCGAATTAGATCAATATTGTGCAAAAAATTAGCTATAATTGTGGAACCAGTTTCATAGGTCTGAATTAATTTAAATCCACATCAAAAAGGACATGGCGCTTTAGGATTTCAACTAAGTTGCCGATAACAATAAATAACATCGTTAAAAGATCTAATATTTAGGTGGATTGGTTTTGCAAAAGTGAAAACATCAGATTATTATGTTGTATCTTCCATATTACAGCTTGAAAGAGAAGCCCTTTCAGGATACTGCCGACCCCAAATTTCTCTGGCTTGGTGAAGGGCAATCAGAAGCCATTGCAATTTTAAAGTTCGGAATCGACAAAGGGGAAGGCCTCACCGTGTTAACGGGTGATATAGGTGCAGGTAAAACAGTACTCGCCAATTACCTTGCGGGTCTTCTTAAAGACAAATTCCAAGTTGCAAAAATTAATGATTCGGATCTGGAAAGTCTGGATTTTTTATATTTTTTAGCAGATTCTCTACAGCTACCAAATAAGTTTGAAGACAAGAAGGCTTTTTTTGCGTATATAGATGAGGCGTACTCCAAAACAAAAAAAACGATGCTCATCATCATGGATGAGGCGCACCGATCAACCAAAAGCCTGCTTAACGACTTAAACCTTATGGCAAAAATCAAAAGGAATAAAGAACCATTGATACATATCGTTTTGGTGGGACAAAATTCATTAATTGAATTGATCAAAGAACAACCCCTAAATGATACAAAACAGAAAGCCCCCACACTATGTTATCTCCGACCATTTACTGAAAATGAAACCAATGAATATATTAAATACCGGCTTAGGATTGCTGGAACGGAAATACCTATATTCAGCTCTGGCGCAATTGGCAAAATTTTTCGATATTCAGGCGGCATACCGAGGGTTATTAATAACATTTGTGATCATGCTTTGATGATTGGTTATTCAACGGATTTAAAAAAGATAAACACCTCCGCGATTAAAGAGTGCGCTGAAGATATTCAAATAGAAAATAAGGTTCTCGAAAATGCTAAGGATATAATAAAAGAAACTTCTGAAATAGAAAAGATTCAGCCAAGCTATAGAAAAATGAAACAAAAACTGTTCAATTGGACATGTTCCTTTTTACCGTAGCCGATCTTTGATAAACGAGATAAAACTCTGCCCGTCGTCTTTGAAAGCCACCCTCACCCCGACAACCACCAAATCCATGGGGCAGACCCCTTTACCAGTTAGACGAACGTAATCCTTTTCCGTTGTTATCAGTTGCCGGGACCCGGTTTCCCGGGCTGTTCGCAGAATAGTTTTGAGATCCGGCGCGGTGTAACGATGATGATCTGAAAATTCAAGAAATCCCGTGACATTGAATCCAAGCGTTTTAACGCTGCGCTGAAAATCGTCATTGCGGGCAATGCCTGAAAAGCCAAAGACTTTGCGGTTTTTGATATCCCCCAAATCGTGGGGTACAAAAAAATTGGAACCTGCCGGTAAGGCGGGCCCGTCCCCGTCTTTGACCGTGTAGCAATAGGGTATATACGACGATTTGAAAATCGGGGTTTGCGGTAAGATAGATTTTATCGTGGCGATCGAAGATCGGGCGGTTTCTTCCGCATCGTCCCGGCAGCGGGTCAAAATGCACGCCGTAGCCCGCGTCATAGCGGTAAGCGGCTCCCTTAAAATTCCCCTGGGCAGCAGGTGAGTATTTCCAAAAGGCTGACCGTGATCCAGCAAGACAATATCAATATCTCTTTTAAGCTGTAAATGCTGGAAAGCATCATCGAGGACGATGACATCGGGCTGGAATTTGCTGACCACCAGCCGACCCGCCTCAAAACGGCTTTTTCCAACAATCACCGGGATATCTTTGAGACGGCAGGCCATCATAAAAGGCTCATCACCGGCCCGTTCGGAATCCATCAACAGGGAGCTTCCGTCGCTGACAATGCCGCCCTGCCTTTCAGCGCCCCCTTTGTATCCCCGGCTCATGATCGCAACCCTGTAGCCTGCCTGCTTGAGTTCTTGGGCCAGGTAAATTGTCATAGGTGTTTTCCCGGTTCCGCCCACCGTAATGTTGCCAACGGAAATCACCCTGCACGGAAGTTTTTTGGAATGCAATATCTTTTGCCGGTAGCAGCTGGCTCTCAGCTTTTGCGCGGCACCATACATGATGGATATCCCGTAAAGCATTGAGGCCGCCGGCGAAACAGAAATTTTATCCGTGCTGCGCATG
>Ga0255055_10003469_pt1 | contig 10654 bp, 7 predicted proteins | sample JV7_2_27_MG_FD_188633 | JGI IMG/M metagenome (GOLD analysis project Ga0255055, IMG submission 188633) | Seawater microbial communities from Jervis Inlet, British Columbia, Canada - JV7_2_27 | ecosystem: Environmental > Aquatic > Marine > Inlet | place: Canada: British Columbia | collected... | reverse complement strand
CGAGCAGCAGCTGAAGGTGGATAACCTGTTTGATCCCCGATACATCGAGCTGCTGCATCATATCAATCAGGCGCTCAAGGCCCATACCCTGTTTAAACGGGATGTCGACTATATTGTCAAAGACGGGGAAGTGATCATTGTCGATGAATTTACCGGTCGTTTGATGCCCGGCCGCCGATATAGTGAAGGGTTGCACCAGGCATTGGAGGCCAAAGAAAATGTTAAAATCGAAAATGAAAACCAGACATTGGCCACCATCACTTTTCAGAACTATTTTCGAATGTATGACAAGCTTGCCGGTATGACGGGTACGGCCGATACCGAAGCCGCCGAGTTCAAAAAGATTTATAATCTTGATGTCATGGTGGTCCCCACCAACAAGCCCATGGTTCGTCAGGAATTTCCGGACGTAATTTATAAAACCCGCAAAGAAAAATTTGACGCCGCATTGGATGAAATTGAGGAGTTGAATAACCGCGGACAACCCGTTTTGGTAGGCACGATCTCAATTGATGTGTCCGAAGCACTCAGCAAGAAACTGAAAAAAAGAGGTATCAAGCACTCGGTGTTGAACGCCAAAAATCATGAAGGCGAAGCCGAGATCATTGCCATGGCCGGGCAGGCAGGCGCGGTTACGATTTCAACCAACATGGCCGGTCGCGGGACCGATATTGTGCTGGGCGAGGGGGTTACGGATGTCGGCGGGCTGCATATCATGGGTACCGAACGCCATGAAAGCCGCCGCATCGACAATCAGTTGCGGGGCCGGTCCGGCAGACAGGGTGATCCCGGATCTTCGCGTTTTTATCTTGCGCTTGAGGATGATTTGCTGCGGATATTTGGTGGTGAACGTATTACCGGTATTATGGAGAAGCTGGGCATGCCGGACGGCGAACCGATTGAGCACAATATGATTAGCCGGGCGATTGAAAATGCCCAGGCTCGCGTAGAAGGGCACAATTTTGAAATTCGCAAGCAATTGCTCGAATATGATGACGTGATGAATCAACAACGCGAGGTCATTTACCGGCAGCGGCGTGAAGCCCTGGATGGTAAAAGTCTGAAAACCGGGGTTTTAGAAATGATCCGTGAAAAAGCCGATGAGATCGCCGATGTTTTTACCGAAGAGAAGACCCCGGCTGAAGAATGGGATTTAAAGGGTATCCAGGACGCCGTTTTCAAGCAGTTTAATTTCCGCCTTAACGCCTTCGATGCGGATACCCTGGAGAACCTGGACCGGGATATCTTGTCCGATGTGATCGTTGAAGCCGCCGGTAAGGTTTATGATCAACGGGAAACGGCCATAGGTTCTGAGGATTTTAGACAATTGGAGCGCGTGGTCATGTTGCAAACGGTGGATAACCTTTGGAAGGATCACCTTCTCAGCATGGATCATCTGAAAGAGGGCATCGGGTTGAGAGGCTACGCCCAGCAAAATCCGCTGATTGTTTATAAAAAAGAAGGTTATGAGATGTTTAATGACATGATTTCCCGGATTAAAGAAGAGACCCTGGGAATTTTGTTCCGGATTCAGATTGAAGAACCCGAAAAGATAGAAGATTTCAGGAAGCCTAAAGAACAAAAACTGGCATTTTCAGGGGCGGGCGGGCCTGAAAAACCAAAACCGAAGCAGCGCAAGTCAAAAAAAATCGGCCGAAACGCGCCCTGTCCTTGTGGAAGCGGCAAGAAATATAAAAAATGTTGCGGTCAGTAAGTTGGGTCAAATAAAAATAAAATCGTGCCCTTTACAAGCGCTGTTTCAAGTGATTATTATAATGGCACAACCAGCCCGAAGAAAACAGTTGCAATACCGTAAGCATGAAGCCGCTGACTGATACCGGAAAAACCTTTTTCTTTGGAGTACGATTCCATGGGTGATTACAATCCGGAATTGGAAGAAGGTGTTGGTTCAGAGGTTGATAAAGAACTCAAGGAACCGGCGATGTATAAGGTGTTGCTGCTGAATGATGATTATACGGCTATGGATTTTGTCGTTGAAGTTCTCCAATTTGTATTTCACAAATCCATAGAGGATGCGACCCATATTATGCTCAATGTGCATCACAACGGTGTCGGACTGTGCGGAATATATTCTTATGAAGTTGCGGAAACCAAGGTCAATGCAACTGAAGCGCTTGCACGCGAAAGAGGTTATCCGCTTAAATGTACCATGGAAAGAGAGTAGATCATGATCAGCAAGGAACTAAGCGCAACACTTGGCTTTGCCGTCAGGGAAGCGAAAAGAAGACGCCATGAGTATGTCAGCATCGAACATATCCTGTTCGCTATTCTGAATGATCCCACCGGTGTTGAAATTGTCGAAAATTGCGGTGGTGATTCAGATAATCTTCTGGATGCTCTCGAGAAATTTTTTGATGAAAAGATTGAACAGATTCCGGAAGGCGATGATTACGTCCTGCAACAGACCATCGGGTTTCAACGGGTCATTCAGCGGGCCGTCAATCATGCCCGTTCGGCTGAAAAACAGGAAGTTGCCGTTGCCGATGTTCTGGCGTCTATCTTTCTGGAAAAAGATTCTCACGCAGAATTTTTTCTGAGTGCCGAGGGTGTTGCGCGGCTGGATGTCCTAAATTATATTTCACACAATATTGTGAAAGACCCTTTCACGGACAGTTCCGGCGGATTGGCGCCGGGTAAGGAAGAAGGGGATCGCAGGAAGAAATCAAACCCCCTGGAGCTTTTTACGCTTAACCTCATTGAGCTGGCTGCAGCAGGGAAGCTCGATCCGCTGATCGGACGGCAAACCGAACTGGAGCGCACAATGCAGGTGCTTTGCCGCAGAAGGAAAAACAATCCGGTCTTTGTGGGCGACCCCGGTGTGGGGAAAACCGCAATGGCCGAAGGCCTGGCACAGAAAATTCAGAAGGAAGACGTCCCGGACCTCTTAAAGGATATGGAGATTTTCTCTCTCGATCTGGGGGGTATGCTGGCCGGGACGAAATTCCGGGGCGATTTTGAACAGCGTCTGAAAGGCGTCATTGCCGAGTTGCAAAAGAAACCTAAAGCCATTCTGTTTATTGATGAAATTCACACCATTGTCGGGGCGGGGGCTACCAGCAGCGGTTCTATGGATGCTTCTAATATTCTGAAACCGGTCCTGGCCAGCGGGGAGATTCGCTGTATCGGGTCTTCGACCTTTGAGGAGTTTAAAAATCATTTTGAAAAGGATCGGGCCCTGTCGCGACGGTTTGAGAAAATCGAAATTATGGAACCGCCGGTGTCGCAAACCGTTCAAATTCTAAAAGGCCTGAGATCCCGTTATGAAGAACACCACGGCATCGTTTATACCGATGCGGCCTTAAAAGCTGCCGCCGAGCTTTCGACCAAATATCTTAGAGATCGGTTTCTGCCGGATAAAGCCATCGACGTCATCGATGAGGCCGGAGCATTTATCAGGCTTTCCGGATCAACGCACCGAAAAAAGATCAATCCTGCCGATATTGAAAAAATTATCGCCAAGATGGCACGCGTGCCGACTCAGAGTGTTTCAACATCGGATCGCTCAAAACTCGGAAATTTAGAGGCTGGTTTAAAGGAGGTGGTGTTTGGTCAGGACAACGCCATCAGCGCATTGGTCACCTCGATAAAACGTTCGCGTGCCGGCCTGGGATCACCTGAAAGGCCTGTGGGTGTTTTTCTGTTTGCCGGTCCTACCGGAGTGGGCAAAACCGAAGTTTCCCTGCAGGTGGCCCGGATTATGGGCGTGGAGTTTATGCGATTTGATATGAGTGAATATATGGAAAAGCACGCTGTCGCTCGTCTGATCGGTGCCCCCCCGGGTTACATCGGATTTGATCAGGGCGGCATGCTGACCGATGGCATTCGCAAACACCCGCATTCGGTGTTGCTGATGGATGAAATTGAAAAGGCGCATCCGGATCTGTTTAATATTTTGCTGCAGGTAATGGATCACGCAACCTTAACGGACAATAACGGGCGCAAGGCGGATTTCAGAAATGTGATCCTGATGATGACCTCAAATGCCGGCTCAAGGGAGATGAGTGCTGCCAACATCGGATTTGGTCAAACCCATAAAGACGCGCAATCCAAGGGCAAAAAGGCCATTGAAAAACTATTCAGTCCCGAGTTTAGAAACCGATTGGATGAAACCATTACGTTTAATGCGCTCGACCTGGATATCATGGAAATGATCGTGGATAAATTTATTGCCGAACTGAATCAACAGCTGGCCATCAAAAAAGTGGCCCTGACGATATCGCCCGCGGTGCGTACCTGGTTGGCAAAAAAAGGTCATGATCCGACATACGGTGCCAGGCCGCTGGCACGCGTCATCCAGACCGAGATCAAAGACAAGCTTTCCGATGAGATTCTGTTCGGCCAGCTTCAAAGCGGTGGCCTTGTGTCCCTGGATCTGGCCGACGACCAGCTCGTCTTTGATTTGGGTTAATCCCTTCATACGGATGGTTAATTCGAACCTCAATCATGGGATAATGGAATAGTGGAAAAACGGAATAGTGGGTTTTCAAAGGATATCATCCACTTTAAACTTTATCGTCAGGCTGAATTTTTTCATTTATCCAATATTATGGTTTCCCAAGACCCATTATAGCGCTGAAGCTTCACTGCGTGCCCAGCATTCCACCATTCCAATCGTACGACCTTGAGGCTCTCGACAGGTTGGGGCAAAGCCCCGAACTTCCCATTTGACTAAAAACATGCCGGTCTACCGTTTATCCGAGGATATAAAATTTCCCGCCCCCCCACTTGCTTCGGAAGAAGGCCTTTTGGCTGTCGGTGGTGATTTAAGCCAGGAGCGGTTGCTGCTCGCCTATCGCATGGGCATTTTCCCATGGTATTCGGAAGACGAACCGATTATGTGGTGGTCACCGGACCCGCGTCTTGTTCTTTATCCTGCAGAACTCAACGTCTCGAAGTCATTGGGAAAGGTCGTTAAAAAACGGCTCTTTGAGGTGACGATGGATCAGGCCTTTGAAGCGGTGATAAAGGCCTGTGCGCATAGTCGAACCCGGATTCAACAAGGTACCTGGATCGTAAACGATATGATTGCAGCTTACTGCCGCCTGCATGAAGCCGGATTGGCACATTCGGTTGAAACCTGGCAGGCCGGCAAACTGGCCGGTGGGCTCTATGGTGTATCATTGGGGACGTGTTTTTTTGGAGAATCTATGTTTACGCGCATCAGCAATGCCTCCAAGGTTGCTTTTGTGGCCCTGGTTGAACACCTGAAGGCCTTAAATTTTAATTTGATTGACTGCCAGATAACCACGGCCCATTTGCTGAGTTTCGGCGCCCGGGAAATATCCAGAGCCCGATTTCTGGATGAATTAAAAATTTCGCTCAAATCTCCCACCATAAAGGGCAAATGGTCTTTTTCGACTCAGGGAATCCCTTGAACCCATCTCAAAAATGTGGATTAGGGTTCATGGCAAGGCGCAAACCGATTCGAAAGCGGAGCATACACGTTAGTATGTGAGCATTTTGAATCGGTTTGATTCACACCTTAATATTCATAAAATGAGATGTGAAATCCCGATTTAGCAGGACAACGCCGCCATGGACACTTAGACGCCTTTTTGAGATGGGTTCTTGACAGGATTCTAATATTCCGTTTACATACCAGATCCTTATGAAGGAAACCGGGAATCTGCAAACAATTCGATGTTGGAAGAGGAGGTTATTTTCGAATGGAAAAGGACTGCATTTTCTGTCAGATCGCACATGGTCAAACGGATACTGAAATTTTATATCAAACGGACACGCTGGTGGTGTTTAAGGATATTAATCCGCATGCACCGATTCACCTGCTGTTTGTTCCCAAAAAGCATATCCGCAGTGTCAACGATCTTAGCGGGGCGGATCAAGAGATCCTATCCGAATTGATTATGGTCGCCAAAGAAATGGCCCTAGAACATGGCGTTGCCAGGTCCGGTTATAAGTTGCTGTATAACGTGGAAAAAGGAGGGGGGCAGGTCGTATTTCACCTACACCTGCACCTACTCGGTGGCTGGCGTTAGAACTGGATTTTAATTTCAGAAAAAGAAACAGAATTTCAATTAAGTAGGGTCGGCCTATGGGCCGACCTCTATTCTATCTCAAATGCTCACCAATATGAATATACCGTACAGCCAGAATGCCGGGTTATACATTCACATCCCGTTCTGTGTGCGCAAATGCCCGTATTGTGATTTTTATTCGCTAACCGATTTAGCGCTGAAGCCGAGGTTTCTGAAAGCTCTGATTACTGAAATCGAGCTGGTTTCGACTGAAATGCTTTCCTTTGATACCCTGTATATCGGAGGCGGTACACCTTCCGTCTATCAATCCGATGAGATCGATCTCATCGTCACAAATGCGTTCCAATCTTTTAAGTTCCGGGCCGATTCTGAAATCACCATAGAAGTGAATCCCGGAACCGTGACCCCTGGACAACTGACAGGCTTCCGAAAAGCCGGTATAAATCGCTTAAACATCGGGGTGCAGTCTTTTCAGCAGTCAAATCTTGATTTTCTCGGACGGATCCACTCCAGCGATGCGGGCGGACAGACCCTGCACCTTGCGCGCCAGGCGGGATTTGATAAAGTTGGAATCGATTTGATTTACGGTTTGCCGGGGCAGTCTAAACAAGATTGGCTGCTTGATCTCCAGCAGGCCGTTGAATATCAACCGGCGCATCTTTCCTGTTACATGCTCAGCTATGAAAATGGAACCCCCCTGAATCGTGACTTGCAACACGGCCGCTTTCAACCGCTGTCGGAAGACAGGGTCCGCGTGCTTTTCGAAACCACCATCGAATTTTTGGAAGCGAATGGATATTTTCAATATGAGATATCAAATTTTGCCATGATAGAAGAAGACAGAGAAGCGAACGTTTCCAGACATAATCTGAAGTACTGGACCCTGGTACCGTATATGGGTCTGGGACCTTCAGCGCATTCGTATATCGAATCCCAGCGCCACTGGAATGTTGCAAGCCTGGATCAATATATCAAGGAAATTGAATCCGGAGGCTTGCCGGTTGCGGGCCAGGAATTGCTCACCCTAGAACAGCAAAAGATAGAGGCTATTTATCTGGGATTGAGAATGACCCGCGGGATTGACCTGGTTTTTTTTAAGAAAAAATTTGGAGTTGATTTTTTGGAGACATTTAAAGAAGTAACAACCGCCCTTGAAAAAGACAATTATATAGAAGTCACTAAAAGCCACTGCGCCTTAACACGACAGGGCAGGGCCTTTCAAGACAGCATTACATCTATGTTTATTAATTACAGACTTTAGCTTTTCATAATTTATCATTTGTCACTAATATATCCATGGAATCAGTTTTTTTGTTTTTTGGGAATATTCTCTAAATGCGTCCCCATATTTTTTCTCAAGGTATTTATCTAGTAGCGGAATTATATTGAAGACGAAATTCACTGTCATGATCAAAGGGATCACCAACATACTAAGGCTGTGCGTTATCATGGCAAACCCGGTAAAGAGCACGACATCTCCGAAGTAGTTGATATGCACCGAATATCTAAATAGTCGCTCTGTGTAAAGCCGTCCTTTATTCTCTTCTTTCAATTTCCAAATATGTCTACGATATTCAGCACTTGTATTGACATAGGACCCCGTTATATAAAGCAGCCACCCTAGAATTTCCGTAACACCAAAAGATTGGTGATTGTTTCCACCAACATGAGCAAAAGCATAAAGCGCCAACGGAATCAAAACCGAGATAATGATCGTCTCGGGCCATATCCATTTGCGTTTCTGAAATACCCAAACCGTAATCTGGAGTCTCAAAAAGTAGATAATCAAACAAAGGGCAATCAGCACCCGGCGAAAAGGGTCACCGGAGATCTGATACTGTTTCAACCACGTATCTGAATGCGCCAGGTCTGCAAACATCAGCCAGGTGGACGTAAAAACCGTGGCAAGAATACAGCCGCAAAAAACCGATTTTGGCCAAAAAGAAACATCATGCTGATTTTTGAATATCATCCCTTGCGCAGCTTTCTGACATCACCCACTCTCAATGTCACATTTCTAGAATCGAAGTATTCGGCCAGCGGGATAACATATTTACGCGAAACAGCGGTCATTTCTTTAAACTGCGGTGTCGTGATCTCCCCCTGAGCCTCAAGAAAACCCACCAGCCTGTTTTTTAAGTCATTTATGGCCTTCACATGGAAGTACAGATCTTCTTTCACCTTTACGATGGAGCCTTCATCGACCAGGTGCATGAGAACATCCCGGGCGCGTTTGGCATCCGCATCCAGAGATTTGGCGAGCTCCTTAAAATAGGGGGGCTGCAGCCCTGATTTCCGGTAGGTATCCAGAATCTTATCTTTGATGTCGGCCTGTTTGCCGCCTAAGGATACGGTGTGCGAGGCCAGGCGTACCGTATTTTCTTCCTGAACGATTTCATTTCCCTTGATCATTTGAGTCAGCGTCAAATTAAAGAGCTTTGCGGTCAGGTAAGGCGGGAACTTGGTTTTAAGCTCCTCTTTTGACATGCCCGGTTTGAGCGGATTGGCGCTATGGAAATCGGCAAGTTGGCCCCGGGTGTCATTTTTAAGTTTTTCAAAACCGCTGTTGTGAATATAGATTCGATTTTCTTTGTCGACCTGGATGAGTATCTTCTTTGACAATAAGCCTTGAAGGGCATTTTCGAGCTGTTTGTCGGCAAGATTGCTCATTATTTTTAGATGAGAAAAGGAAACCCCCTGGTATCCGGAAGCTTCGGTATGAAATGCAATGATGACTTCAGGCTCCTGGTCGCCCAGTTCTTTTAACGCGTCAACCGTTTCGGGTTTGAGGCGTTTATGTTTTATGGGAATCGGATTTAACACCTGGCCACCGCCGATCGTGTATATGGGAGAATAGCTGCGGATGACAAAACGATCATCTTTAACCAGAGACACCGGTGCGTCAAGGCGAAGCTGGACGACGGTATCGTCACCGGGTGGAAGTTCATCGCGATCAAGCAAAATTACATTGCCGAGAACCTCGCTGGTGCCGGTATGAAATCGGGCCCGCGTTCGATTTTTTAAGGGTTTTTTGTTGCTGGCCAGGTAGTGCAAAGAAACGTCTACCATGTAACTCGCCAATAGCGCTCCCTGTTTGGACAACACTTCACCGCGGTTAATAGCGGCTTTTTCGAGTCCCTGGAAATTAATGGCGGTTCGCATGCCGGCTTTCGCTTCGTTGGCACTTTGGTTGTGAATCTGAATCCCCCGGACTTTGGATGTGATTTCCGAAGGATATATCCTGATGGTATCGCCCACCTGAACCCGGCCGGAAATCAAAGTGCCCGTGATTACCGTTCCGAAGCCCTTCATCGTAAAGACACGGTCAATCGGCAGGCGGAATAAATCGGTCGGAGGCCGTTCGGGGATTTTGGCGGCGAGCGCATCCAGGGCCTCAATAAATTCAGGTATTCCTTGCTTTGTTTCTGAAGAAACCGGTGCGATGGGGGCCTCCTCTAAAAAGGTTCCCCTGACAAAATCCCGGATATCTTCAAGGGCCAGCTCCAACCACTCTTCATCGACCATATCAATTTTGGTTACGGCCACCATACCGTGACGGACACCCAGCAGCGTGCATATCTCCATATGCTCACGGGTCTGGGGCATGACCCCTTCATCGGCCGCGATTACCATGACAACGATATCAATTCCGGTGGCGCCGGCCACCATATTTTTTATAAATTTTTCGTGCCCGGGCACATCCACAATACCCAGATGCTGCCCGTTGGGCAGATCCAATGCGGCAAAGCCTAGCTCGATGGTAATGCCGCGCTCTTTTTCTTCTTTTAACCGATCCGTATCCGTGCCGGTGACGGCCTTAATCAGGCTGGTCTTGCCATGATCGATATGCCCGGCAGTTCCTAGAATGATTTGCTTCACTGTGGTAACCCCCATCATAAATTCACCGCAGAGACGCGGAGAGCGCTGATTCTATTTTGTTCTGCGGCTCCGTAGGTACTCCGCTAAATATGCCAGGCCAATCATAATAATGGCTAATCCTAAAACATAAACGGGATCGATCCTGCCGAAAAATATGCGGACAACGATAGCGGCAAACGCCAGACCGACAACGGCTCTAATGAAAAAAATAGTAAGTTGATTCACTTTCGGATCCCTATATTTGTTGATTTAGATGGTTTGGATTTTTTTACGAACAGGATGGATACTAATATGAGAAGCGAATTTGCGTCAATACCTGGTTTTTCCCCTTGAAATCACAATGCATATTTGTTAATAATCTGCATTCTTAAATCTGAAATCCAAAATCCGCATTCCACAATCGAAACATGGTGGGTGTAGCTCAGTTGGTAGAGCGCCGGGTTGTGGCCTCGGTTGTCGTGGGTTCAAATCCCATCACTCACCCCATTTAAAGCCTCAATGGAGGCGGAATTTGGTATTGGGTATTAGGTATTGGCTGCCTGAATCTGCATCAGCCTCTATTGACGCTGAAAGGATTCAATAATTTCTGTTTTTTACCAATAACGAATATCCAATAACCAATAACCCGGAATTGAGCCATGCTCAACTCCTTTATGCGCCCGTAGCTCAGCTGGATAGAGCGCCGGACTTCGAATCCGTAGGCCGCCCGTTCGAATCGGGCCGGGCGTACCAGTAATTTCAAGGGGTTACATGATCCA
>Ga0255055_10003468_pt1 | contig 10655 bp, 11 predicted proteins | sample JV7_2_27_MG_FD_188633 | JGI IMG/M metagenome (GOLD analysis project Ga0255055, IMG submission 188633) | Seawater microbial communities from Jervis Inlet, British Columbia, Canada - JV7_2_27 | ecosystem: Environmental > Aquatic > Marine > Inlet | place: Canada: British Columbia | collected... | reverse complement strand
TCTAATCGTGTGATTAAACTCTGCGTTTCTCATTAAATATGCAGCTGCAAGGACTGCTGCGGTTCCAGCCCCATTATCATCTGCACCAACTGTACCTGAAACAGTATCATAATGGCCACAAATAATGTAGATTTCGTCACTAGTTTGGCCTTGTCCTTCCAGAGTTCCAATTATATTATTACCCCATAGACTACCATCTTCCCAATAAAAATATTCAGCATCAAGACCCATACCTACAAACTGATTATAGATATAATCCCCAGCATCAACACATCCTTGTTCTGCAGTCACTCTAGGTCCAAATGCAGTAATATTTTCTAAATAGCCTAAATACATATTTTCATCTAAAGGTTGAATTAATGATAGCAAATCATCATTGTAAGAAACTGTTTCCAACTTTGGTGCTAAAATATCTATATGATAGTTTGCCTCTAGAATTGGTTTATCTCCTTCAATATGTCCTGGAAGAGGAATAAAATCAGAAATTGGATTTTCTATTATATTAGATATTTCAGTAGCCATTGCAGGTACAGCAAAGATTGATATCAATAGCGTACATGTAATAATGCATAATATTTTCTTTTTCATTAAACTCCCACATTTTAATATTAATATATTATAATATGTTTATTAACTATTAAAAATTTGGTATTTATTTTACCTACCAATAAATATAATATTATTGAATATTTTTTTTAGTTCTCTGGCTCAGTTAAGTTACCTAGAGTTCTTAGAATAAGTTCGGGTAATGCAGGATGTATATGCATTCCTTGACCTATATAACCTATTTGACCACCAAGAGCCATTGCATTAATTACTTCCTGGATTAGTATTGGCGCATAAGGACCCATAATATGGAAACCTAAGATTTTACCACTTTGTTTATCAACAATAGCTTTAGAAAATCCATTTAGTTCTACCATTGCTTCACCTTTTGCTACATCACTATAATGGGCTTTACCAACAAGAATTTGATAATTCTTTTTTGCTTCCTCTTCAGTTAGGCCTACTGCAGCAATTTGGGGATATGTAAAAACAGCATATGGGACAGCACTATAATCCATAGGAGTTTTATGATCATGGAAAGAATTACGCCAGGCAATAATTGCTTCCTCATTAGCAACATGTTTGAACATGTATTTTCCAATAGCATCACCAAAAGCCCAGATATTTTTCTTATTTGTTTCTAAAAACTCATTGGCCTTAATGTATCCACGTTCATCAGTTTTAACACCTGTATTTTCAACCTTTAACAAATCAGCATTTGATTTCCTACCAGTTGCAATTAAAATCTTTTCTGCTGTAAATTTTATTTCTTTTCCATCAGTTTTATCTTTTGTGATAATAGTAAAATACTTACCTTCTTTTTGCACACTTTGCACATCAATATTTAATACAACTCTCATCCGTTTCTCCATTTCATTTTTTAAAAGCTCAGAAATTTCAGGTTCTAGGTTTTTAATTAATCTGTTACCTCGCTGTAAGATGGTAACTTTAGTGCCCATTGCTGCAAAGAAATGTGCAAATTCAACAGCAATAATTCCACCACCAACAATTACAATACTTTCTGGCTTATTTTTTAACTCAAAAACACTTTCATTTGTTAAATAGTCAATATCCTCAATACCTTTTATTGATGGAATCATCGGGCGTGCTCCAGATCCGATAAAGATTTTATCTCCTCTAATTTGCTCTCCGTTAATTTCGATTATATAATCTGATACAAAATGTCCTACTCCTTTATAATAATGGAAATTATGGGTATTTTGTAATCCATGTTCCATATGTTCATGACTTTCAAGAATTGGTTCCTTCATGTGTTTCATAATTGCAGTAAAATCAACGTCTTTAATCTCTGCTTTTATACCAAGTTTTTCAGCTTCTTGAATCTCAACAATTCTATCAGCTGGATAAATCAACATTTTTGAAGGGATACAGCCAACATTAAGGCATGTTCCTCCAAGAGGGCCTTTATCAATCCATGCAACAGATAGACCATTACTAAGAGCTGCATCAACAATTTCTCCACCACTACCACTACCAATTACTATAACATTAAATTTTCTCATATGCTAACTCCCTAATAATAAATCTCACTCAACAATTCTTTTTAGATTAATTATTGACTCTCTAACATTATTTGACTTTACAATGTAAGACCCTGAAACAAACATATTGGCACCAGCTCTATCAACAAGACCAATTGTATCAGGAACTACTCCACCATCTACCTCTATATTTAGTTCGGGTTTAAATTTTCTTAAATCAGAAATCTTTTCAATCATATCGGGTAAAAATGGACTTCCATAAAAACCTGGATTAACAGTCATAATTAATACTTGATCAAGGTAATTAAGATAGTTCTCAATTTTTGAAATAGAAGTTTCTGGATTGAGTACAAAACCAACTTTTTTGTTATTATCCTTTACCTGATAAATTATTGCCATTGGATCATTAATTGATTCATAATGGATAAGAATTGTATCAACTTTTGAGGCATGATTATCTATCCATTTTTCTGGATCATTAATCATAAGATGGCTTTCAAATTTACATTTTGTGTCTGGTAATTTAAAATCAAAATCAATAGAGTTATTTGGAACAAACTTACCATCCATAAAATCAAGCTGTATAATATCAACAAAATCTGCAACTTTCTTAATTTTTTCTTCTAATTCATCTTGGTTTTTTGCAATAATTGCAGGTATTATTTTTTTTTTCAAATTCATTACTTATTCTTCCTTTATATAATACTAGTAATAATGTTAGAATTTATGTTCTTTCACCATCCAACAAACTATCTGTTTCAACTCTATATTTCTTAAAATTCAGACAGACATCTTCTCCTTGAAGGTATCCCTCATGAAATCTTTTGATTATTCTAAATGCATCAAGACTATCTTTAGCTAAAAATATCATATCCATGTCAGATTGTGAAATAAAATCATGTTTAAGAGAATGTTTTTCTATCCATCTTAAAAAATCATGCCACATCTCCCCTAAAAGAATGACGGGAATATTGCATGTATGTTTTACTTGTATCAATTGCCAGGTATACATAAATTCAAGTAATGTTCCAACGCCACCTGGAGCAACAACAACTGCATTTGAAAGCACCATGAATGTGTCCAATCTTTTAGAAAATCGAGCAAAATCTTTTTTAATATCCAAATGTCGATTTGGTTTTTGTTCAGCAGGAATATCAATGTTTAATCCTATGCAGACAGGTTCGTCACATGTTCTTCCGTCTTGATGTCCTTTATTTGCTGCTTCCATTATTCCTGGACCGCCTCCAGTAACAACATCGATATTTTCTCCTGCAATCATATAAGCCAATTTGTACACTTCTTCGTATGCGGGGTCCTTTCTTGTAATTCTTGCTGATCCAAAAATCGCAACACGAAAATGTTTTTCATAGAGGTCATATCCCATTTTCTTCAATAACCTACCTCCAGTTTATTCTTTATATAAACTTTTATACATGGCCGCAAAACAAGCACCTTTCAAACTAATATCGTAATCAAGGATAATGTATATTGGTGTTTCCTTCAAATATTTTGAATATCTATAAACATTATCAAACTCTGATGTGAATAGATCTGTTGAGAATATCTCTTTGTTTTTTTGAGCAATTCCACCCACTATATATAATCCACCAGTTGCTAAAGAATCAAGAACAAAATTTTTTGCACAGCGACCGTAAAACATTGTAAAAAGTTTAAAAGTCTCTGCACATAAATCATCAACTTCTTTATATTTTGATATTGCTTCAGCTCTATCAAATGAATTTTCTATTTCCTCTGAATATTGGGAGTCTTCAAATTTATTAGATTGTTTCAAAAACATATATATGTTTTCAAGACCTCTGCCTGATAGAAGTTCCTCATTTGTTATTGGTTGAGTTATATTTCTAAAATCTTTTATGAAATTTATAAGATCTAGTTCAAAATTATCTTGGATAGGAAAATCTGCATGCCCTCCTTCACAAGGAATTGGTTTATAGATATTTGATTGATCATCGTATATCAGAATGCTTTTTCCAAGTCCAGTTCCCGCTCCAATTATTGCTTTTGTTTTTCCAACTCTCTCATATTTTGCAGATCGAATAATCTTTACTTCTTCGGAATTATTTATATCAATTAAGTTAACTCCATATCCAATTGCTTCAAAATCATTTAATATAAATATATGATTCAATGTTGTTTTTTCAATCGAATCCTTTGAATTTATTTCCCAATTAGCATTAGTCAATTTAACATAATCATGGTTAGGAGATACAACTCCTGCAGCCCCTATACATGCATTTGTTAATATGATATCATAATTTTCTTTTGCATAATTTATAATTTGTAAAATTACAGGTTCTAATGATAACAATTCATTTGTCTGAAATTTCATTGAAAATAGTAATTCTAATGATTTTTCCTTTATTCCAGCTACACCAAGATTTGTATTAGTCCCTCCAGTATCAACACCTAATACAAAAGATGAATAATCAGATGAGTTGATATTTTCATTATATTTTTTTAAATCAAATTGTAAATTTATTATCTCACCTTCTAAATCAATACTAATGTATAAAATAAAATATTAATGAAATGGTTAAAGTTCTTGTGATATTTCGAACTGATATTGATTATTGAAGAATTTTTACTCAGCCATCATTCTTGCTACAATTGAAAGTATCAAACCTATCGCACCAAGTGTAATTAAACTATTAAGGATAAAACTACCCTCAGTAAGTCCAATTATTATTGATACAATTAAGCCAATTAGACCTAATCCAGCACCAAGGGCAATTATAAACTTTCCAGTTTTTACCTTATTTTTACCAATTAATAATCCACCGATAATAACTGATATACCTCCTAGAGAAGCAATGAATATCAAGATCACAAATATGTATATGGCAATTTCGTTATCAGTAACATTATCTGTAACAAATTCTTTTATTGTTGCCCAGGTAGCAAATCCACTAATTCCTTCAAGTAATAACAGCAATCCTGCAACTATTGCAACTCCCATTGCTGCTTTATTTTTTGATGCCATTTATTATCCTCCGTTTTATTTATTTTGAAATAAATGGACGTCTCTTTGTGGGAATGGTATTGATATTCCTTCTTTGTCAAATTTTTGTTTGATTGCTTTCTGGAAATCAAAGAAGAAATCCCAGTAATCTTCTGTTTTTACCCATGGTCTAACAACAAGATTAACAGATGAATCTGCCATTTCACTTACAGCTACTTGTGGTTCTGGATCAGATAGTACACGCTTGTCAGCTTTTAGTAGGCTCATAGTTGTTTTGATTACTTTGTCTAAATCGTCTTCATAGCCAACTCCTACTTGCATATCAACTCTTCGAGTTGGATGTTTAGTAAAATTAGTAATGTTTCCACCCCATACTAGTTTGTTTGGGATGATTACTCGTTTATTATCAATTGTATCAAGCTCAGTAACACTGATTCCAACATTTTTTATAACACCACTTTCACCATTAGCGGTTACATAGTCACCTGCTTTGAATGGTTTTGTTACGGCAACCATGAACCCGGATGCAATATTACTTAATGTATCACCTAGTGCAAAACCTAGTACAAATCCAAGAACAACAGAAACACTTACTAATGCAGCTCCTATTTCGATCCCTAAGAATGCAAGAGCTGCCCCAACAACAAAAACATACAGAATCATTAATAGTACTCTTTTCGTGAATTCTGCAAGTATCTCTGCAATTTTTACACGAATCATCCATTTTTTTAGAGCGCTAGCAGCAATTCTTACTACAATTATTCCTATTAGTAGAACTGCAAAAAACATTATTATATTCCACAAGCTTATTCCTATCAAAGGTAAAGGTTCTTCTAATCCATATCCTGCTATTTCTATAGCCATATATCTAACTCCCCCTGGAATATAGCAACCAAAACAATAATGAATTATTAAAGATTGTGAATTAATCTAATTTTTAGTAAATTTTTAAAAAAATAAAGGGAGAGTTGATTTATTTATTTTCAAAAACATATCTCCAGATGATTGCTACAATGATACCACCAATGATTGGAGCTACCCAAAATAGCCAAAGCTGATTAATTGCTTCACCACCTACAAAGAGTGCGGGACCTAAACTTCTTGCAGGATTAACAGAGGTTCCAGTAATTGGAATACCTACGAGGTGAACAAAAACAAGTGCAAATCCAATTGATACACCTGCAAATCCCTTAGGTGAGTCCTTACTTGTAGAACCAAATATTACAAACAAGAATATTGCGGTTAACACTATCTCTGCAATTAAACATGCAAGTAGTGAATATCCTGCTGGGGAAAAATCTCCAAAACCATTCTGACCAAGTCCATTTGCAATAGTATAACTTGGATTGCCCTCAGCAATTAAAAGAAGAACTCCTGCTCCAATTATTGCACCAATACACTGAGCAATGATATAGGCTACTGCATCTTTTGCCCTAATTTTACCTGCAACAAGCATAGCAATAGATACCGCAGGATTAATATGACAGCCTGATATGCTTCCAATTGCATATACCATGGCCATCAATGATAAACCAAACGCAAGTGATATACCAACAAGTCCTAGGCCATCTATATCTCCAATGGCTTTTCCAGCAATTACTGCACTTCCACATCCAATAAAAACTAATGTAAATGTACCAATTAATTCAGCAATATATTTTCTTATTTCATCAAAAAATTCCTTACCACCAGTAATTTTTTAATATGAAACTCTTTGAATTTATCTATTTTTTTTTACTTCTTCTTCGAAATTCCTTTCTTGAATCCTTTCCCAACACCTTTAACAGCTCCCCAGCCTGTTTTAACACCTTTACCAATTACCTCACCAGTTTTTTCAGCGCCTTTTTCAATTGTTCCTTTTTTCTCTTTATCCATATTATTTGCCTCCAAATTATAACATTTGTTAAATTAGAATATTATGTTGTTTAAAAGATTTTTTGGAGTATATTATTTGAATTCAGATGCTGTTTTTTTTTAATTTAACCTATTCTCCAAATAAAGTTTAATAATAATTAAAAATTTATTTACTTTTTATAGATTTTTTGCATTAGATGAACATCTATAAGTCTACCAAATTTTTTACCAACTTCTTTCATAATTCCAATGTGTTTAAATCCAACAGATTTATGAAGATGGACACTTACCTCATTTCCTTCTGTAATTCTTGCAAGAACAGCATGAATATTTGTTTTATCTCCTTCTTGAATAATCGCATCCATCAACTTTCTTCCTATTCCCTTACCGTGATATTCTTCTCTTACATAAAGTGAGATTTCTGCTGTATTTGAATACGCACATCTGGTAGAATATTTACTTAACGCTGCCCATCCAACAATAATTCCTTCTTTTTCAGCAACAATAATTGGATTATTTTTACCATGTTCATTAAACCAAACCCTTTGTTGTTCAAGTGTTTTTGGTTCTGTATCAAAAGTCGCAACAGTTTTTTCTATGGCATCATTATAGATATCGGCGATATCTTTAAGATCCTCAATGGTTGCTTTTCTTACTATCAACATTATTGGACACCTAATAGAATAGTAAATTATAACACTTTTTAACTTATAAGAATAACATTAAAAAAAAAAGAATTTTTTAGTTAAAATGAATAAGTAATTCCGGATTCTATTAGATAAGAAAAATTAGGTTTTTATAAATTTTCTCCTATCCGTTCTTTATACATTTTACGTTGATAATCAATTCCTTCTTTTGGCAATGATTTTACTTCGCAAAGAATTGATGCTAAAATATACATTTTACAAGTCTTCTCAACAACCTCTGCAACTCTAAATGCATCCTCTAATTTTTTTCCACAACAAACCGAACCATGATTGGAAAGAAGCACAGCACCTTTATCTTTTAAATGTTTAATCATTAAATCTGCAAGATTATCACTACCTGGTACAGCATAAGGTGAAACCTCTAATTCACCACCAATATGTGAAAAAATCTCATCTAAAAACACAGGGATCTTTTGAGCAGTAGCAGAAAAAGACAAGGCATATGTTGAATGAGTATGAACCACTGCACCAACATCAGGTCTATTTTTATAAACTGCTAGATGAACCGGTGTTTCAACAGAGGGAATTCGATTTCCCTCTATGACTTTACCATCAAAGTCAACTAAAAGAATATCTTCAGGTTTAATTATTTCATAAGGTATACGACTTGGGGTTATCAGTATCTTTTTTTCACCAGGAATTTTACAACTAATATTTCCACATGTTCCATGTGTTAAATCTTTATGAATTAATTTTACACATGTTTCAATAAGTTCTTTTTTCAGTGTTTCTACTTCGTTCATATATAATTACCTCTTACAAGACTGCTACCCTGCAATAGATTTTCTTTTATCTATTTTTTACTAATGCTATAAATAACATTAATATTAAAAGAATTTTTCTTTTAACTAGTAACTCTAAAAATTACTTTAAAAGCAAGTATTTTTAATTTCTGTTATTGTCAAAGTATGATAATTCTTAACATATGTTTTATATACTTCCATTCAGATAAGAAAGTGAAAAGAGAGGGAGGAATAATATGAATAAAACCGTCCTTGCGATAGGGATAATATTCTTGTTAATAGGTTCTAGTGTTGTTTCATCAACTAGAGATATTGTTATAGAATCTAATCCATCGGGTATCTATTTCAAAATGGATTCACCAACTGTTTTGTTAGATGAAAACTTCTCAGGAATCTTTCCACCAGAAGGATGGTCAACTGTATATTGGGAACAAAATAATTCAAGTGGTTGTTCGGAACCACCATGTGCAGTTTGGTATAAATATCTCTACGGTCCGGTTTATGATTTTCCCATTACTTCCAAAGCTGTTAATGCTAGTGAATATGATAAATTTGTATTAGAATTTTGTTTCGGGGCTGATGCACAATATCCCCAATATTGCTCTATTTATGTCAAATATAGAAAAAATGCAACTAGTTCATGGATAGATATAACTCCATGGGATAATCCCATACAAGGAGACTTGGAACCTGATTATTATGAGATTGAGGTTACATGTGGTTCTGAAGGTTGTGGAGATGCTCTTCAAATAAATTGGAGTTATGTTGGATATTTTTACTTTATGAATTATTTATGGCTTGATGATGTTAAAATCCTTGGTATTGATGCTTCAAATAATTCAGCACCTTATACCCCGAGTAATTATACTCCCTGTGGTGGAGTATCAGAAAATGTTGTAAATCTGAGTTGGGATGGTGGTGACCCTGACTTTGAAGATTCTGTATATTATGATATATACTTTGGTGATTACAGTCCTCTACCTATGATTGCAAGGGTTGGACCATATCCAGCGAACCATACTCGGATAGAATATGGTCCTGTTAAACTTATAAATTATACAATGTATTATTGGATGATTGGAGCTTGGAATAAATATGGTCACTATGTGGAGGGACCGATATGTTTTATCTGGACTGGTGAAAATAATCCTCCAAGTAAAGTAATTATCAATGGTCCTACATATGGTAAGGTGGGAGTGGAATATACTTATACTTTTAATGCTACAGATGAGGATGGACACCCATTTAGATTTCATGTGAATTGGGGTGATGGGACAGAAGAAACGACTGATTTATATCCAAATGCTACAATAGTAACCTTAAGTCATTCTTGGGATACAAAGGGAACATATATTATTAGAGCAATAGCAATAGATGAACATGGTGCTGAGGGTCCTACGGGTGACCTAACAGTTACTATGCCTAGAGATAAAGCAACAAATAATATGTTGTTTTGGAGATTATTAGAAAGGTTTCCATTGTTGGAAAGATTTTTCAATCTATTTAATTAAAATTTAATATAAGGTTGAGAGTTAGACATAGAAATTAAATATGTGATTATTTAGTTTAGAATTTAGGAAATAAAAAACCGATTTTAAGATCAAAACCGCTTTTATCTTATTATCTATTTATCTAAAAAATTTATTATTCTATCCATGACCTTAGAAAATATTGGAAATAAATTATATCGATGTGCAACTGTTTTACTCAAAGATATCGATAATTTAAATGTTTGAGTTGTTTCTTCACCCGCATTAATTGTAATAGTTGTTTCACCAACTTGATATCCTTCCATAAAAGCTCTTAGGTGGTATTCTCCTTCAGGGAGATCGTTTCGATAGTATGAGCTCATGTCTTCATTTACTGGTTGAATATCATACCATGTTTTTGTATCAAGATTCCAAGCGGCAACAGATGCTTCCTTAATAAGTTGATTGAATAATGCAGATTTTGTAAATACCTTCAGTCTCCCATTAGCAAGAATTGGTTGGGCACTAACAGGTTCAATACCATATTTATAGACCCATGTAACATAATCTTCCCCCCAATCTATCATAACTGATCCTGCTTGAATTTCATCCTTTCCATCGTTATCACAATCACCAACTGAGACAACTGCAAGTTCGCCATATGTTGGTAAAACTGCTTCCTCAACATAAGTATCTCCGTTCCATTCAAGGATATGAACGAAATTGGTTCCTGCACAAAGCTCTACATTCCCATCATAATCAACATCACCAACATCAAGACCTTCAATTAGTGCGCCTTCTCCTGGCCAATGTTTTTCAAAAATTAGTTCATAGTCTGCTCCGTTCCATTTGAA
>Ga0255055_10003467_pt1 | contig 10655 bp, 6 predicted proteins | sample JV7_2_27_MG_FD_188633 | JGI IMG/M metagenome (GOLD analysis project Ga0255055, IMG submission 188633) | Seawater microbial communities from Jervis Inlet, British Columbia, Canada - JV7_2_27 | ecosystem: Environmental > Aquatic > Marine > Inlet | place: Canada: British Columbia | collected... | reverse complement strand
TGCTGTGGCTCTTCGATCGGCACCGGTGCCATCATCGAGCGGCTCTAGCGAGAGCTCGACAGGGAAGGAGAAAGAGATGCTGGACGGAAAGGTCGCCATCGTGACGGGGGCCGCACGCGGCCTCGGGCAGGTGGAGGCAGTGGAGCTGGCGCGGCTGGGCGCCCGGGTCGTCGTGAACGACCTCGGTACGAACGCAGACGGCTCCGGGCGAGACGAAGAACCCGCCCGCGCCGTGGTGGAGGAGATCGAGAAGCTGGGCGGTGAGGCCGTGCCCCACTTCGGCGACGTCGCCGTGTGGGACGACGCCCAGTCGCTGATCCAGACCGCGATCGAAACCTTCGGCGACCTCCACATCCTCGTCAACAACGCCGGCTTCTGCCGCGACAAGATGATCTTCAACATGACCGAAGAGGAGTGGGACACGGTCATCCGCGTTCACATGAAGGGCCACTTCAGCACCACGCGCTTCGCCTCCGCCTACTGGCGCACCCGGAGCAAGGCCGCGGGTGCCCCCATCTACGGTCGCCTGATCAGCACCGCCTCGGAGGCGTTCATCTTCGGCTCGGTGGGTCAGCCCAACTACGCGGCGGCCAAGGCCGGCATCGTGGCGATGACGATGTCGGCGGCCCAGGCGCTGATCCGGTACGGCGTCACAGCCAACGTGATCATGCCGAGGGCGCGGACGCGCATGACCGACTCGGGCATGGTGGCCGCGATGTTCGCCAAGCCCGCCGAGGGCTTCGACACCTTCGCGCCAGAGAACGTCTCACCGCTGGTGGGCTACCTCGTCTCGCCGAAGGCGGAGCGCATCTCCGGTCAGGTCTTCGTCATCTGGGGCAAGCACATCACCATCGTCGGACGCCCCAGCACCGATACCCGCTTCGAGAGCCAGGCGAGCTGGAGCGTCGAGAACCTGCACCAGCAGCTCGGCCCCCACTTCGAGAAGCTCGAACCGGTGACCGACGGCTTCATCGTCCCTCCGGCATAGCCGCAGTCGGCTCTGATCCGGGGCGCGATCGGGGTCAGATCGGATCGATCAGGGAGAGGACTTCTTGCGGGTGGTGCCTCGGGCGGCCCCCTTCTTGCGGGTCGCCTTCCGCGCCGAAGCCTTCTTGCGCGTCGTCTTCTTCGCCGGGGCCTTCTTGCGGGTCGGCTTCTTCGCCGGGGCCTTCTTGCGGGTCGGCTTTCTCTTCGTCGTGGCCTTTCGCCGGGTGGTCTTCGCGCCCGCGGCGGCCCCCGGGCTCGCCTGGCGGGCGCCCTCCTTCTTGCGGGGCGGAAATTCGAAGCCGTGGCGACCACTTTCCTTGAGAACCAGTGTGGCCGAGAAGGGGCGACCGAAGCGGGAGGTGAAGCTGTCGAGAAGCTCCGTCTTGCCCGTCCTCAGATAGATCAGGAACTCCTCCCGGGTGATCTCGCGCTTGCAGACGGTTCGTGCCATCACGAAGCCGCATACCTTGGGCTTCTTCCGCCGCTTCCCCTTCTCCTCCTGGGCTTCTTTCTCGCTGCGCTCTTTCAGCCGCTCCGCGCACGCGAACTGGGTGGGAGTCTCGACGACGTCGAACTCCTCGCAGATCGGGCAGCGACCCAGGGGCTCGGTGTTCACGTCGTACTCGGGCTGGTCGCTGGCCGCCTCCTCGTTCCAGCCCTCGGAGCTCACCTTCAGCTTCCATTCGTCCCGGTCGATCTCGATGGTGCCGCGGTAGGTCCGTCCGCTGCGGGCCGTGAAGCCGTCCAGAACAGCGGTGTGACCGTCTCTCAGCAGCGCTTCGACCGCCGCCCGGTCCAGGTAGCGCCCCGCGGTGTCCTTCCAGAGCCGCATCGGGCAATCGTCCTCGGGCTCGACGTCCGGGCCTGGGAGGCAGCGGTAGAACCAGGCCGACTCGTAGACCGGCCGGCCGCACCGGGGGCAGGGGCCGAGGGGGGGCTCGCCGCCGTAGACCTCCTCATACCCGAAGCTCTTGGCCCGCGCCACGATCTCGGAGGCGTACTCCTTCATCTCTCCCAGGAACCCGTCCTGTGTGCGCTCGCCCCGCTCGACCTCCATCAGATGTCGCTCGATCTCACCCGTGAGCTCCGCCGAGGCCAGTCGGTCGATGTGAATCCGCTTCAGGGTGTCGATCAGGCGAATTCCCTTCACGGTGGAACGTAGGGCCTTGCCGACCCGCACCGCGTAGCCCTTGGCGATCAGGTTCTCGATGATGTCGGCCCGGGTGGCGGGAGTGCCGAGTCCCTTCTGGTGGAGAACCGCCGCCAGGCCCTCGTCCTCGATCCACTTGCCCGCGTTCTCCATCAAGGAGAGCAGCCGCGCCTCGGTGATGCGGGCGGGGGCCTTGGTCTGGTCGGCATCAGCCTCGACGGCGGTGGTCCGAACCTCCACCCCGCTGGCCGTGCTCTCCCCCTGCCGCAGGGCCGGAAGGCTCTCTCCATCCCCATTCCCATCTGTGCTGTTTGCGAGGACGCTCCGCCAGCCGGGCTTCACCAGGGTGCGGCTTCGCGAGCGGAACCGCTCGCCCAATACCTCGGTGATGCGCTCGACGCGCTCCCAGAGGGCGGGCGGATAGAAGGCGCCGAGGAAGCGGCGTACCACCAGATCGTAGAGCTGCCGATCGTCACCCCGGAGCTCCTGATTCGGCACAACGCCGGTGGGAATGATCGCGAAGTGATCGGAGACGCCCGCGTCGTCGAAGACGCGACCGCTGTCATGGAGCCCGGCTTCCAGGAGGTGGCGGGCAAAGCCCGCGAATTCGGCGGCGGGGGAGCCGGCGCGGGCAGTCGCGTAGCTGTGGAGCACCTGATGGACCGTCTCCCGGTAATCGCTGGGCAGGCAGCGGGAGCTGGTACGGGGATAGGTCAAAAGCTTGTGAGCCTCGTAGCAGCGCTGGGCTGCCCCCAGCGCGCGGCGGGCGGACCAGCCGAAGCGGCGGTTGGCGTCGCGCTGGAGGGCGGTGAGATCGAAGAGCGGCGGCGCTGCTTCGGTGGAGGGCTTGCGGGTCTCCCCGGCGATACCGGCGCGACCCGTGACCGCCGCCACGATCGCGTGCGCGCGCTGCTCGTCGAAGATCCGGTCGTCCTTGCGCTGATCGTCGTCATCGGGCTTGAAGTCCGGGGCGTACCAGATCCCCGCGTAGCAGCGGCCGTCGTGGTCGAAGCTCGCTTTGACCCGCCAGTACGGCCGGGGGACGTGGGCGAGCACGCTGAGCTCCTGGTCCACGAGCAGGGCGAGGGTGGGGGTCTGAACGCGGCCCGCGGACCAGGCGTTGCGCTCCTTGCGGGTCTTCAGACGCTTGGTGAGGACGCGGGTGGCGTTCATTCCGATCAGCCAGTCCGTGTATGCCCGGCATTCGGCGGCCTGCCCCAATGCCTCGAGCTCCGCCCCCGGCAACAGCTTGGAGAATCCCCCGCGAATGGCGGACTGCGTCATGGACTGAAGCCAGAGGCGATCGACGGGCTTGCGGTTGCCCAGGAATCCGACGATCTCCCGGAAGATCAGCTCGCCTTCGCGCCCCGCGTCGCAGGCATTGACCAGCCGATCGACGTCCTTGCGATGAAGCAGCTTCTCGATGGTGCGGATGCGCTCGCCCTGACCCTTCTTCTTCTTGATCTCGAAGCGATCCGGGATGATCGGCAGCACATCGAGAGTCCACCGCTTGAACTTCTCGTCCAGCTCCTCGGGCTCCAGCAACTCGAACAGGTGGCCCACGGCGAAGCTCACCACGTAGGCATCGCTCTCCCAGTAGCCGTCCTTCTCCGCAAATCCTCCGAGGGCGCCGACGATGTCGCGGGCGACACTGGGCTTCTCGGTGATGATGAGTGACTTCGCCACACGAACTCCGGTCCCCGAGGGGATCGAATATGGTTCTTGCTCGGATCTGGGACTTGGAGGCCCACCCTTAGCCCGGCCCCCGCCTGCTGACAACCTCAGCCGCCGGGGACAGATTTCCAGAAGTCGGGCGTCCCGGAGAAAACTTGAGTTGGGTAGGGGAAACCCCGCGGGTTGCGGACCACCCGTACCTCGGCGACGCTGCTCCGACCTAGCGGAGAGTCAGAAGTGAATGATGCCCAACCCATTACTGGCATACGACCTGGAGAGACGGCTGGCTACGTATTCCTATGTGGCGATCCGGCCCGGATCGAACCCATCACGGCGTCCTGGGAGGAAGCGCGCGAGGTCTGCCGGGTCAGGGAGTACCGCGTGGTCACCGGCAAGCGCGGTGGGGTGCCGCTGACCGCCGCCTCCACCGGGATCGGCGCTCCGGGGACCGCGGTGATATTCGAAGAGCTGGTGAAGCTCGGGGGGCACACCTTCTTGCGGGTCGGGAACAGCGGGGGATTGGCCCCCGATCTCGAGGTCGGAGATCTGGTGATCACCACCGCTGCGGTTCGCGACGATGGAACGTCCCGGACCTATGTCGTTCCCGAGTACCCCGCCGCCGCCGATCACCGCCTGGTGGCAGCGCTGCTCGAGGCCGCCGAGTCGCGGGCAGTCCGCCATCGGGCCGGCATCACCTGGTCTCTGGACGCCTTCTACGTCCGCAACGCCGTGCTCCAGCCGGACGGCTCGATGGCCTCGATGAGCGTGGGTGGCTACTGGACCCGGGAACACGCCGAGCGCATCGAGGACATGCGCAGCGCCCGGGTGCAGAACTGCGAGATGGAAGCCGGCGTGCTGCTCACACTGGCGGGCCTCTTCGGCGTGCGCGCCGGATGCATCTGCGTGGTCTCGGACCGCACCCCCTGGCCCGGCCCCTCCCACATCGACCTGGATCGCAACATGGAGGCGTGCATCGAAGTCGCCCACGACGCCATGCTGAGCGTCGCCTCCAAGTAGCCTCATAGCGGGGACGTTGTTGAACGTTCAATTCCCCACCGGGGTGGGGAATTGAACGTTCAACAACGTCCCCGCTATGAGGCTACGGGACCAGCTCTGCCGGGACCGGCATCAGATTCCAGGTCAGGATCGGGGTCGCATCGGGGCGGGTGTAGATGGTCTCGCGGACCGGTTCGTCGCCCTCCCAGGCGTAGCGCCGCACCTCGCGATCGTCGTCGCTGGCCACGTACAGCTCGTCGGTTCCGTCGCCGTCGAGATCCGTCAGCACGGCGGCGTGCTCGAATCCCTTCGAATCCGAGTCGATCAGCGAGACCGACCACCCGGCTCGCGGGTCCGCGCCGGGGCGCAGCAGCCAGAGACCCGTGTCCTTCGCCGCTGCGACCATCTCCTTGCTCCCGTCGCCATCGACGTCGCCGGCGGTCAGGAAGCGACACATCGGATCCCGCAGCGTCGCGATGGTGGAGCCGCCGGATGGATCCGTCTCCGCGTCGTAGCGGCGGATCTCGAGCGCGCCGCCCTCGACGGCCTCGATGGAGACGTAGAGCTCGTCGCGACCGTCCCCATCCACGTCATCGACCAGGATCTCCTTCGCGTGCCGGTCACCGAGATCGGCGACGACCAGGCGACCCTCCTCCCTCGCCGGGACGTAGCGCACCACCTCCCCGCGCTGGGGCTCGCCATCCAGCTTGTTGGGATCGCTCGGGGTGGCGTAGACCTCCAGGACGCCGTCCCCGTCGAGATCGCCGATCTCGATCTCGTGGACGATGGTGTCCGGCTTGCGATCGAGCTCGAGGGCCCCCGCAACGCCGGGGCGGATCACCGCGACCACGCCCTGGTCGTGGGTCGCGACGGCCAGAGACTGGCTCCCGTCCCCGAAGAGATCCCCCTGCTCGGCGTCGCGCATGCGGCTGAAGCGCCCGCCGAAGTCCTCCATCCACAGCGTCTGCGAGGGCGCGATTCCCCCGTCGGCAGGACCCCAGAGCTTCACGGCTGCGGCGGTTCCCCCCAGGGTCAGAATCGCTGGGGAGCGCCCGGGCGCCGCGTACACCATGGCCTTGTGGAACACGTTGCTCTCCGGGTCCTCGTACGATCGCGCCTCCCAGCTCCCCTCGCGCCGTACCAGGGTGACGAGCTCGGATTTCGGCAGGGGCTTTCCGCTCTCGTCGCTCTCGAAGCGGGAGATGGCGATCAGCAGACCCCGGGGCAGGCTGTCGGGAAGCGAAGAGGCCCGAGGCGGCACCTGCTGCGAATCGGCGGCACTCGGGACCGCCGCCGGCTCGGGAGATCCGGTCTCCTCGGGGCCGCCACAGGCGGCCAGGAGCAGCGATCCGGCAGCGGCGAAGGCGATCGAACTACGTCCAGCGCGCATGCGATTCCCCCTTGCGGAAGCCGGTGGTGTAGCAGATCGCAGCGGTCTCCGGGATTCCGCGGCCGGACTGTGTTAATCGGTTCCCCGTGAGCAAGACCGACCTACAGGCCCCCCGCGGCACCCGGGACTTCTACCCGGAAGATCTGCGGCTTCGCAGCTGGCTCTTCGACCGCTTCCGAGAAGTCGCGCTGCGCTTCGGATTCGAGGAGGTCGACGCCCCCATCGTCGAGCACGCCGAGCTCTACCAGCGCAAGACCGGCGAGGAGATCGTCGATCAGCTCTACCACTTCACTCTTCACGGCCGGCACCTGGCCCTCCGGGGCGAGTTCACCCCTTCGATGGCGCGGATGGTGATGGCCCGACAGGGAGCCTTGCGATTCCCGCTGCGGTGGTTCTGCATCCCCCAGTGCTGGCGCTACGAGCGCATGACCCGCGGACGCCGGCGCGAGCACTACCAATGGAACATGGACATCTGGGGAGAGCCGAGCGTCAGCGCCGAGGCGGAGCTGATCGCCGCGGTCTTCAGCGCGCTCGACGCGACGGGTCTCGAGCCCGGCGACACCCGCATGCGGGTCAGCAGCCGGGCGCTGCTGGAAGAGGCCCTCCGGGCGCAAGTGCTGGCGGATCGACCCGAGACCTTCGAGCCGCTGTGCGTGGTGATCGACAAGCTGGAAAGGATCGGCGCCCCGGCCGTGGTGGCACAGCTCACCGATCCCGACGGCCCGGTGGGCCTGGAGCAGAGCGCGGCCGATGCGGTGTTGGATCTGCTCACCGTGAGGGACCTGGACGAAGCGGCCCGCAGGGCCCCGAAGGGCTCGGCGGCCATCGCCGACCTGCGCCGGCTGCTGGAGCTGCTAGAGGCGTACGGCGTGGCCGACCGCGTGGTCTTCGACGCCTCGGTGGTCCGCGGCCTCGCCTATTACACGGGGATCGTGTTCGAGGTCTTCGATGCCCGGGGCAAGCTGCGGTCGATCTGCGGTGGAGGGCGCTACGACAGCCTGCTCCAGAGCCTCGGCGGCACGGCGGTGCCCGCCGTGGGCTTCGGCTTCGGGGACGCCGTCATCATGGAGTTGCTCGCCGACCGCGGAAAGCTGCCCGAAATCCCCCGCCGCCTGGACGCGGTCGTCTTCGCGTTCGGCGAGGAGGAGCGCCCTACCGCGATCCGATTGGCCACCTGGCTGCGAGGACAGGGGCAGTCCGTGGAATGTGTGCTTCGCCCCGTGCGCCTGCGCCGGGCGCTCCAGGACGCGGACCGGATCGGGGCCGCTCGCCTGTACATGGTCGGCTCCGAGGAGCTGGCCCGGGGGGTCGTCAAGGTGCGCGACCTCGCCAGCGGCGAAGAGCGGGACGAGCCGCTCCCTTCTTGATATCTATACACCCATCGTCGAGGGCACCGATGCAGGGATGGACCATCCGCGACAGCCTCGAGCTCTACGGCGTTCCCAACTGGGGCCGCGGCTTCTTCACGATCAGTGAGAGGGGCACCGTGGAGGTCCTTCCGCGCGGACCCGGCGGTCCCGCCGTGGACCTCCGCGCGCTCGTCGAAGACCTGGGGCGACGCGGTCTGCGCACGCCGCTGCTGATCCGCTTCTCGGACATCCTGGCGAGCCGTGTGAAGGGAATCGCGAAAGCCTTCGAAGGCACCATCGCGGAGTACGAGTACCGGGGCCACTTCCGGGGCGTCTACCCCATCAAGGTGAACCAGCAGCGCCACGTGGTGGAGGAGATCGTCTCCCACGGCGCCGAGGCCGGCTTCGGCCTGGAGGCGGGCAGCAAGCCGGAGCTGCTGATCGCCCTGGCCCTGCTCGACACCCCCGGCGCGCTGATCATCTGCAACGGCTACAAGGACCGCGCCTACGTCGAGACGGCTCTGCTCGCCCAGCGCCTGGGTCGCACTCCCATCATCGTGATCGACCGCTTCCACGAGATCGACCTGGTGATCAAGACCGCAGCGGAGCTCGGCATCCGCCCGCATATCGGAGTGCGCGCGCGTCTGACCACCAAGGGCGCGGGGAAGTGGGTCGAGTCCACCGGCGACAAGTCCAAGTTCGGTCTCTCGGCCCGCGAGATCGTCGACGCCGTGGATCGGCTGCGATCCGAGGACATGCTCGACTGCCTGGAGATGCTCCACTTCCACATCGGCTCCCAGATTACTGCGATCCGCGCCCACAAGGATGCCCTGCGCGAGGCGAGCCACATCTTCGTGGGTCTCCACCAGATGGGAGCAGAGCCCCACCTGGTGGACGTGGGCGGCGGCCTGGGCGTGGATTACGACGGTTCCCAGACCAACTTCCACTCGTCGAAGAACTACTCGGTGCAGGAGTACGCGAACGACGTGGTGGCGGCGGTCCAGTCGGCCTGCGACGAAGCCGAGATTCCGCATCCCGACCTGGTGACCGAGGCGGGCCGCTGGATGGTCGCACACCACTCGGTGCTGGTCTTCGACGTGCTCGGCGTGGACGAGGTGCGCTCGGGGCGGCAGCTGGAGCCCGTCGACGAGAAGGACGCGAAGATCCTCCGGGACCTGGAGGAAGTCTGGCAGACCGTCTCGCGGAAGAACGCGCGCGAGTGCTACCACGACGCGGTCCAGCTCAAGGAGGACGCCTCGACACTCTTCTCCCTGGGGCAGCTCGACCTGCGCGACCGCGCCCGGGTGGAGTCCCTGTTCTGGGATTGCTGCCAGAAGATCCTGAAGATCGTGCGCGACATGCCCTTCGTCCCGGAGGATCTCGAGGATCTGGAAAAAGGGCTGGCGGACACCTATTACGGAAATCTGTCGGTCTTCCAGAGCGCGCCGGACCACTGGGCGGTGAAGCAGCTCTTCCCGGTCATGCCGATCCATCGGCTCGACGAGAAGCCCACCCGACGCGGTGTGTTCGCCGATCTGACCTGCGACAGCGACGGAAAGATCAACCAGTTCATCGACCAGCACGACGTGAAGGACGTGCTCGAGCTCCACGCCTGGAACGGCGAGCCCTATCTCATCGGCATGTTCCTGCTGGGCGCCTACCAGGAGATTCTCGGAGATCTCCACAACCTCTTCGGCGACACCGACGCGGTTCACGTGCGCCTCGACGAAGATGGCCACTACGTCGTCGACCACGTCGTCGAGGGTGACGACGTCAGCGAGGTGCTGGCCTACGTCCAGTACGAGTCTCGCGCCCTCAAGGAGAAGGTGCGCCGGATCACGGAAGAAGCGCTGCGGCACGGGGCGATCAGCCTCGAGGAATCCACCCGCTTGCGAAGGCGCTACGCCCAGGGTCTCCAGGAGTACACCTACCTCGATCGCGACGCATGAGGGCAAAGCGCGCACGGATCCTCTGCTGGAACGTGAACGGACTGCGCGCCTGCGCGAAATTTGAACCGATTCAATCCTCGGCGCGAAACTCGGCGTAGTCGACGAGGGCGCGGAGGGCCGCGACGGCGCGGTGGGCGCTGGGATAGCAGAGGCGTCCCCCTTCGCGGACGCACACCGGGCCCGGGTTGCCGTAGTCCCGATCCGCGTGCACCAGCTCCGTGGCGCTGAGCACGGGCTTGCCGTGGCGCTCGGAGGCCTCGCGGGCCGCGGTCGCATAGCGGCGATCCTGGCGCTCGTGGAACTCGACGATGCGATCGAGTCCGTACTCCGGGTGGAACCCGCCGGAACGAAAGGCGTTGGCCTGGGCCGCCTGGATGCCGAGACCCAGATGGATCACCGCATCCACGTCCGGGTGGGCACAGATCAGGTCGAGGATGTCGGGGACGGTGTCCCGGGTCTCTCCACCCGCCAGGTCTACGGGATTGTTTCGGCTCCAGCGCGGCGGGACCATGGTGTCGATCCGGGCCAGCAGGTCCTCGGGAAGCGGGATCAGCTCCAGGCCGGCGGCGACGCAGGCGTCGGCGGCCAGCACTCCCCAACCGCCCGCGGTGGTGAAGATCACGGTGCGCCGACCCCGGGGCAGTGGCTGGGTCGCGAAGCTGGCCGCCCACTCGAAGGCGTGCTCCACGGTGGGAGCGCGGATCACGCCGAGCTGCCGGGAGATCCCCTCGAAGACGCGGTCGTCGCTGGCCAGGGCACCGGTGTGACTGGCGGCCGCCCGCTTTCCCTCGGAGGCCACGCCGCCCTTCACGATCACCAGGGGTTTGCAGGCGGTGACCGCGCGGACCGCCTCGATGAACCGCCCGCCGTCGGAGACTCCCTCCAGGTAGGCCAGGGCCACTCGGGTTTCGGGATCTGCGCCGAAGTACTCGATGTAATCGGCGAGTCCCGTCTGGGCGGAGTTGCCCGAGGAGATCGCCTTGGACACGCCGACGCCGCTCAGCACCGCGTAGTTCAGGAAGCTGGAGACCAGATTGCCGCTCTGGCTCACCAGCGAGATGTGACCCGCGGGCGGATTGGGCGCGACGATCTGGGCGCACATCGAGCAACCCGTCGAGATCACTCCCTGCCCGTTGGGACCGGCGACCAGCATGCCGAGC
>Ga0255055_10003466_pt1 | contig 10661 bp, 12 predicted proteins | sample JV7_2_27_MG_FD_188633 | JGI IMG/M metagenome (GOLD analysis project Ga0255055, IMG submission 188633) | Seawater microbial communities from Jervis Inlet, British Columbia, Canada - JV7_2_27 | ecosystem: Environmental > Aquatic > Marine > Inlet | place: Canada: British Columbia | collected... | reverse complement strand
CAGGAGCTAAAAGCAAGATAAGGATTAGAATGGGTAAAAATTTCACAAGTGTCTACGAATTACGAATGAGTACGAATTTACGAATTCGTATATTCGTAAAAATTCGTATTTCATAGCCTTTATTGTTAACCGCCTATTAATTCTTTAATAAATCCAACTATAAAGTCAATAGAAATAATAATAGCTATGCCAAGTATTGTCCACATCAGGGTTTTTTTACCTTTAAGAACCTTGGCTTCTTTTTCTCCAGTTGCCATTCCAGTCATAATCTGAATTCCTGACCAAATAATCATAATTCCTCCAATAGCCAGAGCAATATTTTTCAAAAAATTAGTAATAGCAGGAATTAGCTGTTCTACGGTTTTATATTTAAGAGGATTTTCTATACAGATAAACTTAGTAGGGTCACATTCATTCGCCTGGACGAAAATTGGTCCTGCTAATAACAGGATAGCAAAAAATAGAGTTAAAAACAAGAGGGGTGTGGATAACTTCATATTATTTTTTCATAAGTATTGTTACTTTATCTGCAGCTTCGTTTAAAGCCCGATCTAAGCTTGTTTTCTCCAACACTATTGATTCTACCATATCAGCAAATATTTTTTCAATAGCAGAATTGTCAGCCTGGTACCAGCTTTTGGCTGATAAAACCTGATTAGCAAAAACACCAAGCTCGGGATCCTCTTTTTGCCACTCAATTAAGTCTCTTCTGGCAGTTGGTCTTTTGGTATTTTCTAAATATTTTTTAACGTTTTCTTTTTGGGCAAGATAGAGGATAAATTTCCAGGCTTCATTTGAATTTTCAGAATTTTTAGAAACCGTCAGGCCCCAATAATTAGCATAATTTATATCAAGCTCACTATCTTTGATTTGGGGAACCGGAGCTATGGCAAAATTTAAATAGGGAGATTTGGAGATAATGGTTTCAATGCTATGGGAATAATTTATGAACATTGCCACCTTTCCTTCATAAAAGGCATCAATAGAGTAGGGCCTTTGGCGATTCCAGCAGTAAATGTTTTTAGTTGGATTGGAAAAATCAGTGTAAAAACGAAGGGCTTCTTTTCCCGGACTAAATCGTTCTTCTCCAAGACGAACTGTTTGATTAAATGTAGCCCGACTATGTTCTTCATTGGTCATTTTAGCTCCGCTTTGGAGCATAAGCAGGCTCAAAATATCGGTTGAGCGGTTGATATTTTCAGCTGTGCCCATAGCTATTCCGCTTTTTTGAATATTTCCCCATTTATCCTTTTCGGTTAGCGTGTAAACATCATCTAAGAGTTCCTCCCAGTTGGTTGGCGGAGAGGGAATACCAGCACTATTAAACATATCTTTGTTATAATAAAGAGCCAAGGTATCAACATAAAGGGGAACAGCATAAATTTCTTCTTCTTCTTCTTCTTCTTCACGCCCGATCCGGGTTTTTTCTTCTTCTTTTTCTTCTTTCGCCACAAAATCAGAATAGACCACATCAATAAAAGTATTAGAAAATTCTTCAAGACTCATAAACCATTCGGTTTCAGGCATTGGACTGATTTTATCTTTATGTTTAGGAAGCCAGGCATGATGGATACTAAAAATATCAGGGCCTTTGCCAGCAGCCAGAGCATTGAGTAAATCTTCTTCATAATTATCAAAGGGTTTTTTTTCAAATTTTATAGTGACGTGTCTATTACTTCCTCGATAGTCTTCGATTAATTCTTTGAACACCTTTTCATCTTCGTAAACGCTCCAGAATTCTAAGGTTACGGACTGTAATCTTGGTCCCCCGTTTCTTTTTAGCCCGAAAGCTAAAATAGCAATCACCACGATTACTACAACGCCAGCTATAATTAGAAGTTTTTGCCTCTCCATGTTATTTTACGAATATCATTCCCCAGTGGTTTTTGCCAGCTGGGAATTCTTTTTTAAATTTAAAACCTTCAGATTTAGCTAAATCTTGAACTAGACCTCTGGAAGCTATAAGTTTTTCAGGCGGGCCCATTGGCTGTTTTTCTTTCCACTCAATAACAACCATCCCTCCGTCCTTTTTAAGAATTCTTTTTACCTCTTTTACTATATCAGCTTTTTTTGAGGATTGAAATAGAATATTGGCAAGCAAAGCTAGGTCTATAGATTCATCTTGTAATTTTGAACCGCCTAAAACTTCTAAATTAGACTGGACACCCATAACATTAAGCAGGCCTTCAAGTTTTGCTTTGCTTTTTACTGATTCTAAGGCGGTTTTTAAAATATCCAAGGCATAAATTTTTCCTTTTTCTTCAACGATTTTAGCCATAGGAATAGTAAAATAACCCGCGCCACAGCCAAAATCGGCAATTTTCATGCCTTCTTTAATACCAATTTCTTCAATTATTGTCTCGGGGCAAAGAAAACCACCTTTTGGAAGTTTTGTTTCCATATTAAACGCAAGTAATCGAAGCCACTTTATCTCCTTCTCCTAATTTCATAATCTTTACTCCTTGGGTTACCCGGCTTAGTTTGGAGATTTTCTTGAGAGGCGTTCTAATTACCTGGCCTTTTAAAGAAATCGCTATTAAATCTTCTTGTTTTAAACCAATAATCCTGGCTGATACTATTGGACCAGTTTTTTCAGTAATATTTGCTGTTTTAATACCCATTCCTCCTCTTTTTTGTCTTTTATAATTTTCTAATCCTGTTTTCTTGCCAAATCCATTTCTGGTCACAATCAACAGATCGCTCTTTGTTGTTTTATTAATTACTCCCATTCCTATTACCCTGTCATCCTTTCTTAGCCTAATACCTCTTACTCCCCGCGCGCTTCTTCCCATTGGCCTCAAATCTTTTTCAGAAAATTTTATAGCCTGTCCCTTTTCGGTTATTAGAATAACATCATTGTCATTGTTAGTTCCCTTAACCCAGTTTAGGTTATCATTTTTATCAATTTTTATAGCAATTAAGCCGCCTTTTCTAATATTTACAAACTTTTCAACTGCTGTCTTTTTTATTATACCTTTTTCTGTGACCATTGCCAAAAATTTAACATCATTTTGTTTCTTTAAAGGAACAACAGCGCTGATTTTTTCAGAGGAAGAGATTCCTAAAATATTGACAATTGCCTTTCCTCGGGAAACCCGGCTTGCTTCAGGAATCTCGTAAGCTTTTGTTTGAAAAACTCGGCCTTGATTAGTAAAGAAAAGAAGGTCATCGTGAGTTGAACAAATAAAGAAATGCTGGACAAAATCCTGCTCTCGGGTTTTTATTCCTACAATACCTTTTCCTCCCCTTCTTTGAACTCGGTAAGTTTTAGGGTTAATTCTTTTAATATAGCCGGTTTTAGTTACTGTAATTACGGTTTCTTCTTCGGGAATCAAGTCTATTTCTTCAAATTTTCCCACCTGCGATTTAAAGACTTTGGTTCGGCGCTCGTCGCCGTACTTGTCCTTAATTGCCAATAGTTCTTTTTTGATTATTGTTAAAATCTTTTGAGGGCTTTTTAATATTGTTTCAAGTTCTTTGGCTATTTTTTTCTTTTCGCTAAGCTCATCCGCGATCTTTTTCCGTTCAAGGCCAGCTAAAGTTTGTAGTTTCATTTCTAAAATAGCTGTTGCTTGAATTTTGGTTAGTTTAAATTTTTTCCTTAAATTTTCATGGGCAGTTTCTTTGCTTCTGGATTGTTTAATAATAGCAATGACCCTATTTATCTGATTGAGGGCTTTGTTTAATCCTTCTAAAATATGGATTCGTTCTTTAGTTCTAGTCAAATCATATTTAGTTCGGCGAGTCACTACCTCTTTTCGATGGGCAATATATTGAGTTAAGAGTGTTTTGAGGGATAAGACCTGGGGCTGGATTCCATCAACCAGGGCCAGCATATTTAAATGAAAAGATTTTTGAAGATCGGTATATTTAAAAAGCTTGTTTAAAGTCTTCTGGGGCTGGGCGTCTTTTTTCAGCTCTATAACCACCCTAATTCCTTCTTTATCTGATTCATCGCGAATATTTTTGATTCCCTGAATCCTGTTTTCTTTAACAAGTTCGGCAATTTTTTCAAGTAAAGTTGTTTTATTAGTCTGATAGGTTAATTCACTAATTAATATCTTGAAGTTTCCTTTTTTATCCTCAACAATTTCCACCTTTGCCCGGGTAACTATTGGTCCTTTGCCCAGGGCGTAGGCCTGGACAATGTCTTTATGACCATAGACCACTCCTCCGGTAGGGAAATCAGGCCCTTTTATAAATTGGAGGAGGTCGTCTATTGAAGCTTTGGGATGGTTAATAAGGTGTACTGTTGCATCCATTACTTCAGTTAAATTGTGAGGAGCGATATTGGTTGCCATACCAACCGCTATTCCGAAAGTTCCATTCAAAAGAAGGTTTGGAACTGGCGACGGCAAAACAGTTGGCTCTTTTTTTGTTCCGTCATAGTTATCCATATAATCCACTGTTTCTTTTTCAATGTCCTCTAGCATTTGTTCGCCGACTTTTGATAAACGCGCTTCTGTATATCTCATGGCTGCCGGAGAATCTCCATCAACCGATCCCCAGTTTCCTTGACCATCAACTAAAGGATATCTTAGAGAAAAATCTTGAGCCATTCTTGCCATGCTGTCGTAAACCGCTTGATCGCCATGGGGATGATATTTTCCTAATGTTTCTCCAACTACAGTCGCTGACTTGCGATATCTTGTAGCAGGGTTTAACCCCATTTCATTCATAGCGTAAAGAATCCGGCGATGAACCGGTTTTAAACCATCCCTGACATCTGGTAAGGCCCGAGAAATAATTACGCTCATAGCGTAATCTAAGTAGGACTCTTTCATTTCTTCGGTTATTTTTCGGGGTTGTATTTTGCCAATATCCATAATTTTATTTGATGATTTCTACCTCAAAATCAGCCTCTTCTTTACCGACTTCCATTATCCCCTTAATTCCTGCTTGCAAGCTCTTTTTGAAAAGGGAAAAATCTTCTTTAAGAGTACCAAAAAGAGAGGGAACAGTTTCAGAACTCTTGAAAGAATAATTTAAAGAAATTAACCAAAAGAAAAGAATGATACTCATTACTAAAATAACCGAAATCCAAAGCATTTGAACTCGGATATAGCGAGGTTTATTTTGTAATCTTTTTATGAAATTCATAAAATTTTCATAACAATCACCTTCATCTCCTCCTTGAGCAAATCCTTCTTTTTAATTATTAGCTGGTCAATAATTTCTTCTTTTACCCCGATTTCTTTCAAAAAATTATCCACTTTATGTAGTTTAATATTTAGCTTAGGAATTTTATAATGCATGGGAATAACTATTTTTGGCTCAATTTGATTAATGATGGTTCTTGCCTTTTCGCCATCAATAGTATAAATTCCCCCTACGGGAATCATTAAAATATCCACTCTTGATAATTTCTCTAATTGTTTATCAATTAACTCTTTTTGGCCCAGATCACCCAAATGACAAATTTTTATATCTTCTGCCTCAATAAGGAAGATAGTGTTCAGCCCTCTTTCTTTTCCTTGTTCGGCATCATGAAAAGACTTGATTCCTAAAATAGATATTTCCTTTAATTCATATTCCCCGGGTCCGTTTATCACAAAAGGTGACTTTCTTAAAGTTGAAGTATTATTGTGGTCGTAGTGATCGTGAGATACAGTAACAATATCTGCCTCGCAGCGAGGCGGTTTTAGTCCAATATCTTTACTAAACGGGTCAGTAATAATTATTGCGTTTTTGGTCACTACTTTGAAGCATGAGTGACCATACCAAGTTATTTTCATATAGTTATTTTAACAAATTCTAAGCGAATTGACAATCTTTTTAGATTGATTTATACTCTAATATATGAATCCAGAATCTCAAAGCAGCCCAATAAAAAATACTCTTCTTAAAACCTATCTTAGAATTCCAAAAGTAGGAGATATTGTTGAAGGCGAGGTTTTTGCAATTAACAAGAATGGTCTTTTTGTTGATTTAGAGAGTTTTAAGACAGGATTAATTTTAGCGAAAGAACTCAGAGAGAATCCAGGCCAGTTTAAAGATGTAAAAATAGAAGACAAAATCATGGCCAAAATCATTGAACTTGAAAACGAAGATGGCTTTGTAGAGCTATCTTTAAAGGAAGCTGGGTCAGAGCGAGGCTGGGTAGAATTAGAAAAGAAAATGCAAGCAAAAGAAATCATTGAAACTAAGGTTTTAAAGGCAAATAAAGGAGGATTGATTTTGGACGTTGATAGGTTTGAGGCCTTTATGCCGGTTTCTCAACTTTCTGCCAAGCATTATCCGAGAGTAGAAGGGGGCGATACCCAGAAAATTCTTCACCACCTTCAAAAACTGGTAGGAAAAGAATTAAAGGTGAGAATAATTGATCTTCATTTTAAAGAAGAAAAGCTTATTGTTTCGGAAAAAGCCACTCAAAAGGAAGACTTGGAAGAGGTTATTAAGAAATATAAAGTAGGGGATAATATTAGTGGAATCGTAACAGGGATAGTAAACTTTGGAGTATTTGTAAAATTTAACAGCTTAGAAGGACTTGTTCATATTTCGGAGCTTGCTTATCAGCTTATTGAGGATCCTCATAATATTGTTAAAGTAGGAGAAAAAGTCAAAGCGAAAATAATCGAGATTGACAAAGATAAGATTTCGCTTTCAATAAAAGTTCTTAAGAAAAATCCCTGGGAAAAAGTAAGAGAAAAATATCAACATGATCAGGTTGTAAGTGGAACAGTGACAAGACTTAATCCCTTTGGTGCTTTTATTCAATTAGATAAAAATATCCATGGGCTTGCCCATATTTCTGAATTTGGCACTGAAAAAAGAATGCAGGAAATCTTGGAGATTGGAAAAAAATATGATTTTAAAATTTTATCCATTAAACCAAGTGAGTACAGAATGGCGTTGAAGCCAGTATTGAAATAAGCAGGCAAAACAAAAATGGCGAAATAGCATTGGCTATTTCGCCATTTAAATATTGGTCAAAAGATTAGTTTTCGGAATCTATTTTTTCTTTTTTGTGTATTTTTTGTGCAGCTTCTCTATTTGTTCTGTTATTACGCCCTCGGCTATATTTCCAAGCTTTTTCAATTCTTTCTGAACCTTTTCATTTTCTAAAAGCTTATCCACCTTCTCGCTTTTCATTAATTTGTGAATAACGCCGTATAACATAAGACCCTTTAATAATCTTTTCTTTTTTTTCTGCAAAACAAAGATATAAATACCTATTATAACAAAAAGAATGGGCCACCATTTCCAAATGGCTGCAGTGATTACTCCCAAATTAGTCAGCAAAGCCAAAACTCCAATAATTATTAAAAGAGTTGGAAGAAGGATGCATTTGTGGTGATAGAAAAACATATATTATAATGCAAATTTACAAATGAGATGCGAATGCTTCGAATATTCGCGGCATTCGAATAAAAATTCGTATCATTCGAATTATATTAATTACTCGACCTTGATATTTTAATTGTATCATTAAATATTAAAATTTCCAATTCATCGGCCCCCTAGGAAGTCTGACTTCCCCTACACTTTTAATATACCATATTCCAGCAGTTATTAAAATCCCAATACTATTGATCCCCACGTCTCCTAAGTTGCCTTCCCTGCCAAAAATAAAAGTCTGGTGATATTCGTCGGTTAAGGCATAAAATAAAGAAAAAACGATTGAGGAAATTACAATTTTTCCAACGCTTAAATTTTCTTTTGTCAATGCTCGTAAAAATAAGAACGTCAAAATAGCATACTCTAAAACATGGGCAATTTTCCGCAAAATAAAATCCTGCTCCAGGCCGCTTTTTAAATTAGGAATAGACGAAAGCCAAAAGATAAACCCAGCCCAGATTAGAATCGGAAACCAATATTTTATAATTTTCAATTCCCAATTTTCAATTTTCATTGAATTTCCAATTTTATAATTTTCAAACCCTCTTTTTTTAATAATCTAATCTTCTCTTTTGTTCCTTTTCGGTAACCACCCGGCGAACCATTCGACCGGATAACCCGGTGACAGTGGACCGTGGGGTCAATGTTTTTATTCAAAGCATTGCCAACCGCTCGATAGGCACGGGGTTTACCAATCTTCTCTGCCACTTCTTTATAGCTCATCACTTTCCCACGAGGGATTTTTTTAACAATCTCATAAACCTTATTTTGAAACTTTGTTTTATGTTTCATGTTTTATGTTTCATGAGATATTTATGGGCTTTCTCTAAAACTTTCTTCGCATTTTCAAAAGTTAACTGCCCCAGAGCCTTTTTATATGGCAACCATTTATAATCTAAATGTTCATGAGATAATTTTATTTTTTTAGCTCTAGCTTCAGCCAAGAGAAAGGTAACAATTTTAAAAATATTTTTATCTTGCAGTCTAAAAAAATACTTAAACCATTCTTTGAATCCTTCAACAAATTTTAAATCCTCAATCCCGGTCTCTTCTTTTGCTTCGCGGCGAATAGTATCCTCTATAACTTCATCTTTTTCAATGTGTCCTTTTACATAATCCCAGTGACCCCTAGATGAAGAAATCCTTTTATCTGGGGGATAATGCAAAACAAGGTAATAAATTTTACCTTTTTCTTTTCTAAAAATTATTGCGCCTGCAGATTTTTCTATTGGCATGCTTCCCAACTTTTCTCTACAAAATCTTTTATTTTCTTCTTAAACTTTTCTTTGTCAAATTTCAAAGCGTGCTCACGGATTTTTGGGGAGTTGAAGTTTCTGGGGTTGAATTTTCTAACTGCTCTGGTTAAAGCTTCTGGAGTTTGCTCATCAAAGAATATCCCTGTTTTCCCTTCTTTTATACTTTCTAAGGCCCCGCCACTCCGATAAGCTATCACTGGTTTCCCGGCGGCCATTGCTTCTAAGGCAACTATGCCAAAATCTTCCTCTTGGGGAAAAACAAATGCCTGGCAATTCTGATAATATTCTTTTAAATCTTCGTTATAGAACTCTCCTAAAAACTCAATGTTTTGTTTAGCTATATTTTCTAATTTTTTCCTTTCTGGCCCATCGCCAACAATTTTTAGAGGTTTACCCAGTTTGTTAAAAGCTTTTACAGCGATATCAAAGCGTTTATAGGGTAGAAGCCGGCCGACCATTAGAAAGCTTGCTTGCCCGCCGTAGCCCGAAGGGCGAAGGCGGGCCTTTTCAAACATTTTTGTTTCAACCGGCGGGTGAATAACTTTTGCTTCTCGGTTATAATATTTTTTAATTCTTTTGGCAACAAAATTAGAATTGCAGATAAACTTATCTACTCGTAAAGCTGCTTCTTTATCCCAAAGCCGAATATAATTCATAAAAAAAGGAACCAGTTTTTTAATGATTCCCGGCAATCCAAACTCTTCAATATATTTATGGCTATCATCCCAGGCATAACGGGGTGGAGTATGACAATAACAAATATGTAAAGTATTGGGTTTGGTAATAACCCCTTTGGCAAAACTGGCTGAATCAGAAAGAACCACATCATAATCAGATAAATCAAATTGCTCAATTGCAATTGGCATTAGTAGCGGGAAGATTCTATGCCTGGATTTAGCAAAAGGAATTTTTTGCAAAAAAGAAGTCCGGATTTTTCTATCCGAAAAAGCGCCCCGAATTTGTTTGGGGGCATAAATCAAGGTATAAATAGGGGCATTGGGGAAAATTTCGCAGAAAGCTTCTAGAACTTTCTCAGCCCCACCGTATTGATTTAAATAATCATGTACAAGCGCTACTTTCATAAATTAACATGCTGAGCGGTCAGTAAATAATACTATGAATGTTTTTAGAAGTATATAAATATCTTTTTTCAGTGACCAATTTTCAACATAATGAGCATCTAATTTAATCTCTTCTTCAAAAGGCAAATCCGAGCTCCCGCCAACCTGGGCTAATCCAGTCATTCCTGACTTTATAAGTAAAACCTTTTTGTGATGTTTTTCGTACTTGGCTATCTCGTCTGGCTGATGGGGCCTTGGACCAACCAAGCTTATCTCTCCTTTTAAAACATTAATTAACTGAGGAAGTTCGTCCAGGCGAATCTTTCTAAGCACATTTCCAACTTTTGTTATCCTGGGGTCTTTTTTCATTTTAAATAAAGGACCGCCTTTTCTCTCATTATATTTTAAAAGCTCCTTTTTAAGCGCCTCGGCATTTTTCACCATTGAACGAAATTTAAAAAGGTTAAATTCTTTTCCCTGGCTAATTCTTTTTAATTTAACAAAAACCGGCCCAGAAGAATCTAATTTTATAATTAGACCCGTAAGCAAAAAGAACGGCCAAAATAAGAACAGGCCCGTGGCCGAACCAAAAATATCAACTCCGCGTTTTATTATCTTGCCCCAACCGTCCAAGGAGGTCTTTTTTATTTCGATTAATGGTACTCCGCCGAAGGTGTCAATCTCAATATTGGTGGTTAAAGTCTGAAAAAGATTGGGAACAAATTTAAATCCCACCCTATACTCGTCACAAAAATCCAGAATGTCCAGAATTTCTTTTCGTTCATATCTTGGACTAGCAAGAATAACAGTATCAACGCTGGGATTTTTAACTGCTCGCTTAATTTTTTCTACATCTAATTCAGGAAAATGTCTGACAATTCGATAGCCCAAATCGGGCTGATGGCCAATTTCTCTTATAATATTCTTACTCATTCTATCGCCTCCAATAACTAAAACATTATGAGTTCCAATGTTGTATTTTCCCACCAAGTATCTCTGGAGTTTT
>Ga0255055_10003465_pt1 | contig 10661 bp, 8 predicted proteins | sample JV7_2_27_MG_FD_188633 | JGI IMG/M metagenome (GOLD analysis project Ga0255055, IMG submission 188633) | Seawater microbial communities from Jervis Inlet, British Columbia, Canada - JV7_2_27 | ecosystem: Environmental > Aquatic > Marine > Inlet | place: Canada: British Columbia | collected... | reverse complement strand
ACCTAAAATGGCCCGCAGGTGGGAGGCCGAGGAGAGCAAAAATGGGCGGAAGTCAAATAAAAGTAAGAAAAGGGATGCGCGGTAAGGGAGGAAAGAAGAAATAATGGCCAGATCACTAAAGGACGAGCTGCGTCCGGAAGAGTTGACTGAAGAGCCGGAAGAGGTTGGAGCAGGCACGCCGTTAAACCCACTTCTGTTTGATTTGGACGAAACTAGGCAAGAAGCGCTGATTCAGGTAATTATGGAAGATTACCGAAATGCCAAGGAGTCTAGGGAGCAGACTGATTGGGGTACGGACGTCGCAGGCAAGGGAATTGACTTTGATACAAAGTATGCATCACTTGTTGCTCTTTATGAAGGTAATGATGTTCAACGTCCGGAGGATTGGATGTGTGGCCGCTCACTGAAGGTGGCGCAATCCATTGTGGAGATGCTTGTATCGCGGCTATTTCCGGCAATTTGGAATGAGGACACGATACGTTGGAAGCCAGTTGAGTACACGGATAAGAAGCGTACTGATGATGTGAATAAGATTATGAAGTGGGTACTCACTGTGTGGATGAAGATCCGGATTGATGTTCTGGATTTAGTTCGTGGTGTCATAGCGTATGGCACCATTTTTACTGAGCCGTATTGGATGGTTAATAAGAAGGACTTAGGGGACACGCAGGAGGAGCCAGAGATTGGGCCCGATGGACAACCAGTGATGAATCAGGAAACTGGAGAGGCGCAATACATAGAGGCCAAGGTTCTCAGAGTGGATGAGCGGCCTGCAATCAAGCATTATTCAGTGGTAGATGTGCTCACTCAGCCGGGGGCAACAGATATACAGAAAGAACCTGTCATTACAAGGAAGAATTTCTATTATTATGAATTGGAGCAGGAACAGGCTGAAGGCATATGTCAAAACGTTACAGATAAGCTTAAGGATTCTATTGATAAGATTATCATTACGAAGTTCGGGCAGGAGCTGGAGAAGGCCGAAAAGATTCAGGATTTAAACGCGAAGCGCAGATCTTCAGTGGTCGAATGTCTCATTTGGCGTGGGCCGTTCGATGTCAATGAGGATGGCTTCCCGGAGGAAGTTACGGTTCGCGTTGCGGTTAAGGATGAAATCTTTCTTCAAGGGTTTGCCACATCTGCGATTTCCCGTAAAGGGGAGCGCCCGCTGGTGCAGACCAATTTCCTTAATCGCATGTTCAAACTTCTGGGTATCGGCGTGTTGGAACAGGTTAAACCTTTAGCGGAGGAGATCGACGCGGTTTTCCGCCAGATTCAAGACGCAAACACTCTTGGTATTATGCGGTGGGGTTTCTATGATCCGAATAGCGATTATGATCCTGAAGAGCACGTTGCCAAGCCGCGCGCTATGTACCCAGTTACGAATCCATCGCAGAATGTGTTCTTTCCAGATATGAACATCCCGATCGAGCGATTGCTCGCGGCTATCCAAACCTTGATGGAGTTTGTCGAGAGACTGACGGCCGCATCCTCTGTTGTTATGGGTAAAGAGGGTAAATTCGCCGGGGGCTCAGGTACGGCCACACGCACTCAGGCGATCGTGAGTTCTGCCGACGCTCGATTCAATATACCGGCAATGAACATTAGGGACGGGCTTGCGGCTATAATTACGCAAATCTTTGACCTGTGCTTCCTTAATATGCCGGAGGGATTGGAGAAACGCATATTAGGAGAGAATCATGAGCAGATCTTTGAAAGTGGACAAGCGATTAAAGAAGCGTTCTATACCCAAATGGATTCTTATTTGGAGCCGAATGCAGCATTTGGCGACATCAACACGATGCGCGAACTCGCCACCATTCTTTACGATAAATTTGTCTTAGGTGGAAACCCGTTGGTGGTAGGGTCAATGGATCGACTCTACCATGCGACCGCTGAAGTATTTAGGGCATACGGAGAGGAGCCTAAAGAGTGGATCGGGCCGGCGCCGGTTTCCAAAGAAACGAATGATCCGTTTGAAGAGCACACTATTATAAGAGAAGGGCGTGTGATTTCTCCGGATCCTCAAGAGAACCACTTGGAACATATTTTGGTTCATATGCAAATGCTCCAGAATCCTGAGATTGTGACCTGGCCAAAAGAAGCGGTGCAGGTATTGACTCAGCATATCGAAGAGCACAAGAACATGATGATCCAGATTATGCAATTCCAAGCACAACAGGGGGGAGCAGGTGGACAAGAAGGCGGAGGAAATGGCAAAAAAGCAACAGGCTCTGAAGGAGCTGCAGGAAAACCCGGTGCATCAGGAAGTGCTGCTCCGGCTCAGGACACGTCTGCTAACCAAACGCAAGGCTCAACGCTCGGCGCTGCTACAGTCTGATTCCATGACGGTATTCAGAATTGAGGGAGAGATAGCAGGAGTCGAAGAAGCCCTGAACATCTATGATGCTCAGGCAACTGAAAAAACGGATATTCCCACAATCCAGTATTAGTGGAGGAAGTTATGCCAAAGCCTGAAGATAAGGACAAGAAGAAAGATGATGTAGTCGATGGTGACGATGATGATATTGTGCTTGAGCTCGAGGACGATGAGGACCTTGAGGGTAATGAGGACGATGACGATTTAGAAGTTGATCTTGAAGAGGCGAATGAGAAGGCCGCACGCGAGGAGAAGGAGAGGAACAAGGCTTTCGCTAGCATGCGGATTGAAAACAAGGAGCTCAAGGACGAACAGGCAAGGATGAAGCAGCAAATCTCCGGCCTAAGCGCTAAACCAGCACCGAAAGCAGAACCAGTAGCTGACGGCATCCCAAAGACGGACGAGGAGTGGGACGCGCTGGCAGATAAGGATTGGAAGAGGGCGGTTGACCTCCGTAGCAATATGAACGCGCAGCATGTTATTGCTACAAACAACCAAGTTATCCAGAACACGAACGCACTTGAGAAGTCTAAAGCTAGAGTGCTGGAACGGCACCCTGAGCTGAATGACAACACAAGTGAGAAATCTCGTATCTTTCTAAACATCCTTAGTACCAACCCTGATTATGTGAATCATCCGAATGGCCCGATTTACGCCATGAGGGATATGGAAGATCATATGGAGACGGTGCTAGGGTATAAACGACAGGATATCGTTTCCGCTGAAAAGAAGGGCGCTCAGCGAGAGAATCAACGGCAACACCGGATAGTCCTGAATAAAGGAGGCGGCAAGACTCCAGGGGGCGGCGATCACGTAGTGACGCTGTCTAAAGATGAAGCAGAGTTTTGTAAAATCCAAGGGTTGGATCCCAAGGAATACGCTAAAACCAAAAAGAGACTAGCTAAGTCCGGTAAAGAAGGAGTGTCCGTATGACCACAAAAACTAAAGATGTAAAAGATATTAAGCAAGAACCACAGAAGGTGGACGCGGCGTCAACGGCAGACGCGCGTACGGTAGAAGTTCTTTCCGCACAAGACTCGCAGGTTTCTGATCTTGTTAAAGAGACGCCAAAGACGTTTGATGATTCAGCGGCTATTACATCTCTTAAGGAAAGGCAAGTACCGAACATTCTTGATTTGCCAGAAGAGTGCAAGCCACTCTACAAGACGAAATATCGGTTTCGCTGGTTAGCGAAGGATAAGAATCTTGAATCCAAACTCCGTTCGAGCATATGGATGCTTTGTACGAGAAATAATTCACCTTATATTAAACCGAATCGTTTTAAATCCCATGGTGCTATTGAGCAGGGTGGGATGCTTCTTGCTTTCTGTAGTGAGGCGGCCGGGAAACTTCGTGAAGAAGCGCCGGCAAAGCGCAGTGCTGATTTAGTTAAGCACTACACTGAAGATCTCGCTAAGCAAGGAAATCCAGAACAAGGTGGCTTTTACGCACCAGATCCGGATGAAGGTGAATCGGACGAAGGCTTAGAGATGGACTAAAATTAAACTTAAGGAGTGGAAATGGCAAATATCAATTTCCCACGCGGTTTACAGCCGTACGGTAATCTCCTTCGAGTTACGGAATATACACTGTCGGCAGCATATGCACAGGATCTCTTTATTTGGGATCCAGTGGAGATTGACGCTACCGGACGCAATGTTGTTATTGCGACCGCCGGTACCGGAAACCCTCTCACTGGGTCTATCGTAGGTATCTACGATTTGAATAAAGTTCCTTTGAATTACTGGGACAGCGGGCATGCGGGTGTTGGCTACGTTATGGTAGCTGACGATCCGAAGCAGATATTCACTGCTCAAGGGGACGGGGACACCACTATCCTTACAGTCATTGATGCCAATGGTAACGTCAATCTTATTGACGGGGCCGGAAGCACAGTCAACTACAGAAGTGGTTGGCAGATTGATGATTCGGATACAGGTGGAGCAACGGCGGGAGATCAGATTCGTTTGATCAAACCGGAAGATAGAGTGGATAATACAGTCGGTTTGGCTTATTGTGACTGGAAATTCCAAATTAACAACCATACGCAATCCGTCGGTATTGTCGGCGTTGGCGTCTAAAGGAGATAGACAATGAATAGATCGCAATTTAGTAAGTCGGTCGTTCCTGGTTTGTTCTCCTTCATGTCTACATCGTTTAAGGAGAGACAACCGTTTTATACGCAAGTCTCTTCTATGAAGACATCACGGAGAGCGTATGAGGAATCGGCGTATTATGCAGGTCTGGGATTACTCCCGGAGAAACCCGAGGGTGAGGCTATCAGTTATGATGACTTCATTCAAGGGCCCACCAAACGCTGGGTGCACGTCACGCGTGCTCTTGGTGTGAGGATCACAGAAGAGATGATCGAAGACTCGTTGTATCCTGACATTCCTACGGAAATGTCTGATATGACAAAAGAGCTTGGTCGTTCTGCCCGTGAAACCATTGAAATCCTCATTCATGATGCTTACAATGGCGCCACCAAAACAGCAGGTGATGGTCTTGCTATCTTTAGCAATGCCCACACCAAACTGGGTGGGGGAACATGGTCTAACTTGTTGACTCCAGCGGCTGACTTAGCGGCAACATCTTTGCGCCAAGCGCTGTTGAATTTTGAGAATACAACGGACGACCGCAGCAAGCAGCAAGTTTTACGACCGCGTATCCTTATGGTTGCGCCGGCGAACGAGTGGAAGACTCGCGAGTTGTTAAATTCAGGCTATGATCCGGAAAGTGCAAACAACGCGATCAACCCTCTTCAAAGCCGAAACTTGACCATGCTCGTAAATCCGTATCTTACGGATGAAGATGCTTGGTTCTTGTTAGGTGAGAAGAACCCGTTGATTACGTTTATGCGCCGAAAAGTAAAGTTCGCTAAAGATGGCGACTTCGAGACTGGCGATGCGAAATTCAAAACTTCGTTCCGTATCAGTTCAGAGGTTAACTATCCGATGGGTCTTTACAAATCTGCCGGAGCGTAGTTAATATAGGGAGGGGACTAACCTCCCCTCCCACTTACTTGTCCTTGGCTGGTAAGCCGCGGTTCAATTCCGTGGGGCAGGAAGGAGTTTCAAATGGGTTTAACTGTATTCCCTAATGGCGTAGCCACTGATCAAGACGGTGTCTTGCAGGGCGAGATCGTTGATATTTCAACAGGAGCGAGCTCTTGGACAGCTGCGCTTCCTTTTGATGTAGAAATTACCGGTGCTTATGTAACTCAGGAAACCGCAGTCACAGTTGCTTCAGCAGATGTCACGTTTGAGATCGGCGGCGTAGCGATCACATCCATGGCGGCTACTATTGCGATAGGCGGCGCGGCCGGAGATGCATTTGCTGCCGTGGCTCCAACCGGAGCGTATTCGTTGACAGCGGGGACGGCTGTCGAAATTATCACCGACGGTAGTTCGACAACTGCCTCTAAGGGCATTGTCGGTATTACCTACAAACGCGTCTAAGCAGCGGCCTCTGGGGGCGGGCAAAGCCCCCTTTTATAATGAAGACTGCGCGATACCAATTATATGATTGTGATCGCTGTGGCTTCACTTATAAGAAACATACGTTAATCCGGCAGTTGGGCATGTTGCTTTGCACCAGTTGTGTTGACGACCGGTCAAAGATCAAACAACCGCGGCCTAGGTTCTTCTCGCCGAGGGACGATAGTAATTCCGTTGCAGCCGTCAACGAGCCAACCATATTTCCAGTAAGTGCCGGCACAGGGATCGACACTATTAGCCAGTCGCGAGAGTATACTCGCGAAGGGGGTAGGTCTGTCTACCACATGTACATTGTGGGTAACGGGGGGCCTGTAAATATTACTGCAGTACCACAAATCGTCGACGGGCTTCAAGGCGATATTCTTACCTTAACAGGAACATCCGACACAAATACAGTTACATTTGAAGACGCAGCGGGCGTTGCTATGCGCAGTGATAAATACATGGTCTTAGGTGACGGTGATTCTATAACTTTTGTTTATAATGCCGACTTTGGTACGTCTGTCGGAGGCTGGGGTGTGAGCCAATGGGGATCAACTGGATACGGCTTCGGGGGCACCGCTGCGGCTTGGGTGGAAACGTCGAGAACTAAGGAGGCTTTCTAATGGGCACAACAACAACCAATTATGGTTTATATAAGCCGGCTATCGGGGAGACTGGTTGGGGTGCTCTTCGTAATACCAGCTATGATACTATTGATTCACAGGTTTTCACCAACGAAACAGCTGTTGCACTGAACACTACTCACCGTACCAGCGACGGGAGTGACCATACATTTATTGATCAGGATGTAACCAGTGGCGTGGCGCCCACATTCGTTGGGACAAACTTTACAGGGCTCGTCGCTGCTACAGTAGGAATCATTGATTCAGGTGCACTTATCACAGCGACGGACGTCGAGGACGCGCTTCAAGAGAACCGAACAGCTATTAATCTTAATACAACACACGCCTCCAGCGACGGGAGCCAACATACTTTTATTGACCAGTCCGTAGTGGTGGGCGCATCTCCTACGTTTGACGGGAATAACTTTACAGGAATGGATGCAGATGACGTTGATATCGCAGATGCTGGTGTTATCATAACAGCGACGGACGTCGAGGGTGCGCTCCAAGAGAATCGCACGGCCATTGATCTGAACACGACACACGCTGGAACGGCTGCTCCCCATAGGACGATTGATGATAATGGAGTAGCCTCGACAGATTTATGGTCGGCCGCTAAGATTAGCAGCGTTGTGCAAGGTATTGATTGGAAAGAGTCAGTGATTGATTTCTACGATCCTACAGCGTCGACACCGCCGGGACCAGGCACAGGTGATAGATATATTTCTACAGCCACAGCAAATGGGTGGACGGATACATATATCTATGAATATAACGGCGCTACGTGGGATGAGACCATTCCGACAGAGGGAGCGGCTGTATGGAATGAGACTGAAGACACTACATATACGTTTAATGGGGCAGCGTGGGTTAAGTTCGGAACGACTGTTGATCACCTTAACCTTCAAAACATAGGGACAAACTCTCATGCGGCCATCGACTCACACATATCTGGTGACGGCAGCGATCATAGCTTGGTTAATTCTAGTCTTGTATCTACTCTCAATTTTGTCATTGACGGTGGAGGATCAGCCATCACAACAGGAATCAAAGGAGACATCGAGATCCCGTTTGCGTGCACTATTAACCAGGTGACGTTGTTAGCAGATCAGTCAACCACGACGGTAATTGATATATGGAAGGATACGTATGCAAACTACCCTGCAACAGATGCGGATAGTATTACTGCGGCTGCTGTTCCTACTATTACGGCCGCGCTTAAAAGCCAGGACTCAACACTTACTGCATGGACAACCTCGATAACAGCGGGAGATTGTCTTAGGTTTAATGTGGATTCAACGGATAACGCGGAACGGATTACGATTTCGCTGAAAGTGACTAAGACGTAATGCCAGGTAATGATGTAAATACAAAGTTATTGTTACACGCTAACGGTGGAGACGGCGTAAAGAGCGCATTCGCTCACGTTAAAATGAATGAGGTGTCAGGGACGAATGTCGCTGATGCCGGTTCCGGTGCGAACACGTTCACAGCGTCGACGGATACGTCTAACCTTACCGTGGCTGGTAAGGGCGGACCTCTTAATACTGCCTTTGATTTTACAGCGGCTAGTTCAGAGTACATTAACGTTGATACTCTACGCACAGATGTTACAGCAGATACAATAGGTTCTATCTCTGTATGGCTAAAAAAAGGAAATGGAACGAGTGGGTGGATATTTAGTCTAGGAAACTCAGCTACTGCTACAGCATTAAATGTATTCTGGTCATCGACTGGTACTGATTTTAGGGTGGGTCTTACCGTAGACCCAACAGATTATTGGAATTGTAATGGGGCTAATACAGTTGCTACGGGGGAGTGGCATCACCTCGTTATCACACACGACGGTATAGCTCCAAAGATATATACAGACGGAGTAGAAGGCACAACCTTTTCAATAACTACCGATAAGACAAAATGGGTTGCTGATCTTACAGGATCCAATTATGGAAGAATAGGGTGTATCAATCAAAGCGGTGGCGGCAATGCGTTGTTTATGGATGGAGAAATGGATGATTTTCGTTACTTCAGATGCGTGCTTTCTCAAACCGAAATAGACGCGCTCTACGCTTCAGGCTCCGGCACAGAGACCTCTATCATCGTCGACTCGTCGGTGAGCGGAGGGCATACGGCCGTGCAGACGTTTAACGATGCGCAGTTGGATGAAGGAGCAGGGTTTATACAGACTGTTCCTGATGATAGTTCTTTTAGCGAGTATGCTGAGTTTAATGGGACATCCTCTTATTTCTCTGTTCCCGACCATGCTGACTGGGATGTTGTTGGTTCAAACGCAGATAGCTGGACGATTGACTTGTGGGTGAAGCATACAGACCATGCTGCCACAGAAGCCTATATGTCTCAATACCAAGGTGCCGCTGATTACTGGTGGCTGGGACATAGCGATTCCAGTAATGGAATTGCATTTCAGGCTGAAACAACGGCTGGTGGAGTCATTGTAAATACCGGTTATGCAGGAGAGATTAACGATACGAATTGGCATCATGTTGCTATGTGTAAAGTGGCCAGTGAATATGCCATATATCTTGACGGAGCACAGGTTAATTATGTCTCCGCTGCTTCCGTTGGGACATTCGCTGCTGATTTATACCTAGGAGTGTGGGATGGGGCAGGGTCGCCATTGTTCCGTTATGATGGAAGAATGGATGAAGTCAGAATACAGAACTCCAACGCTTTTTCAGCAACTCCTGTTGTTGGTTTATCAGATACAATTACTGTTCCAGTTGCCCCACACACATCAGATGCAAACACCCACCTTCTTCTTCATCTTGATGGCAACGCTGATGATTCAGGTAATACTACTCACACTGTAACTCCAGCTAACATAACCTATGGTGTAGGATCAAAGTGGAACAACGCATCGCTGAAGTTCGACGGGACAGGGGATTACGTAACCATACCTGACTCGGCTGATTGGAACATTGTTACTCCTGTAGGAAGTCAAACTATTGATCTTCAAGCAGCCTTTAACACCCATGCTGGAACAGATTTCTTAATGGAACAATGGAGCGGTGCAGCTGCTAATAGGTGGCATTTGACGCATACTGATGGTTCCGGATTACAATTTCAGATCGTTATAGGAGGATCAAATCAATGGTCATGGACATATAGCGGATTAGGGGAGATTACTGATAGCAACTGGCACCATATCGCTATGATAAAGGTAGGAACATTTTATGCTGTCTATCTCGACGGAAATCAGATAGGAATAGCATGGAGTCCTGCAACGGCAGATTATACTGGAACACTTGAAATAGGACAATTTCACGGAGCTAGTAATTACTTTGACGGCAATATGGACGAGATACGTGTCCAAGCCGACAACTACTTCTTAGCCGCTCCTAACTCTTACCCTGCGGCGTCTGTTCTTTTTAAAGGGGAAACGGGTCTTAAGAACTCCTGTGGTGAGATGAATGGGATCAGTGATTATTTTACTGCTCCCGACCATGCTGACTGGGATTTTGATTCCGGTGATTTTACAATAGATTTCTGGGCCAAGTTTGACGATGTCGGGACAGCAACCAGAGAAGATATTTGCGGGCAACGAGTTGATGTAAACAATCGTTGGTATATTGGGTTCAACCAGACTGGTGCTGGAACACCTGGAAAGATTCTTATTGAGTTTAATTCTACTTCTGGCGGTGTTGGTGGATTAAGGTTTAGGAGAGAAGTTGATGCAACTTTGGTTGGAGCATGGCATCATTTTGCTTTTGTTAGAAATGGGAGCAACCTTTATATGTTTCTGGATGGGTCGGAGATTACCGACGTTTGGCCTGGTGATATTGTTGCTGATGCTCCTAACGTTGCTTCTCTCTTGTACGTTGGGGCCATGCCGTTGAATAGTTATTATATGGACGGGACTCTTGATGAGTTTAGGATCTCAAAAGGAATAGCTCGTTGGACGACAGATTTTACTCCTCCGACGGAGAAATATGAGTCTGATGCTAATACCTCTTTGCTCTTGCATATGGATGAGCCAACGCTTACCACGGATTCAGGAAACACGGGTCACACGATAACAAACAACGGAGTGGATGATGTCATTTCAAATTACGGATATAGTGGTGGTCCGCCAGCTAATCCAAGAGGAACTTTCGCTGGGACTTGCCAGACCAATCCTATTGACTTCTGTCACATGAGGATGGAAGATAATACCGACGA
>Ga0255055_10003464_pt1 | contig 10661 bp, 11 predicted proteins | sample JV7_2_27_MG_FD_188633 | JGI IMG/M metagenome (GOLD analysis project Ga0255055, IMG submission 188633) | Seawater microbial communities from Jervis Inlet, British Columbia, Canada - JV7_2_27 | ecosystem: Environmental > Aquatic > Marine > Inlet | place: Canada: British Columbia | collected... | reverse complement strand
GAGATCTGCGCGGAGAATAGCCAGCTTTCTGTTGTCCAGATTAAGGATCCGATTAAAAACATTCTCTCGCCAGCGGAACCTGAGGCGCTGCGAGTGATGCCGGGTTTCTGGACTATCCTGGAGGACCGCTACACGGGATTGTTGAATGAGACTGCGCAGAGCATTGTTTTGGATGGCATCGCTGGAGCATTGGATGATGTGCCGGCGGGCCGCTTTGGAGCGCTAATAACTGTAGACCGGCGAGAAATTGAAGCGCTGCGCTGCATTCGTACGCTGATCTCTGAATACTGCCAGCTTCCACAAGTCCGTCCGCTCTCGATCGCAGTCTTCGGCCCTCCCGGCTCAGGCAAATCGTTCGGGGTGAAACAAATCGCCAAATCCGCCCGCCCCGGGGAGATTCAATCGCTTACGTTCAACATCTCTCAATTAGGACATCCCGATGAACTTCTCGATGCCCTGCATCAGGTGCGAGACGTAGGTCTCTCGGGAAAGATTCCTCTCGTATTCTGGGATGAATTCGACACACCTTTAGATGCTAAACGCCTGGGTTGGCTGTGTTACTTCCTGGCCCCAATGCAAGATGGCACCTTCCAGCAAGGGCAGATAAATCATCCGATCGGCCGGGCGATATTCGTTTTCGCCGGCGGCACCAGCCATCGTATGGATGATTTCGGAACCGATTTGGACGAAGTTGAGCGCAGAACAGCCAAGCTGCCGGATTTCATCAGCAGGTTGAAGGGCTTTCTGAATGTCCTCGGCCCGAATCCCATTGAAGGGATTTCAGACCCCTATTTCATCATTCGACGAGCCATAATCCTCCGCGCCCTCTTCGAACTCAACGCTCCACATATCTTCAGCGATGATGGTCCCACCAGGCAGGTGCAGATCGACCAGGGTATTTTGCGAGCTCTACTTGAAACAAAGCGCTACAAGCACGGTGTGCGGTCGATGGAATCGGTCCTGGCGATGAGCATGCTGGCCGGGCAATCTTCTTTTGAACGCTCAAACCTGCCGCCCGAGGGTCAATTAAACCTGCATGTGGATGGCCGTGATTTCCTCGCCAGGGTACAGCAAATGAATCTGAGTGGTGAACTGCTGGAGACGCTTGCGGCGGCGGCGCACGACGTGTTCTGCGATGGCTTGACCGCTCAAGGATTCAAATACGATCCGCAAACCGACCTTAAGCAGAAGACTCACTCTGCTCTGCTACCCTACGAGTCTCTGGATGAAAAACTGAAGGAGTCCAACCGCAATAATGTGCGCGACATCCCCAACAAGCTGGCCATCGCCGGGTACGTCATGATACCGGCGCGCAGCAATGAGCCGCCCTTCGATTTTCCCGGAGTCGATCTCGAATTATTAGCAACAAAAGAGCATGAACGCTGGATGGCAACGCTCATTGCAACGGGCTGGCGCCACGCCCCGGAAACGGATCGCACGAATAAGGTGCATTCAGCCATCCTGGGTTGGGATGAACTTCCAGAGGGGGAGAAAGAAAAAGATCGGGATATGATCCGCGGCATCCCTCAGATCCTGGCCAAAGCCGGATATGCAATCGTCAAATCATAGGAAAGTTGTGAATCATTGAGAACGATATCTAATCGCGGCTCAAGCGAAGTCGTAATCGGCGTTACCGGCCACCGCCTTCTGGAGAATCCAAAGCCCATCCTCTCTGGAGTGGATAAAGCGCTTGAGGCTATCCAAACATCCTTTGCTTCAGAGCGCATGGCGATACTATCACCCCTGGCGGAGGGTGCGGATCGAATTGTTGCCAACCGCGCACTAGCCATGGGTGGGACAAAATTGATTGCCATCCTACCCCTACCAGTGGAAACATATCAAGAGGATTTCCAAGCACCTTCTTCAAAAGCGGAATTCCACGATCTCCTGCAGCAAGCGGATGAGGTGATCGAATTACCGCGAGCCACCCAGCGAGAAGAGGCGTATCGCAATGCTGGAGAGTACCTGGTGGCCCACAGCGATGTGCTGATCGCCATCTGGGATGGGCTTCCTGCCCGCGGGCCAGGGGGTACTGCTGAAGTAATCACGTTGGCCCGTGAGCGAAAAATGCCTCTTGCCTGGATATACGCCAGGCCAGAGGCAAGCGAAAAAGGGATAAACTCCACCCCTGGCGCCGCACATGGGGATGTATATTTCGAGCGCATCCGTGAATGAACAGAGCACCCCCGAGTGGAGGGTATGATCCTGAAACACGCACCCAACGCAGAAAGAAATGAACCTGATGTCAGCCGGCGGATCCCCTGGAAGGAGATTCGCTGGATACTCCTGGGCGCCCTGTGGTTGAGTGTTCTGCTCCTGGGGTACGCCGGTTTCTCGAAGTACTTCTCGGCTCATAAAATACCGGCCACGTCCCTGGATCTGTTCTACGCAACCATCCAGCTCATCGTGTTGGAATCGGGAAACATCACCTCGCCCATTCCCCTGGAAGTTGAAATTGCCCGCTTCGCCCTGCCTACACTGGCCGCTGTAACCGCGGTTACTACATTGGCGATACTCTTCCTTGAGCAAGCTCGACAGGTGCGACTGAGATTCATCCGCAATCATGTCGTCATCTGCGGCCTCGGCCAAATGGGATCCTTGCTCGCCAATAGTTTTATCGACCGCGGCGATGATGTAGTCATTATCGAAATAAATGATGGCAATCCACTCATCGAACAAGTCAAGGCTCGCGGCGCCATAATCCTATCCGGCACAGCAACCGATCTCATCGTTTTGAGCCAAGCGGGAGTCGAGCGAGCATCCTCCTTGATCGCGGTTTGCGGCGATGATCGCGTTAATGCTGAGATCGCTATTCGGGCACAGCAGGTTGTGAAAACACGCCGGTCGAAACCGCTGTACTGCCGGTTGCACATCGTGGACCCACAATTGTACGAACTACTGGTCAATAAAGAGCTTGGCGGTCAGGATTTTTCGTCCATCCGCCTCGAGCTTTTCAACGTTTTTGACCAGGGTGCAAAGCTCCTGCTGCAAGAGTCTCCGCCCTTCGATGCGGATGAAGAAGGGCGCGGGTCTCACATCCTGGTTGTTGGCATGGGCAAATTCGGGGAAAGTTTGATCGTAAACGCAGCCCGAACCTGGTCTATGGAATACCCGGGATCGGATCATCGTTTGAAATTTACCGTTATCGATCGAGACGCTGAGCGGAAATGCGAAGTTCTTTCGATCCGGTATCCACAGCTTCCCAAGCGCTGTGAATTCCATCCTTTGTCCATCGAATTCGATTCGCCAACATTCCATCGCGCCGATTTTCTATTCAGCGGAGGGAAAAGCGCAGATGTCGACATCATCTACATCTGTCTGGATGATGACTCGCAGGGCTTAAGTGTGAGTCAAACACTTCTTCGACGATTACCCGATCAGCAAGTCCCCATCGTAATACGCACACAGGGAACTGCGAGTTTGGCCGGGTTTCTGAGCAGGGACGAAGAGGGGCGAAGTGCGTTTCAACATGTGCACACTTTCAGCCTCCTGGATCGAACTTGCACACTGGATTTGTTATCGAGCGGACCCCATGAATACCTGGCTCGAGCGCTTCACGAGGAATACGAACGCCAACAAACCAAAAGCGGAAATGTGGAAGGATCCGCAAGTCTCAGCTGGGCTCAACTTCCTGAACCGATAAAGGAAGCGAACCGAAAACAGGTCGATCGCATCGGTGCAAACTTAGAAGCCGTGGGCTGCAGAATCGCACCGCTCATGGATTGGGATGCACCCCCATTTGCATTTACGCTTGCAGAAATTGAGGTCATCGCCCGTCGTGAGCACCAGGGCTGGTGCGATGATCTGCTTCGGGGTGGATGGAGTTTCGCCTCGGGGCCGAAGAGTTCGAAAAAGAAGACTCATCCCGATCTTATAGATTGGGAACTTTTACCGGAGCCCGAGAAAGAGAAGAACCGCGCGCCTACCCGTGAGCTGCCGACCTTCCTGACACGGGCAGGCTATAGGATCGATCGTCTAGGATAATTCAATTGCTTTGAGCTGAATTCGATAAGATAGGATTGGAGAGATTTCACGTTCCAAGGGGATAAGGCCTTCCATAAACGAATTCTGTCCGCTAGAAATTTTCATTCAATTCGCAGCAAGATATTAATGGGATAGGTGGAATATCCCGCGGTGCGATCCAGCAGCGGACCTTTCGGTTCTCTACCGTTGCACAGACTGCGTTGGCAACAGTTTTATCTTTAGATGAATAGCTGATGAAAACATCATGGGCCATGGATTTTCTCCACGATATCCGTATTTAACTGGTTATCTGAACGAATAAATGATTGATGGATCTATCCCAAAAGGTTGGATGGATTTTAAGCTAAACCTTCCTAATTGGTAAAACCCAAAACTAACTGCTGGAGATATTTGGGTAAAGGCGCGATCCTGGAACCAGTTATTTGAAATTCCACAATTGGTCCTGATTAATCTAATTTACGGATACTAAAGGAAAATCAGAGCTGCCAGGTGGTTGGGGGTTTTTTTTAATAGTGATACCGAGCTTGAAGGAAATCAATTCGCTTGTCACGCACCAGGTAGACAATACGATGCTCTTGCGTTATCCGGCGGGACCATGTACCTGGTGCCAGGTGTTTCAATGGCTCCGGTTTGCCGATTCCCTCGAACGGATTACGCAGAATGTCTTCGATAAGCCTGAATACTCGGAGGGCAGTCCTGCGATCTTTCGTAACCCAGTACTTCAAGTCCTCAATAAATTCAGGTTGAAAGACAACCTCCCGATCTTTACTCGTCAAGGCTGACCTCGGCCGCGAGTTCTTCAATCGTCATCATTTGTCCCCCACCCTTAAGCGCCCGGGCAAGCGCTTCAAGTAAACGCGCGGCGTTCGCCGGCGAGCGAAGAAGATGCACCGCCTCGGTGAGACTCGCTAATTCATCCGCGGCGATTAATGCGGCAGGCTCTCCACCACGGCGATTGATGATGACCACTTCCCTATTCTGGGTCACATTATCCAAGAGCGAGGCGAGCTTCTGTCGTGCTTGAGAATAGCTAATTTCAATCGTCATTTTGTCACTCCCTACTTGTACAGTAGTATTGTACAAGTAATTAGGGCACTGTCAATACCAGAGCTCCTGTCCTGCACTTCCCAAGACTATCCGTTGTTTCCAATATTCTTTGGTATCGGAGGCTCGATGAATTAGGTTGCGGATTCAATGGATTATCAGATATTAGATTAAGTTCGAATGATTGCGCTGCAACCAATCGTTTACATCTTCCTGAAATGACTTAACCTCAGCTATCAATTCACCCACTTCTGACTCCGAAATTTGACCACCACGGTCATACGTTCCAACATTTCGCTTCGTGCGACATTGATCGAAGTAATCGGCTAGATCGGAATACTTTTCGCCCATTACATCAGGAAGAATTCTAAATGTCTGCCAATGATGACCTCTCCCGTGGGTTTCATACCCCGCACTGTACAAAGGGATCGTCGCCAGAGTTAGTGCACCTTCGTAAGCAATAAGAAAACGACGATCTGTTGATAAGTTTTGTACCGATGCATCATTCAGATCGCGATTGGCTATTTCGAGTAACCCCTTGATTTCTTCTTTATTTGTCTTATGAATTCTAAGACGTTCCTCCACCAACCATTTCTTGAAGCTCATCTCCATCCCCTATAAGGAAAATCTTGGGCTTTTCCAGAATAGACTGCGTAAACGGATCACCTTTTTTAACATTTTCCTGGAACTCATCTACTCGAATCATAATGGGATTCATCTCGCGGTCTAATTGCTCTTTCAGAGGAGTTAATTGACGGGATAATTCCAGGCTTGTCATGCTGCCGATAACGATGAGATCGATATCGCTATTCATGGTTTCTGACCCACGCGCAAATGAACCAAAGATAAAAGCCACATGGATCGCGTCAGATCGGTTTTGAAGTATCTTCTTAAATTGATCTACGATGCCCGCTGTCTTAACCATGAGTGCTCTCAGTTCGGAAAATACGGGAGACCGCCTATTAGCTTGAAAATATTTTCGATTACCCTCGACACTCGAGATTAGTAAGCCTGCATCTTCAAGGCGTGCAAGCTCACGTTGAATTGCACGAACAGGTTGATCTGTTAGGGAAGAAATTTCACGCAGATAGTGACGACCACTTGATCGAAGGAAGAATAGCTTTAAGACTTCCACACGCGCCTGGGAAGTGAATAAGGCCTGTAATATCGGGTCGGTTTGTATACTTTTTGTAGTCATTTGTATACAAAATATATACGATATTTCCTGCAGTTTCAAGCCCTAACTAACCCGTCTTGATCCGCTGGGTGGTGTAATCTTCCAACCGCTCTACCATCTAGAGGTCCTAAGATCGTCAGCCCGACCGTAACGCAATCTGAGCAGCTGTTTTCGAGATTGGAGGCGCTCAATTTTCGAAGGTTTTCATGGTCATCTGGCGCTGCTGTGCATCCATTCGACAATTAAGATCAGGATGCCGCTCTGCTGCGCATGGCGAGGGCAAACCTCTTCACAGGCGGGACTCGAGCCAACAGCAAGAGCAGCACGACACCCATCCAAATCCACGGTTCGACTACTCCCGGCTTAACCAACCAGACGAAATGCACGGTCGCTAAAAACCCGGCCAGGTAAGCTAACTTGTGAAGCTGGATCCATCGTTTCTTGAGTCGACGCTTCCACCCTTGAGTAGAGGTAATGGCCAAGACAAGTAAAATCAAACCCGTTGTCAACCCGACAATGGCAAAGCGTTTTTCAAGCAGGGCTTCCTTGATCAAGGTCAGGTCAAAGAAATAATCTACGCCGATGAAGATCGAAAAATGGATGCTCGCATACATGAAGCTGTATAACCCCAGCGGGCGACGCAGCTTTAAGAGGGGTTGGTATTTGAGAATAGTGCTCAACGGAGAGCAGGCCAACGAAAGCACCAGCAAGACCAGCGCGGTTTTCCCCGTGCGCAGCGTAGCTTCGCGAATGATGTCGGCGCCGAGATTGTCATGTGTTAAATCCCACAGCAGAATGGTCAGGGGAACCCAGACAGCAATGTAGGTGATGATCTGCAGGGGGTGGAATCGACGACGCTTCATCTTGATGGCCTCACGTAATGGGCGAGCAGACATCCAGAATAATCCGTCGCTCACCCTACATGCAATCCTCCTGTTAGAAGTTTTCCGTTAGGTCCATCCCGGAATAAAGATGGGCGACTTCGTCGGCATAGCCGTTGAACATCAACGTCTCCCGGCGGCCGAACTCCCCAATGCGGCGCTCGTTGCCCTGCGACCATCGAGGATGGTCGACTTCAGGATTGACGTTGGCATAGAAACCATATTCGTTCGGGGCGGCAGCCATCCACAGTGAAACCGGCATCTCCGTGACCAGGTCAATCTTGACGATGGATTTAATGCTCTTGAAGCCGTATTTCCAGGGGATCACCAGGCGCACCGGTGCGCCACTCTGGGGCAGCAAGTCCTTCCCGTAGAGCCCGGTGCCCAACAAGGTCAAATCATGCATGGCTTCATCCATGCGCAGTCCTTCGACATAAGGCCATTGGTAGAAGGGATATTTGCTGAAACCTGGCATGCCCTTGGTATCATGGATGGTCTCAAAACGGACATATTTTGCTTCACTTTTGGGCTCAACCTGGGCCAGCAGCTTGCTGAGCGGAAATCCCATCCAGGGGATGACCATCGACCAGGCTTCCACACAGCGCAGGCGATAAATTCGCTCTTCGATCTCGAAATTTCGCAGATCGTCAATCGAGAATGTCGTGGGGTTGTGAACCAAACCGCCTACTTGAACTTCCCAGGGTGATGTGGGGTAACCCTCAGCCAGCCGGGCAACGTCAATTTTATCCGTCGTGAATTCGTAGAAATTGTTATAGTTGGTGATGTCATCGAAGGTGTTGAGCGGATCTCCTAAATCGTCCACGTTTGAACTGGCAGACGGATCAAGGTTATCCGCAGTGGGATCCCCCTGAAGCCCCGGCTCGAGTGTCATCGTCGGAGGCGTCCCATTACAAGCCGCCAGCAGGGCTGCCGCCCCCGTTAAAATACCCATGCTTTTCAAGATATCTCGTCGGGATACGTAGAGTTGTTCGGGTGTGACTTCAGAGGGACTGATTTTCCGCATTATGTATACCTCTTGGATTCCTATACACGTTTTCTAAAAGGCCCGGCGCCGCGAGGCGCGCTCAAATCTCGTTTTCGATTGCACCGCTGGCGCCCCTGAGATTGCGTCGATGAATCCAGATTCAGCGGTTCTGTGGTTCAAAATGGATCCACGGAGGCGTTGAGAAAAATGATCCTCTGAACACCACGACATAAGGTTCAGGGCAGGCGTGTTAGGACGATAACCGGAATGACGCGGGTTGTCTTTTTCTCATACTCAGCAAAACCGGGATACTCGGTGGCCACCTTTCCATATAGTTCTGTGCGTTCGGGCTCTCGAACAACCTCGGCATGGGCTTGGAACTTTTCGCTACCGACCTCAATCGTAAGCTCAGGGTAGGCGACGATGTTGTGATACCAGGCAGGATGGGTTGGGGCGCCGCCTTTCGAGGCGATGATCACATATCTATCTCCATCGGCCAGGTACGCCACTGGATTCAGGCGAGGTTCCCCGCTCTTTGCGCCCGTTGTGTGCAGAAGAAGCAGGGTCATGTTCTCAAAATGCCCGCCGACCTGGCCCTTATTGGCGCGAAACTCCTCTATAACAGCCCTATTCGAATCGCTCATGTTCATACGCTCCAAAAACCGGATCGGCATAATGAAGACGATGCAGCCGTTGGCGGGGCTTCTTCTGAGGGTCCAGCCCCGGTCGTCATCTCAACCATCCAATTAACTTAACTCTATCACTATTTTAGAAGCCGTGGACGCATCTAATCTTACATTTCCAAACAATGTCTGGTGACTTCGTTAACAATGGATCGTGCGCTTCTTCACGCGGCGTTCCCAAGCCATCAACACGATCGGGATGGGTTCACCCCCAATGTCATTGTGAGCCCTTCGACTAATCCTTCGACTTCACTCAGGACAGGGCTCAGGATAAATTCCGCGGTGCAATCTCCTCGTTACTCTCGCGGAAACTGAGATCCTTCGAATGCGCTTCCCGCTACCGCAAAGCCGCGAGGAGATTGCCATCCTTCGACTGCGCTCCCCACTCCCTTCGGTCGGGGACTTTGCAGGACAAGCGTCGCCCTCTCGGGCTCCTTGCAATGACACATAAGGGGAAGCTCCCGCAATACCCCATTTCATTGCGAGGCATGCTGTGCCGAAGCAATCTCCAAGCGCGATTTACCCGCCCCTTCGATTGGACACCCCCTCCACCAATAGAGATCGCCGCCTGAAATTCCCTTATGCGTTGATTTTGAGCCTCGCGGTGACCGTCTTCGGCATACGTGATGCGGGCCATCTCTTTCACCTTACCGTGCGGAACGGCATTGTCCGTTATTTTAACCATCTCTCACCGTTTATTGTCGTGCTAGACTGAGGATGGACCAAAGAGGAGGGATCATGAAAAACAAACCGATCATAGATACCTATCTCCCGATCTGGCTCAGGCATGTAAAAGCCCTGGCACATGATATCGGTCCCAGGGGATCGACAACAGAAAAGGAGAAGGAGGCTGCGGATTACTGCCAGCAGGTCTTCCACGATCTGAAACTTTCATCGCAAATGGAGACTTTTAAGAGCGCCAAATCGATATACCACCCTCATCTGCTCGCATCTGCATTCATGCTGCTCGCCTTCGCTCTCTACCCGCTCTATGGTCGCACGAGCGCGGTCCTGGCCGCCCTGATCTCGTTGATTGCCTTCGTATCGCAATTGTTTGAGCTCAGCCTGCGAGATAATATCTTCAGGCGAATTGTGCCCAAAGGGGACAGCCAGAACGTAATCACGGTGATGCCTTCTGAACAGGAGCACAAACAGGATTTGGTTCTCATCGGACATGTGGACAGTCACCGAACAGCCGTGATATTCAGTTCCCCGGCCTGGTTGAAGTTCTATCAGGTATTTTCGCCCGTCGTCTTCCTCCTGGGCTTAATGCAAATAATCCTTTACATCATCGGAAGTTTCACGCTGTGGACTTGGATCTGGCCCGTGACGATCTTCAGCGCTCTCGGTTCGGCAACACTGGCTGCGATCTGCATCCAAGCGGACAGTACGCCCTTCAGCGCTGGCGCCAACGACAATGCGACAGCAGCAGGCTTGCTGCTCACCCTTGCGCAGCACTTCCAAAACGAACCGCTTCAAAACACCCGGGTCTGGTTGGTTTGTAGCGGATGTGAAGAAGTCCAGCACTATGGCGCGATCGATTTCTTCCGCCGGCACACGGCTGAACTTAAGAACCCGGTTGCGGTCGTCTTCGAGATGCTGGGCTGTGCGGGTCCTTCGTGGCTCACGAAAGAAGGCATCATCATCCCCTTCCAGAGCGACCGCAGGTTGGTGCAGCTGGCGGAAGAGATAGCGGAAGCGCATCCACACCTGGGAGCTTACCCTTCGCAGATCAAGGGTGGGAACACGGAGATGGCGGACGCCCTGCGAGTGGGGATTCCAGCGATCACGCTGGATGGGATGGGCCCAAACGGCGAGATGCCGTATTGGCATCAAGTGGAGGATACGTACGACAAGATGGATCCAGAGGTGATGGCGCGGGCGTACGAATTCACGTGGGAATACAT
>Ga0255055_10003463_pt1 | contig 10661 bp, 6 predicted proteins | sample JV7_2_27_MG_FD_188633 | JGI IMG/M metagenome (GOLD analysis project Ga0255055, IMG submission 188633) | Seawater microbial communities from Jervis Inlet, British Columbia, Canada - JV7_2_27 | ecosystem: Environmental > Aquatic > Marine > Inlet | place: Canada: British Columbia | collected... | reverse complement strand
TCCCCACACCACAGGTCGGGAAGCGCTCGGCCCTCAAACAGCTCCATGTTGGCCAGCACCACCGCGTCAATGTCTTTTACGGTCATTTCCGCATCCTTTAGGGCTGCAGTTGCGGCTTCGTAAACCAGCTCCATCTGATTGACATCCTCACGCTTGCTGCAATGTCTGGTCTGGCCGGTTCCAATAATGGCTACTCTTTTTCCCACCTAAGTCTCTCCTATTCAGTTTCCCACGATCATCACATACTGACCTTGACCACAGCATCCGGTGGTTCCGTGGGCCAGCGCAATCTTGGCGTTTTGCACCTGCCGGGCTTCAGCTTTTCCGCGAACCTGCAACACCGCCTCCACAAGACGGGTCAAGCCCGCCACCGTAACGGGATTGCCTGCTATCATTCCGCCCGAAGGATTAACCGGAAGCGCTCCTCCCGCGGATGTCATTCCCTGCTCGAGAAACTTTATCCCGTTCCCCCTGCCGCAGAAACCCATGAGTTCCGTCCACAAAAGCTCCTGATAGGAGAATTCGGCAGAGACTTCAGCTAGATCCAGTTCCTTGACAGGATCGTGAATCCCTGCCATTTCGTAAGCCTTTTTCGATGCCTTCGCCAACGCCTCTCCTTCGGTGAGATCGCGGTCCCCCAGGTAGTGAGCCTCCACGCAGCACCCGGCTCCAAGTATCCACACCGGATTTTTGGAAAGCGCCTTGGCTTTCTTTTGCGAAGCCAACACAATAGCGCATGCCCCGTCCGATACAGGTGCTGCATCCATTTCCTTGATCGGGTAAGCCCACATGGGGGAATGCATGACATCATCGGTTGTGGTCTCCTTGGCCACCTGGGCCTGGGGATTATTTTGAGCGTCATTGAGATTCTTGACCACAACCCGCGCACAGTCTTCTTGGGTAATTCCGAATCGTTTCATATAATGGTTGGCCTGAAGCGCAGCTGCTGAAAGGTAGTCCAGTCCCAACGGCTGCTGAAAAATCGGGTCAAAGACCCAGTTGCTGATTCCATAAGGGTCCCCCATGGAACCGCGGCACTGCGAAACCACTAAGGTAAGATCCGATGCACCGCAGAGAATGGTCAGCATGCCCTGAAAGGTTGCACCCAGACCATCCCCGGCAACCCGGCTTTCAGACTTCATGATCGCCCCGACGACATCGGTCAGCATTTGATTGGAAGCGGTCCGGCCATCCCACAGGTCCACACTGGATGTGACAATGCTGTCCACATCTTCCCGACTTACGCCCGCATCAGCCATAGCCTCCTGAACGACCTCGAAAACCGTATCCGTTATGGCCTGGTAGCTTTTATCCGTCTCATATTTTGTCTGACTTACGCCAATAATGCCAACCCGCAGGTTCATCGCAAATGTTTCTCCCTTCGCATTAACGTTTCAGGATAACTGATCGGTTCCAGGTTCAGGGTTCAAAGGTTACAACCGATGGGCACTGCTCACCATATTGATCAAGATCCGCAATACCCGACACGCCCCATTGGATGAAACGGCTTTATAAACACGATGAAGACAGAATCAATTTAATATTTGCGGCTTGGGGGTTTTTCAACCCGGAACGTTGAACCCTGAACCGCTCAACCTATGTTATAATATTTTAATGGGTGGTGAAGTCACCCATATGATTTCTGAGTCCCCAGGAGCAATGCCATAAATCGCGTGCGGAAGTGTGGACTTAAAGTAAATTGTGTCCCCTTCGTTTAGAACATAGCTCTCATCGTCGACTTCAACCTGAATTTGACCTTTCAGAACCAGCCCGAACTCCTCGCCTTCATGGGTGTACTTTTCCGGCGGGGTTTCAAAACGTTTTACCGTTGCAAACACAATCTCCATCTTTTTGCTGCGCAGGGAGGGATTGAGGAGTTCGAAAAAGATTTTTTTGTCATTGCTTGTCCAGAATTTGCGATCCTTTTTGTGGCAGACCGTAGCGCTTTTTTTCTTCTCGGGATTTTCTAAAAAGAAGCCGGTATCTGTACCTAGATAATTCGCGAGTTTGATGAGGGTAGAAAGTGATGGTGAGGTATTGTTGTTCTCGACCTGGGAGATGAGGCTGATGGAAAGACCTGTTTCTTTGGCGAGGTCCTTAAGTTTTAGCCCCTTTTGCAATCTGATCTCTTTGATTTTAGGGCCGATATCTATTTTCGCTGTCATTTAACACCCTTAGCACTATTCAAGAGAAAAATTTCTCTTTTTAATTACACAAATATTAAAATTTGTCAAGAATTATTTTAATATTATTAAAAATATTAGGTGTTATTCGGTCCAATCAGTCTATTACAGGGAAGAATACGACTCTAGTGGAATGATAGAATTTAAGTTTTAACTTATCTGGTTATCCAGAAAGAACAATTGGTATTGAATGTGGAAGCCGCTCCCACAGAGAGTTTATCTAATGGCAACTTGGACTTTCCAGATAAGCAGATTATTTTAAATGGAGTTCAAAGATTTTCGAGATGTTTTATCGAGGCGGTCAGCAAGATGAGCGGTAAGACCGCGCGCTGCCTGGGAATCGCGCAACGAGGCGAAATAAGACCCGGATATTTTGCCGAGATCGTCCTTTTCAATCCCGACACCATTGCCGAGAGTACGTCCGTTTCTGAAATCCGGTTCTTGCTGTGCGCTCCCTTTCGGATTCGGTTTTAACTTATTTTGTGTGAGTTCGCTATTGTTTCTCTATGCGTTTACCCGCCATTTCAGTCAACATTTCTTCCAGAATGTTAAGCTCCCGGCCATATCCGGCCCAGTCGCCTTCAGCCAGATAGGTCTTGGCGCGGTCATAATGTTCCAGCGCCCTTTGCGCGGTGCCGGAGCCTTCAAGCGACGGGGGCATGGATGCTCGGATCGATCCGGTGGATGCATCCTGTTTGCTCAGCACGCTGAACAGGGCGGCATCGAGATTCTTTTCCATCGTCAGGCGTTTGCTGAAAGAGACAATGACCCGTTTCAATTCCGGAAGCGCGGCACTGGCGGGCCTTTCAGTCCTGGAAGTGCGACCGGCGGCCTGCTTGCGGGCGCCGCTCCCGGCTCCGGAGCGGGCGGACTGCTGGGCCGCAGAGTCGATCTCCGACGGCTTGGCTTCCAGGTAGACGGGCTCAACATAGATAAATGTATCGTCGATGGGAATGGCGAGAAGATTTCCCCGGATGACCGTGGAACCCCTCTGACCCCATAAGGTTAATTCCTGGGAGATATCGGTTTGCTGATCGATTCGTGCCTCAATCTGCATGGGGCCGAAAACCAGCTTTTCTTTGGGCAGTTTGTATACGATCAGGCTGCCGTAGCTGGGCATGTCATTTCGGGCCGCAAGCCAGGAAATCATGTTGTCTTTGCCGGAAGGCGTAAAGGGCAGCATCAAAAGAAATTCTTCGGTACTTTCACCGGGCAGCCTTACGATGATGTAATAAGGCTGCATCTGCTGACGTTGATCGCCGTATATTTCATCCGGCAGCTGCCACAGGTCTTCCTGGTTATAAAATACCTTGACGTTTTTCATATGGTAGGTCCGGTACATGTTAGCCTGGATCTGAAAAAGATCTTTGGGATATCGGATGTGCTTCTGCAAATCAGCCGGCATGTCCCGGAAAGGCTTGAATAGAGCCGGAAATATGCTGGCATACGTCCGGACAATGGGGTCCTTTTGATCTATCATGTAAAAAGAAACGTCTCCATTGAAAGCATTAACGACAACCTTGACGGAGTTGCGAATGTAGTTTACGCCTTTACGAAAGTAATTGTGAGTTCGTTGAGAATAGGGATACAGGGCGGAAGTCGTGTAGGCATCCAGCATCCAGTACAGCTTCTGGCCGGATATGACCAGGTAGGGATCACCGTCATAATCAAGGAAGGGGGCAATGGCGCGCACCCGCCGATCGATGCGGCGGTTGTACATAATTCGACTTTCAGGTCCGAGGTAGTTGGTAAACAAAATCTGAAGATCAAGAAATTCCAGTGCATACAGAGCCCGTCTGACGAAAGAGTTAAGCGGGACACCCCCCCTCCCTTTATAATGGGTGTAGACATTTGCATCGCCTTTCGGATAATCGAATTCTTTGGCCTTGGTGTTTACCAGGACATAATCAGCGGTCAATTCCCCGTAATAGATGGCCGGATGCTCTATTTTCAGATCAACATCAATGACCGGTGGCAAATCTTTGATTAACAGAAGGGGCAGTCCTTCACCGGTCACATCATTGACCGTATTTAATGCCAATCCATAACCATGGGTATAAATCAGGTGCTGGTTCACCCAGGTTTTGGCCTGGCGCGGCAATTGGCTTGTATCCAGTTCCCGGGCGGACAGCATAACCTGCCGGTACTCATTGTCGATTTGGTAACGATCAACGTCCACGTCCTTAAAACCGTAATACAACCGGATGGATTGGAGCTGTTTGTAAGTTTGCAGCAACGGGCGCTTGTCCCAGATCCTGATATTCTGAATGGTGGTGTTATGCGCCTTAATTTGCGCCGGGGTCAATTGATCACCGACCGGGAAGTCGACCTCTTTGATTTTATTCAGGTTGTAAGCCGTGCGGGTGTATTCGATGTTATGTGCGATGTAAGTTGATTCTTTGGTCAGCTCGTTGGGTTTTACCACGACTTTTTGGACCAGTAGGGGCACAAGGTTTGAAAGCACAAGGGCGGTCGCGACCCATATCCCGCCGCTGATCCAGATCAGCCTGGTCCGGGTTCGAAAGACATTTGCAAAGAGCACAACCGCAAAAGCCACCGACACGGGGATCAACGCCATGTATGCCAGGCGTTTGATGTGGACATCGGTATAACCGGCACCAAAAGCGGCGCCGGCAGTCGAATAGAGCAGCTCATATATTTTCAGGTAAAAACCCCAGGCTACAAGCAAAACAAGAATGCCGCCGAGAAAAATAAGCAGTTTCATGATGCTCGGCTGCATGCTGATTTTTGGGATGCTGGGCTGAGGGTTTTCGTCTCCAAAAGGCTGATTCACGGTGATGATCTGAAGCATTCCGGTTTTAAGGTACCAGACCAGCGCTAAAATTCCGGACAGAAAGACAATCGCCAGCAGACCCTTTTGAATAAAAAGATAAAAGGGGAGCGAAAACACATAAAACGCGATATCCTTTTGGAAAATCGGGTCCGTCGAGCCAAAGGGCTGCTGGAAAAAATAGCTGAGTACACGCTTCCACTGGGCTGAACCGCTGGAAGCAACAAAAATACTGACTGCCAGAACAAAGGCAATAAAAAGTAAGTTTGCCATGCTCCTGGAAATACCGAGTTGTGTAAGAAACTCAGCATTCATGTCCACGGGCCTGTCGTCACCGGATTTTTTGCTTAAATACCCGGCTGCTAACAGGCAGAGCGAAACACTGGCGCAAAAAATAATCCAGATGGCCGCTCCAAGTCCCACCTTGCTTAATACCATCGTCCAAAAAACCCGGGCAAAATTAAGATTCTCAAACCACAGCCAGTCCGGATAAATGGTAAGCGCCGCCCAGATTATCCCGATAACCAGAAAACCGCATGCTGCTAATACTATTCGTTTCATCAATTTATCTCCTAAAACATTATCTGAAAGTCTATGTCCGTTATCTGACAAATTCCTGTCTGCAATTATACCCTACCGGTCGGGTTGTCAAACAAGTTCTTGATATGCGGGATTAAAAATGAAAACAAATCGAAAGCAGGTGATTTTCATCAGCGGTGCCTCCTCAAAGAAAGAGGGCAGGTGCGAGTGCGAACTTGTCCTGAGCCTGTCGAAGGATTTACCCTGAGCCTGTCGAAGGGTCCTGCCCCCGCAGAGCGAAACAGGGCGATTTCAGATCTGATTTTAGAAATATTAAGGAGTTCAACACGCGTACCAGGATGTTAAAGGGTCTCAGGGGAAATCCTCTGAGGCTCTTTTTGTTAGAAGATCAACCTGGGGTCAACTGTGATCAAAACTTCTTTTTTTCAGCATTAAAAGTGTGCGTCATTTCAATTATTTGGGTTTTTAAATCAGCAGAACCTTTTCCATTCCGCTACAATTCCTCGGAGGTGTATTCGACCCATTGAAGAAGACGTACTATCAGCTGTTCTTCGATTTTCAGCAAGTTGATCCGTTCTATTAGGGTTTTTGCAGCAATCATCCCTTCGATTAATAAAGTGCGTACGAAATCTCTATCTTTTTCTCTATAGGCCGCAAGCTTGCTAGCCGCAAGATCATGTATTTCCACACACCAACCGATTTTCCCTCTGGTTGATATTTCACCAACGACTGGTTTAGCCCTGAGCTCCCATCCTTGTGGAAAAGCTGAGCCATCTATTAGCAAGCCATGTACATAGAAACCGTGTGTTTTATGAAACTGGGACATCTCCCCTAAAGCACCATCGACAAGGTCCGCTTTATCGGGTCGATTTTTCGGTTGCATATCCACCTCGATAGATGCGCGAAGGTCTTCTGGTGCATCCGGAAACTCTCCGAGGATTGCTTGAGACCCGAATACCCACACCTCGGAATCCTCAGCGACATCGCATGCTGCCCTAATTGCGTGTTCAAGCTGATCTCGCGTCACTCGTCTTCTCCAAGTTTATTAAGCAACTGGTTTCGTTCGTCGGGCCTCAGAATAGCGAAAAGGGGACTGCTTTGACGTAAACGATTAGCTCGTTCACTGGTTGATGTTAAGAATCGTGATAAGCGTCGAATAGAATATGATTCCAATATATCCCGCCATTCTTTAATATCTTTAGTCGCAGATCCATGATCTTTCTTTAACATGCGTTGGACGTGTTCCTTTGCTCGTCTTACGAGGGAAGTATCATGCTCAATCGTTTCAGCTAATTTACGTGACAACTCCAGCATGTGTTGATCCTTTTCTTTATGAGTCAAAGGCTTTGCACGCATTTCTCGACTATATTTATCGGGGAATGGCATAATCCCATATAGAAGAGTAACCTCTTCAGCACTGAAACGGGGAATATCAGCTTTCGTATATCCACTCACTTCAAGGGTAAGGTCGAATTTTCGTTCTACCCGATTGAGTGCTGTCCGCAGCTGGTGAATGTAGTTGGTTAGATGCCGCGTTTCATGCAATAGGCCTATCACAAGTGGTTCTCCATATTCTCGCGGAAACTCTTGAACCCATGCTGAGCGTGGATACGGTGACAGCTTCTCAATTTCCTCTTTAATAGAGCTTAACAACTCTTCGTATCGATTCTTTTCAACCTGAAATAGCTTCAGCACGACTTTTACCAGTTTATCGGAACGATTAAGTTCATACTGATGCTTTCGACCCCCACCAACGCTAAGAACGAACCCTGATCGAAGTAGCCGCTTTAATGCCTTCCGTGTTCCGCGAATGGTCAGTCCAGATCGCTCTGCGGCATCTGGCGCGGTAAGAGGTTCATCAGTCTCATTTGCCAGTACTCGCAGCAGGCGTACGTGTGCCTCGGTACCCAAAAGTTCATTAAGAGGATTGCGTAAAGGATTCTGTTCAGAGACGACTGGTCGCATTGTCAGGTGCACTCCTTTTAAATTTAAGGGAATTATAGTTCCTGTTAGGGAATAATAGTTCCTATTTAGGAACTATAGTTCCTAAAAAATATAACAATATTTGTGGGATAGCACAAGTCTTTTGTAAAAGAATTTATAATTAAATTAGTCGAAGGATCCTGCCCCCGCTGAACGGAAGTTCACATCTGATATCTGCCCAGGACCTCGATGGCTTACCAGCTTATTAGCTTTTTTATTAAAAAATTTAATCTGCGGAAATCTGCGTAATCTGCGGATAATATTAATCTATGTATTCTGCGGATCGTTTTTATGCCTTGAGCCTTCGGCAAGTTAGCTTTTGAGCTGTTAAGCTGTTGAGCTGTTTAGCTTAAAAGCTTATTAGCTTACCGGCTCACTCGCTTATTAGCTTATGAGCTAATCAGCTTACCAGCTTATTCATCTGCAGACCTTTTTTATTTAATCTGCGGAAATCTGCGTAATCTGCGGATATTATTTAATCTGCGGCTCGCTTTGAGGCTCATTGGCTTATTAGCTTATGAGCTAATCAGCTTACCAGCTTAATATTAAGATTTAATCTGCGGAAATCTGCGTAATCTGCGGATACTATTTCATCTGCGGATCGAATGTAATTATTAGTAATCACTATTATTATCCTGGCATTTCCGTCATTTTTTTGTCAAAAAGTAAGGAATATTTGACGGTTTATAGTTAACTATAAAGAAATAGAACAATAATCCCTCCCATATTTGTGCCCGCCATTCACCTTTAGCCGAAAAGCATTGAAATAAAACAAAAAATATGATTAAGTAATACGATATTCTCGGATTAACAGCATTGTGATATGACCGCTCGTCTGCCCGATAGGGGATTCAATAGCTTTATTGAATCGGGCGCACTGGCGCAAATTGCTAAAGGTTAAAAAATGCCGAGTCTTCAATCCAAGTTCTCTTTCCTGATAGTAGATGATGATCCGGGTGTCATCTCTGTTCTTAAGTCAGCCTTCAGCGATACCTCCTACCAAGTTTATACAGCCATGAATGGGAAAAGCGCGTTGGCGCTAATGGAAAAGGTGAGAATTGACGCCACCTTAATTGATTTAGTAATGCCGGAGATGGACGGCATCACTCTCTTAAAGGAGATAAAGAAAGACTATCCGGAAACCATGGCGATCATGCTTTCCGGTTACGGTTGCATCGAAACGGCGGTCAAGGCGGTTAAACTGGGAGCTGTCGATTTCTTAGAAAAACCGATTTCCCCCGAGGGCTTGCGATTCTGCCTGGCTCAGCTTTACGAAAAATGGAAAGCCAAAAAAGAGAATCGAACTTTTGGAGTTAAAATCGAATCCCGCCTTGGATATGACGAGCTGGTTGGCAGTTCCACGGTGATAAAGAAGCTGAAGCAAATAATCGCACAGGTCGGGCCAACAGACGCCCCTGTATTGATTCAGGGACAAACTGGAACGGGCAAGGAACTGGTCGCCCGGGCTGTTTACTATCACAGCCGACGATCCAAGAAAAATTTTGTGCCGGTGGATTGTGCAGGCATCAGCGAGACCGTCATTGAGAGTGAGCTTTTTGGGCATGTCAAAGGCGCCTTCACCGGAGCCCATATATCTACTCTGGGTATAATCCGTTCGGCCGACAAGGGCACCCTGTTTCTGGACGAAATCGGCGAACTTCCCCAATCCGTCCAGGCCAAACTGCTCAGAACGATCCAGGAAAGAGAAGTCAGGCCGGTTGGCAGCAGCAAGAGGTATCCGGTCGATATCCGCGTGATCGCGGCCACGAATCGCGATCTGGAAGAGGAAGTTTTAAAGGGTAGTTTTAATGAAGCCTTTTTTTACAGACTGAACGTGGTGAATATTAACGTCCCGCCACTCAAAGATCGCAAGCAAGATATTCCTATGCTGGCCCGGCACTTTGCCAAACGTTTTGCCTCTGCTCATTCGCAAGTGAAGGATATTTCCCCCGACGCGCTTGATTGTCTGGAAGCCTATGACTGGCCGGGAAATATCCGCGAACTGGAAAATGTTGTCCATCGAGCCATTGCCCTGGGAAGTAAGAGTTTAATCCGGATGTGGGACCTTCCGAAAAAGATATATGCGCTGTCAGCTAAAACTTCTCAAACAGACACCAAACCCACCCGCGGCACTCTGGCCTGGTACGAAAAAAAGGCCATTCAAAATGCGCTGACCATAAGCTCCGGAAACCGCAAAAGCGCGGCCATGCTTTTGGATGTAGGCGAAGCCACCATCTACCGCAAGATCAAAAAATATCATATCAAAGCTTGACTGATTGAGCGTAAATCCTCACTGTTCGTGGCCTAATACCTTCCCACCTACCCAGCTTTCTCTTTATAATCTCCCCGAAATCTGTTGATAAATCAAATATTAGCCACAGACCCACACAGACATGCACAGACATATCTTTTCCTCGGGCGACTTTGCCCGAGGAAAAACTGTATGCCCTTCGGGCAAACAGTTTTATTTCAGTGAAAAAGGCAGTTTATAGTTATTTTATTAATGGTGCGTACGCAAATCTAATGGCTTGGATATTTTTTATAATCGCGTAGCGATTGACTGTTTTGTCTTGGTCAATGTCGACCAAGACAAAGGGTTAGTGTGAGTCTGTGTGGGTCTGTGGCTAATGTAAAAATCAAATCTGCGATAATCTGCGTAACCTGCGGATAATATTTAATCTGCAAATCAAAATGATAGACCCCCCACCCAAACACCTATCACTCTGATAGACCCTGCTTCTGAAGCCGCGCCCGCGTTGGTTTTACAGCTTACCCGACTCGCACCTGACGCCTTCCGAGACATCTGAAAATTTCCGGACCTTATTCACCTTAATGCGTTTATTCAAGGCCTTTTATGTAATCTGCGGAAATCTGTGTAATCTGCGGATAGTAATTTCCAAACCATCCGATTCCTATCAATTTGATAGAATCCTGATGCGACCCGGAAGCCATATTGAAGATCATACTCCTATTTTTCCTCACCAGTCGACTATCTTAACAGCTCACAAACTTAACAGCTTAATATTAAGATTTAATCCGCGTTAATCCCTCGCCCGCCATCGTCCGCCTGAGGCGGACTCAGGCGAGGCGGGCGGGTGCGTAATCTGCGGATATTTAACCTAAAGAAATAATCTGCGTTAATCTGCGTAATCTGCGGATAATTT